>OKVW01000098.1_pt1 | contig 59558 bp, 49 predicted proteins | sample 1606991 | NCBI WGS metagenome assembly OKVW01 (sample SAMN03281021, study PRJEB24777) | human gut metagenome | isolation source: fecal sample PR177 from 1 month old male Malay infant, vaginal delivered... | reverse complement strand
TTGCAGATTACAAATAATGAAAAGAATAAATAATTGTTTCCAAATGAAAACTGAAAGGAAAAAATATGAGTCTGAAGATTAAAGTATTTTTTGATTTTGTATGCCCATTCTGTTACCTGGAATATTTTTCACTAAAGCAGGCTGCTGGCGGAATGGATGTAATCTTTGAGCGGATTCCACATGAACTTCGCCGTCCCCCCTCTAAAATGGTGGATCCCATGCACGATGAAGCCCGTTTAAAAAGATTCGATGAAGTGTTACTTCCGGCTGCAAAAGCACTTGGTTTACCAATGCAGCTGCCCAGACTGTCTCCCCATCCCTATTCCACGGATACATTTTTAGGGCTGATTTACTGCGAAGATCATGGATTGGGACAGGAATATACAGAGAAAGTATTTACCACTTTTTACGAAGATGAAAAAGATATCGGGGATCTGAAAGTATTGGGAGATATTGCAAAGGAACTGGGGCTTGACGTACAAGAATTTTTAGAAGAGATTACAGCAAAGACACAGCTTACCAGACTGGATGAGCTGAATGCCCTCTCAGGAGAATATGACATTACCACTATTCCGGTCATCTATCTGGGAGATACAAGACTCTCCGGTTATCACACGCCGGACGTTTACAAACAGGCAATTGCCGATGCCATATTACAGCAGGAAATTACTCCCGCTGCCGGAATGAGCTGTGGCATTGACGGAAACTGCGGATTTTAAAAAGCAGCCCGAATCCCAGACATAGAGCGTGTTTGAAAAAAGCTCTGGTCCCAGAGGACCGTCAGGATTTCGGGCTGCATGTGTTTTACTGCCTGCTACATTTTCTTAATTCTGTCAATAGCCGCAACTGTATTTTCGTAGCTGCCAAATGCAGTAAGGCGGAAATATCCTTCTCCACTGGGTCCAAATCCGGATCCAGGTGTACCAACTACATTCGCTTTTTCTAGAAGATAATCAAAGAATTCCCAGGAAGTCATGCCCTTTGGAGTCTGAAGCCAGATATACGGCGCATTTACTCCGCCGGATACGGTATATCCTGCATCCTTCAGACCATCAAAGATCACTTTTGCATTATTCATATAGTATGCAACCTGCTGTTTTAACTGTTCTTTTCCCTGAGGTGAATAAACAGCTTCTCCAGCCTTTTGGATGATATAGGGTGCACCGTTATATTTTGTACCGTGACGCCTTGCCCACAGGGAATGAAGCGATACATCTCCGGCTTTCAGTTCTTTCGGAATTACCGTGAACCCAAGGCGTGTCCCCGTAAATCCCGCATTTTTAGAAAAACTGCGAAGTTCAATTGCACAGGTTCTGGCACCTTCACATTCATAGATAGAATGAGGCACATTTTCTTCCGAAATATATGCTTCATAAGCCGCATCGTATATGATGACGGCACCTTCTTTATTCGCATAGTCTACCCAGACCTGTAACTGATCTTTTGTGATTGTGGAGCCCGTTGGATTATTCGGGAAACATAGATAGATGATGTCCGGCCTTTCTTTTGGAAGTTCCGGTGCAAAATTATTCTCAGCTGTACAAGGCATATAGATTACATCACTCCAGGTCTCGGATCCGGCATCGTATGTTCCGGTTCTTCCAGCCATAACATTGGTATCTACATAAACCGGATATACCGGATCACATACAGCAATCTTATTATCCACGCTAAATATTTCCTGTATATTACCGGAATCGCACTTTGCTCCGTCTGAGACAAAGATTTCATCCGCTGCTATGCTGCAGCCTCTGTCTGCGTAATCGTTTTTTGCAATGGCATTTCTTAAAAATTCATAACCCAGATCCGGGGCATAGCCATGAAATGTTTTCGCATCTGCCATTTCATCAACCGCACCATGCAGAGCTGCGATAATATTCGGTGCCAGGGGCTGTGTAACATCGCCAATTCCCAGCCGGATTATATTTTTGTCCGGATTTGCTTCCGTAAATGCTGCGACTTTTTTGCCTATTGTTGAGAACAGATAACTTCCCGGCAATTTTAAATAATTTTCATTAATTTTAAACATAATGGCCTCCTCGTTTCATTCCTGTTACTTTATCTGTGATTACAAAACCTGTGAAAATTTAAACTGAACCGATTTCAGTTGATTCTTAGAGCGTGTTTTAAAATTGCTTTCTGACAGCTGTGCGTTCCAGTTTGTGGGAGATTTGTCCCGAATGAAGGGCGCATAGCGGGCTATGTAACCTGAATTCGGGGCAAATATGCCGCAAAGTGGGGCGTGCAGATGGCGGAAATGAATTTTCAAACACGCTCTAGAGCGTGATTTCACCGTCAAAGACAACCGTCGCAGGACCTGTCATATATACGCGGTCCGCTTTCCGGTCCCACTCAATTTTTAAATCTCCTCCCAGCAGCTTTACGGTAACCTCATCTTCCGTATAACCATTTAAAATGGATGCCACTGCTACGGCGCAGGCACCGGTTCCGCAGGCAAGCGTTTCTCCGGAGCCTCTTTCCCATACGCGCATTTCCACGGTATGCCTGTCTATAATCCGGACAAATTCCGTATTTACACGATCCGGGAAACAGGGATGATTTTCAAAACCAGGACCGATCTCCTCGATCTTCAGTCCCTGTACATCTTCCATATAGACAACCGTATGGGGATTCCCCATTGAAACTGCTGTCATTTGATAAGTCTTTCCATCCACGGTAACCGGCTCGTCCACTACTCTGTCTTTCTGGGAAATAACCGGTATTTTAGCGGACTCCAGTATAGGAGCACCCATATCTACTTTAACAAAAGCCACCTTCCCCTGTTCTATCGTAAGATGCAGATATTTAATCCCGCTTTTCGTTTCTATGCTGATATCAGTCTGATCTGTTAATCCATAATCATACACATATTTTGCCACGCAACGGATTCCATTTCCGCACATTGCACCCTGAGAGCCGTCTGCGTTATACATATCCATCATAAAATCTGCCGTTTTAGAAGGTTTGATTAATATCAATCCATCTGAGCCAATTCCAAAGTGTCTGTCACTTACAAATACTGCCGTTCTGCCCGGATCTGCCACCTGCTCCTGAAAACAGTTTACATATACGTAATCATTGCCGATTCCGTGCATCTTTGTAAATTTCATCATATCCCTCCTTGCTAAAAATATGGTAATTACGGTGATAAGTATAGCATGATCTATTTAAAACCTCAATATTTTTATTCCCTTTTCATACTCCAGCCACCATATATGGTACCCCAAAAGTACGCTGATCAGTCTCAAATACTATTTCTAAATAAAATCATATACTCCTTTTTAAGCAGCTGGAAATAACAGAATTAAAGCCAGACAGCCTAATGTGATCTTGGGCTGCCCGGCTTCTGTTATCCGCTTATCGTTTCAGTTCTGCTTCTGTAATGTCTTCTTCGCTGCGTTTCAGTTCTGCTTCTGCAATGTGTTCTGCACTGCGTTTTAGTTCTGCTTCTGCAATGTGTTCTGCACTGCGTTTTAGTTATTCCCGGCCTGTGTTCCACTCTGCGCTTCATCACTGATCTGCATTCCTGCCTGATCCATATGGAATTTATCTGTATAAACCAGTAGTGATATGGGCACGATCTCATATCCTTTATCCTGAAGACCTGTAATGATCGTGTCCAGCGCCTGAGCTGTATATTTGGCACCATTGTGCATTAGAATGATTGCCCCTTTATCCAGGGCTTTGTTCTGAGTGACGGTCTGGATGATATTTTCCACGCCGTAATCCTTCCAGTCCAAGCTGTCCACGCTCCATTGGACCGGGAAATAACCACATTCATAAGCATCTTTTATCACATGATTATCATAGTCTCCATATGGCGGACGAAACAGCTGCATCTCAATTCCGGTCAGTGCTTTCACCTTATCATGTACCTTCATAATTTCCTGTTTACACTGTTCATCACTTAACTGACTCATATTTTTATGATTTTCGCTGTGATTTCCAAGATCATGTCCTGCTGCCGCAATTCGTTTTACGTCATCCGGAAAAGAATCTATCCATCCCCCTGTCATGAAAAATGTAACATGTACGTTATGTTTTGCCAGAATATCTAATATCTCCTGTGTATCTTCATTTCCCCAGGCGGCGTCAAACGACAGTGCCACCTGGTTTTTCTGGGTATCCACGCAGTAAATCGGAAGCTCCCGGCTGCCTACTCTGCTGCTCCCTGCCGTCTGCAAGGTGATTCCTCCAAAACTGTAAATTCCTCCCATTACGAGAACTGCGCACAAAAGCAGAATGCCGATTCCTCTGAATTGATGGAATTTAGTCTCTCTATCCGGGCTCGGCTCTGATTCTCTGACAACATCCTGGTTTGATTGTTTCTCACTCATATGCCACTCCTAAACATTGGTTCTGCTATAGTATATGAGACACAATTTAAGAATATAATGAGAATTTCGACATACAAGCTATCTGTTTGATACCTGCCTGTACCGTCATAAATCTTTGTAGTAAAAAAGATGTTATTCCCATCGGAATTTTTTTATGGAAATCCATATACCAATCACGGCTGCCCCGATCATCACGATACTTGGTATCAGAATATCCGTCTCTGTGCCCATTGCAAAACCTTTTAGCAACTTGATTCCCTGAGTCAGCGGAAGAATGTTGGCTGCTTTTTGCAGTGCCTGAGGCAGTATCTCATAGGGAATTGTAGCGCCCGAGAGAAATAGCATGGGAAAGTATACCAGGGTACAGACGAGATTAGCGATCTTAAGATTTTTGCACAAACTGGCTAACATCATTCCCAGTGCATACATGGATATCAGTACGAGAATATATGCAAATAGAAAACCTGTTTTTGAGCCTCTCATCTGATATCCGAAAACAAACTTCATCACCAGTAAAATAGCAGTCGCGGAAACAAGAGAATTCAGGAAATTAATTGCTACCTGTACCATCAATAACAACATGGGGCTCACTGGTGTGACAAAAAAGTGTTTCAGTATCTTTTTATCCCGGTAATCCGAAAGTCCAAGAGGAATCCCCATAAATGCCGTAGCACAGATTCCCACCGTGATCAGTGCCGGAAATGACGCTTCCAGAAAAGTATAGGAAGCCCCCTCATAAGCCGCCTTGTCTCCGCAGATAAAACCAATCAGCACGGCTATTCCAACGGGCATCAAAATGCCAAAGAAAATACCGTCTATTCCTCTGACTGCGATCTTTCCCTCTATTTTCAGCAGTGTTAAAAATCTTTTCATTTTATTTCCTCCTCTCCCATGTACCAAAGATAAGCTTCTTCCAAAGTATGATATGGACTATTTTCAATCACGTCTTTTACCGGTCCCCACGCCACCTTTTGCCCTTCCTTTATGATGCAGATGTGATCACAAAGAGCTTCTACCTCGTCCATATAGTGGGAAGTGAGAAAGATCGACACTCCCATTTTCTTCAGTTTTACCAGCTGGTTCCAGACCTCTCTTCTCGCCAATGTGTCTAATCCTGTAGTCAGTTCATCCAGGAAGATCACATCCGGCCCGGGGAGCAGTGCCAATAAAACTGACAGCTTCTGCCGTTCTCCTCCAGACAAGGTAGCGACGTATTGATCTTTACATTTGAAAAGACCAAACTGTTCCAAAAGTTCCTGGTAATTTCCAGGGTTTTTATATAGGACTGCATTTTCCTCACATAACTCCCCCACCTTAATTTTATCCTGATACGAGGTATGCTGCAGCTGCACTCCTACCCGTTCAAACAATAATTTTCTCTTTTTTACCGGATCCATTCCCAGTATACGAACTTCTCCTTTCGTAAAAGATTTCAGCCCCAGCATACAATCGATGGTTGTGCTCTTCCCCGCTCCATTGTGTCCCAGTAATCCGAAAACCTCTCCTTCTCCTACAGAAAATGAAAGGTCTTTTACCGCAGTTTTTTCTCCAAAACTTTTATTCAAATGCCTTACTTCGATTACATTTCCCATTGCTTCTCCTTTCTTCTGCACCACATCTTATCAGGGCGTATCTGATCATTCAATTACGCCATCTGCAATTAATTTTCCTGCAGAATACCACCTGATTCCCGGGTGGATTTCCGGTTGCAAAGGTAAGGATATATGCTCCTGCAGGGGGAGAGTCAAGCCCTATTTTCAGCAAATTTTATGACTGATAACTTCCTGTTTCTACTTTCTTGAAAACCTGGTCTGTGCTATACTGTTTTTAACAGATCCTTTATCTGTCCTCAATGAAATCTGCCGCAAAAGCCATAGTTCTTGACCACAGCAGCAGTTGCCAAATAAACCCGCAGGCTCTTGCGTGTCTCTCGGCCCCCGGGAATAAATTACAACGGAGAATATTATGGAAAATACAACTCGTAATCTGTATCATGACCATTCTGACAGAGACTTCACCAGCGAAGAAATGAACCAATTTATCGATCTGGCTGTAGCCGGTGATAAAAATGCCATGGAATATCTTCTGGTCTCTGTACAGGACCTGATCTTTAACCTGGCTTTGAGAATGCTGGGCACAATCCCGGATGCGGAAGATGCCGTTTCGGAGATTATGATCCGCATCATGACCCATCTGGATACTTTTCGTAAAGAAAGCGCCTTCTCCACCTGGGCTTTTCGCATTGCGGTAAATCATCTGAAGAACTATAAAAAAAGCATGTTTGCCAAGAGGCCGCTCAGCTTTGAATTCTATGGTAATGATATCCGAAACGGTGCCGCAGAGGATATTCCAGATCCGGAGCAAAAGGTAGATCAGCCATTGTTAGAGCAGGAACTTAAATTGTCCTGTACCAACGTAATGCTGCAGTGCCTGGATCCGGAAAGCCGATGCATATTCATTCTTGGAACCATGTTTAAAGCCGACAGCAAAATTGCAGGCGAAATCCTGAATATTTCCCCTGAGGCATACCGCCAGAGGCTGACACGCATCCGAAAAAAAATGGCATCGTTCCTGGATGAGTATTGTGAACTTGGCAGGGAGGGTTTCTGCCGCTGTAGAAAACGCATACCCTATGCCATGGATACACATCGTCTGAATCCGCAGAATCTGGAATATTCATCACTGGAGTTGCTTCCGGAAGATCTTCTGATCAGCTGTAAGAATGCCATGGAACAGATTGATGATCTTTCCCTTGCTTTTTCTAGCATGCCCCACTACCGGACACCAGAAAATGCAAGAACATTTTTTATGAAATTGTTAAAGACGGATTGTTATAAAATTATAGAAAAGACTGATTGAACGACTGGAGAAATAAATGAATACACTTGATCATATAAGAAATGCAGAAAGAAAATCTCACACAGACTGCTACGAGAATAACCGTCTGTTTGAAGAAGGATCCTGGCTTTTTAAACCGGTAGCTTCCGTAATGGGTATTCTTCCCCTTTTAAATAAAGAGTCTTATGTAAGAATATTGGATTTAGGATGCGGGATCGGCAGAAATTGTATTCCTGCTGCTCAATTTTTTAATAAAATACCCTGCCATATTGATTGTGTGGATTTCTTAGATTGCGCCATTGACCAGTTGATGTCCTATAGTAAAAAATATCATGTTGACAAAAACATATTTCCTCATATTTGTACGATAGAAGATTATCCCATTCAAGAAGATCATTATCACCTTATTTTAGGAATATCATCACTGGAACATGCTGCTTCTCTTCATCATTTAAAAGATTTATTAAATCATATTTACCTTGGACTAAAACTAAATGGCATTGCCTGTCTGATCATAAACAGCAGTATTACCGAAGAAAATGCTGAAGATCACACCCTGTTGGTACCACAATTTGAAATCAATCTCTCAACAGAAACCATGCAGAATCTGTTAAAAGAAAGTTTCCCTAAATGCCGCACATTAAAAAGCACTGTATACCCTCAATCTTATACAGTTCCCCGAGATAATCTACAGGTTCGGATTAACACCCATGTAATTACTTATATCGTACAAAGACTTTAGATTCTATACACCATATTACATGCAAGAGAATGTTTGAAAACACCTTTCAAACACTCTCTTTTATAATGCACTTAAAAGTCTAAGCCAAATAATAATTACGATAAATCTCCGTCTGCATGTCTCTGTGCATTTTCCACACATCACAATTTTGATTGGACAGTATGCTTAAGGTAAGATCTGCTTTGGGGTAATAGGAAAACATTGCAGATACTCCTTCATTAATGCCTTCTTTAAAAATGCAGAATATCTCATCCTTAATTTCCAGAAACTCGAAAGCATATCCCGTCCTGATTTTTGTGTCCGCAACTGCATTCCATTGGGACTTCTTAGAAAAATTAAACTCCCACTTATCCCTTGACATCGGGTATAATAAGCGTTATGATAGTTTCAATAACAATAACCATTACTATATTTTGAAAGGAGATTTTCGTATGAAGCGCTTAGAGAATAAAACTGCTATCATTACAGGAGGCAATTCCGGAATCGGTGAAGCTGCAGCTTTGCTTTTCGCTGCAGAAGGAGCAAACGTTGTCATCACAGCCCGGAGAAAAGAACCGCTGGACATGGTGGCTGAAAAAATCAAACAGGCAGGAGGTTCCGTTCTTTCCATACCCAGTGATATCTCAAATCCGGATAGTTTCCAGGCACTTGTTCAGGAAACCGTGGAGAAGTTTGGCACGATAGATATCCTGGTAAATAATGCAGGCGTCTTAGATACCGGACTGCTCCCGGTAGACCGTGTACAGGATGATGAATTAGACCGTGTTATGAATATCAATGGTAAAGGTACCATTCAATGCATCCGAACGGTGCTAAACGTCATGTTAAAGCAAAAATCCGGATCCATTGTAAATGTTGCTTCCGTAGCCGGGGTGAATGGTGGAGGCGGTGCGGCTTATGTTGCATCTAAAGCAGCAATCTTAGGTATCACCAAACATACTGCTCTTAGGTGTGCATCCGAAGGTATCCGCTGCAATGCCCTGTGCCCGGGATCCGTAGTCACCCCTATGGGAGCCAGCGCAGCAAATGCTGCATTAGACATGGATATGCTTGGCGCTATGGCGAAACATACCGATATGAAGCTTCCAGTCTGCCAGCCCCAGGATGTAGCCAACGCTGTTCTATTTCTCGCAAGTGACGAATCAAGAGCAATTACCGGCCAGGAAATCGTGATTGATTTTGGTACCAGCCTTTAGAGTAATTACTTTGACAGAGATCAGCATCTATCTGGAAAGCAAAAAAAAAGATTGACATCAAAAAAGCAACCACTAAACTTTTAACTATGTTTGTGCTTTTCGCTCGAAATATCAACGGAACCTCTTCCGCAATTTATAAAGGGACTTTTTAGCCCTTTAGAGCGAAAATCAATTAAACCCATTGCATTACATTTCCTGGGTGAGAAAGACGCTTTCTTATACAGAGTCACTGTTCCATATAAGATAGAAACGGGCAATAAAAAACTCAGGAAGCAAACCAGACACGCTTCCTGAGTTCTATTCTGCTTAAACAGCATGAAGATTTTTTAATGACACATCCAGTATCGGTGCCGAATGAGTCAGGGCACCGCTTGATACATAGTCTACACCAACGTCAATGATACTTTTAATATTTTCTTTGGTAACATTTCCGGAGCATTCGGTTTCAGCTCGCCCTCCAACCATTTCCACTGCTTTTTTCATGGTCTCCGGTGTCATATTATCCAGCATAATGATATCCGCACCTGCTTCCAGGGCTTCTTCTAACATTTCCAGATTCTCTACTTCTACTTCAATTTTTCTAACAAATGGGGCGTATTCCTTCGCCATTTGAATCGCTTCTTTTACTCCGCCTGCTGCACCGATATGGTTGTCTTTAATCAGGACTCCATCGGAAAGATTATAACGGTGATTATACCCGCCGCCCACCTTTACCGCATATTTTTCAAAGACACGCATATTGGGAGTTGTCTTGCGGGTGTCCAGTAATTTGGTCTTACTGCCCTTTAAAAGATCTGCCACATTTCTGGTATAGGTTGCAATACCGCTCATACGCTGTAAATAGTTTAAAGCAGTTCTCTCGCCGGAAAGCAGTACCCGGATATCTCCGGTAACAACTGCCAGCAGATCCCCATTTTTTACTTTATCTCCATCTTCAAAAAACTTTTCTACCTTTACCCCGTCATCTAATAATGTAAAGACTCTGGCAAATACATCCAGCCCTGCAATTACCCCATCCTGTTTACAGATCAGATCTGCTTTTCCAGGTTTACTCTGCCGCATTACTGCATTCGTTGTAATATCCTCACTGGTTATATCTTCACGCAATGCCTGCATGATAAGATTGTCTGCATTTAATTTCGCTGTAATTTGATTCATGATATCTTTTTCTCCTTTAACCGATTGCTCAAAATGTCTTTTGCCGCCCGTTTTGCAAAGACAAGGCTTTCTAATAATGAATTACTGGCCAGGCGGTTTTTGCCGTGAACCCCATTGCAGCTGGTTTCTCCCACGGCATATAAATGCTCCATAGAAGTACGGCTGTCCAGATCCACATCAATACCTCCCATAAAATAGTGCTGTGCCGGTACTACCGGAATACACTCCCTGGTCACATCAAAACCTTCTTCCAGACAGTGCTGGTAAATATTTGGAAAACGCCTGGTCACATCCATATCCTGTATGGTCTGCATGGATAATAAAACATAGGGCATATTGTCTTTTTCCATCTGCTTGTAGATTTCCTTTGTCAGCAGATCCCTAGGCAGCAGTTCGTTAACAAACCGCTCTCCTGCCTTATTATACAACACTGCCCCCTCACCACGGACAGATTCAGAGATCAGAAATCTCCTGCCTGGTTTAGTGGAATACAGCGTTGTTGGATGAATCTGTATGTAGTCTAAATTTTTTAAACGAATATCATGCTTCTGGGCAATTGTTAGTGCATCTCCTGTTAAATGGGGATAGTTTGTGGAATGCTGATAGCGTCCGCCCACCCCTCCGCAGGCAAGCACAATATCATGTGCCATTACCGCAGTTTCCTGACCGTTTTCCATTTCTATTATAACACCATAGCAGTCATTATTGTGGCTTAATATATCTGTCATGGCTGTATGTTCCATAATTGTAATATTCTTTTTATTCAGTACCTGTTTTAACAGCTTTCCGGTTATCTCTTTCCCTGTTACATCTTCATGATACAAGATCCTCGGGGTGGAATGGGCGCCTTCTCTCGTATAGCGAAGTTCTCCATCATCGGTTTCAAACTCCACATTATATCCAATTAAATCAGATATAATCTCCCTGGACGAACGGATCATTACTTCTACCGATTCTTTTGTATTCTCATAATGACCTGCTTTCATGGTATCTTCAAAATAACTTTCAAAATCATTTTCATTTTTCAAAACACAGATTCCGCCCTGTGCCAAAAAAGAATCGCTCTCTTCTAATCCGGCCTTTGTAATCATCAGAATCTCCAGATAATCCGGCAGATTCAATGCATTAAATAATCCCGCTACTCCGGTTCCAACAATGAGGACATCTACATTTTTTTTCATAATGCTCCATCTTCTTCCTTACTTCGCAAGCTCCAGCATCTTTTTCAGTGGTGCGTGTGCCTGGTTTATAAATGTTTCTTCCAGCTCAATGGAAGGGGTTTCTGTTTCCATTGCCCGCATGATATTTTCCAAAGTAATTTTTTTCATATCCGGGCAGCATTGGTTTTCATTAACAAGATAAAATTTCTTTTCCGGGTTCTGGCGCTGCAATTCATATAACACGCCTTTTTCTGTTACAATAATAAACTCAGATGCATCATCCCTGGCGGCATATTCGATAATCCCGGATGTACTTCCCGCATAATCAGCCATTTCAGTAACCAAAGCCTGACATTCGGGATGAACCAGAATTTTTGCTTTCGGGTGGGCATTTTTCGCTTCCCTGATTTCTTCCACCGTAATTCTGGCATGAACCGGGCAGTAACCATCGTTTAATATAATATTTTTTTCCGGCACCTGGGAGGCTACATAAGTACCAAGATGCTGATCCGGTATAAAGAAAATGTTTTTATTTGGCAATGCTCTGACTATTTTTAAGGCATTGGATGAAGTCACACATACATCGGAATGAACCTTCAGTTCCGCCGTGGAATTTACATAACAGACAACCGCTACATCCTCATATTTTCTGCGGATTTCCTCAATTTTTTCGGCATCCGCCATATGCGCCATGGGACAGTCCGCCTGCATATCCGGCATTAAAACCTTTTTATCCGGATTTAAAATCTTTGCGCTCTCTCCCATAAAGCGGACACCGCAAAGTACCAGCACTTTTTCTTTTATCTTGGTGGCAATTTCACTAAGATAATAAGAATCTCCTACATAGTCTGCAATATCCTGCACCTCATCATTCACATAATAGTGTGCGAGGATCACAGCATCTTTTTCCTTTTTTAATTCCTGGATTCTTAATTGCTTCTCGTTCATCTTGACCTCCCTTTTGTATATGGTTCGATGAACTAGTATACCACAAAACTTTACAGGTGACAAGACAGTTGTCAATTTAAATAATATATTGACTTTTAACTGTGTCTATGTTATAGTCACGGTAAGAACGGAGGCGATTACTATTGAATATCATGATCTCACCTATTTCTGAAATTCCAATTTATGAGCAGATACGGGAACAGGTTACGGAACAGATCCTAAGTGGTAAGATTCCGCCCGGGACACAGCTTCCTTCCATCCGAATGCTGGCTAAGGAATGTAAGATCGGTATCATTACGGTAAAAAGGGCTTATGAAGAGCTTTGTAAGTCTGGAATTGCTGTGAGTATCAATGGAAAAGGCGTCTATGCCGCAGAATTGGATGCTTCATTTGTGAAAAATTCTTATCGCATCCAGCTGAAAGAACAGTTGAAAGACGTTTATCACTACGCAAAAACAGTGAGTTTTAGTGACGAAGAATTTATGAATCTGGTTCGGGAACTGGTAGAGGAGGAATCAATATGACATCATCAGCACTTATTATCAATGGCCTTGAAGTAGGTTTTTATGAAAATGATTTTAAATTATCGGACATCTGCCTGGAGATTAAAACAGGTACGATTACCGGCCTGATCGGCAGGAACGGCGCTGGTAAAACCACTCTATTGAAGACAATCATAGGACTTCAAAAATACCAAAAAGGAACCATTACTTATTTTGGAACTGACAAATGCCTTAAGAATCCGTTAATCAAGGAGCGGCTCAGCTTTACCTCCAATGCCCTCTCTTATAACCCGCGGTTTTCTCCGGATCAAATAGCGGATGCAGTTTCACCCTTTTATAAGAATTTCAAACATGATCTCTTTGAAAAATACCTGGATTTGTTTCATTTGAATGAAGATCGGAAACTGGCGAACTTCTCCACAGGTCTTCAGCGGAAATTTCAGGTCTTACTAACCATTAGCTGTAATCCTGATTTATTGATACTGGATGAACCTACTGCTAACCTGGATACCGTATCGAAAGATGATATTCTGGAAATGGTGATGGATTTTATGCAGGATGACTGCAAATCCGTTCTGTTTTCCACCAACCTGACCGGGGATGTGGAACGGATTGCAGACTATGTGGCTTTTATGGACAAAGGCAGAATTGTATTCTCGGAAGAAAAAGATGCACTTTTGGAACAATACAGGCTGTTTCACTGCCCATTGGAACGGATGGTACCGGAATTGAAAGAACAGGTAATCGGTATGAAAAAAACTTCTTTTGGATATGAAGGTTTGATATCAGCCGGACATTTAGATATTGCCGGAATAAATACAGAGGAAATTCGATTTGTCAGAGCGGGATTCGATGATTTTATGAGATATTTTTCAAAGGAGGATTCGTTATGATAAAAGAAATTTTAGACTATCATAGACTGGAACGGGTTGCAGATGTGGGGCGCATGCAGGTTTTGTCCTATATCTTAATATGTTTCCTGCTGGGACAGACATGTTTCTTTGGAAATGGCGTTCTCTCTCTTACTTTATGGGTATTTGTATTTACCATACAAAAACTGAGAAGGGTGTACTTTGAGGAGCATTCAATTATGCGGTACGCACCGCTTCCCCGACGAGATATTATTCAGAATTTACTGATAAAAAGCTATTTCTACCTGTTGCTGACAATCATGATTGACATGTCCGTCACCTCTGATTACGTGATATACATGTATTCTCAGAGTTCAATGCCCCGATTAATCAGCGCTTTACTCTTTTACTACTTTTGCTTTATTTTTGCCTGGTATGTTGCTCTGATGATCCTGACCCTTGATAGTAAGATCGTTCGGTTTACACTTTTTACAGGCGAGGTCATCATTCTGATTATTGCTGTTACAAACCTTTATCCTACCCTGCATGAAAAAACCGGAGACTTAATTTTATTGATAGCCCAGTCTCCTTACTTTTATCTTTATCTTATATCTGCAGGAGTCCTGGCAATTGGTACATCGGTTGCCGGCATACAGCTGTTTAGTTCAAAAATTTATCAGGCGTAAATTAAGCTTTACATCACTACCCTATAGACATGAAAATACCATACCCGCAATCACAATTTGGATCCTTATTCTACTTCTTTTACTATTTGCTGGCATGGAGTATCGGTCTGGCGCTGATTACCATCGACATGAAAGTCCTACGCATTCTTTCCTACATCCTGGGCATAATTTTCTTAAAAGGAATCATTTTTATACCCGCAATGATTACAAGAAGAAGTAGTACTTTGCAAGAACTTATGAAAAATGTAGTAACTTCCCCTCATATAGCTATATTTATAATACCCCTGGGAATAGCAGCACTTTTTGCATTCTGCTGTTCGATCATGATATTTTCATCCAGGTGTGTAGGCAATTAGACGTTCAGACCCTTTATCGTAAAGGTCCACAAGCAAATACACCCAGCTTGTGGACCTTTTTATTTTGTATTCTTTTCTCTGCAGATTACTTAATATACTTTTGGGCGAACCGGTCCACTGCATCCCAATAGGTTTTGCTGTCAGTTTTCCTGGCCTCACCGTGAGCCGCACCGGGGATTACCAGCTTTTCCTTTTCATTGGAAGCTGCTTCATACAGCTCATCTAACATGGCAAATGGTACGAAGGTGTCCTGGTCACCATGAATGAACATTGTAGGAGTATGGCTCTTGGCTACTTGTTTCACAGCACTTGCTTCTCCTAAAAAGTAGCCTGCACGAATCTTAACTACTGCAGAAGATACATTCAGCACCGGAAATGGCGGCAATCCAAACATTTCATTTAACTGGTGTTCAAACTCATCCCATACAGAGGTATATCCACAGTCTTCCACCACAGCTCTTACCTGGGAAGGCAGATCTTCTTCTCCGGATGTCATCATTACCGTTGCTGCACCCATGGAAACACCCATCAGAAGTATCTGTGCATCTTCGTCATCCGATACGATGGTATTCACCCACTTTATCATATCTCTTCTTTCCGGCCAGCCCATTCCGATTAATTTTCCTTCACTCTGTCCATGGGCTCTGGCATCGGGAATCAATATATTATAATTGTTCTCGTAGAAATGTTCTCCATATACAGCCATATCTGATGCTTCCCCTTTATAGCCATGACAGATAACGACATATTTGTTGGAAGGCTTTTTTGCATCCACTTTATAAGCGTGAAGCTTTAAGGAATCGTCACTGGTCAGCCAAACGTCCTCGGCTTCCCCTGATAACCAGGTTGCAGCAGCTTCCTTTCCTTCATTATCCGGCGTTTTTTCCGCCTCATCATCGGCTTCAACTCCATTGGTTACGGCAGGATTTAAAGCATAATTACAAAAATAATTGCCGATAAATAAAAGCGCCGCTGCAAGGATCAGTACCAGGGCAGCTATAATTCCAATAATCAGTTTCTTTTTCTTGTTCTTCATTCACTTTCTCCCCTGTCTGTGGTTGCCGCTGCTTCATTTTCCTGCACTTTATTCCGCCGCATCCCCATATCAATTTGTGGTTCCATGCCTGCTGCTATCTGCGGTTCCATTCCCGCTGCTGTCTGCCGTTCCATTCCCGCTGCTATTTGCGGTTCCATTCCCGCCCTGCTTACCGTTTCTGCTTCCTGTTTTTCAACCGCCACATTGATCGTCTCACGCACAACGTATTGAGGCGTCTTATTCAGATTCAGCATGATTTTCCCGATATACTCGCCCACAATTCCAAGCATAAACAAAACGATGCCAAAAAACAGGAACATGGCGCACATCAGGGAAGACCAGCCCAGTACCATCGTGGGATCCAGAATCCGGCGCACAAATACAACCAGCGCCCCGATTACACCGATCACTGCAAAAATTCCTCCCAGCAGCATGGAAAAGCGCAGAGGGATGACTGTGTAGTTAATGCAGGATAAAAACAGCCGAAGCAGCTTTTTAAACGTATAATTGGAAGTTCCCACCTCACGGCTGAAATGTTCAATATCTACATTTGCGATATGGTTTGTGGTGCGGTAAAACAATACCTGCAGATATAGATTATAGTTATCGTATTTAATAATTTCATCTCTGACATATTTCTTGGCAAGCCAGAAACTGCAGGCAGTAATTCCCTTTGGCCTTTCAATCATATGCCAGACTATAAAATCACTGATTTTACTGGTCAGATTTTTAAACCAGGAAAATTTCCGGGTCTGGTATCTGCCATAGACCAAATCATAGCCTTCATTCATTTTCTCAATAAATTTATGGATCTGGGAGGGATGCGTCTGCATGTCATCGTCCATTCCCATAATCAACTCACCATTTGTATGCTGAAGGCCAGCCATAATCGCATTATGCTGTCCAAAATTCTTAGCCAGGTCAATCCCTTTCACAAAAGGATATTTGGCTGCACAGCGTTTTATGGATTCATAAGTCCGGTCTTTTGAATAATCATTAACCAGTACAAACTCACACTCGTAACCATCTATTTTCTTAAATTCCTCTACGCATAAATCCACTACCTTTTCAATGGTATCCTGGGAATTATAGCAGGGAATTACAATTGATATTAACATCTTCGTACTCCTTTATTTCCGTGAGCAGCGAACCAAACAGGCTGGCTGCAAGTTGCTGTAAAATATTTGATTGTGCCGTCTATATGGAAAAAACCAATATGCCCGCAAGTATGACCAGTATGCCAATTAATTTTTTCTTTGGAAAACGCTCTTTCAAAAAGAAATAACCCATTACAGATACAAATATGTAGCTGGTAGATTCTAAAATAGGCGACATGGAAAGCGGCACATAGCGCAGCGCAAACATGGTCAGCAGCGTAGATAAAAAGAACAGTCCATACGCAAATACGACAAGTGGATTCAAATATTCAAACAGCATACTTTTATACTTCTTCATCGTTGCCTTTTTCAGCAGTATCTGGGAAATAGCTGAAATCAGAACGGATGACAATAAAATACAGACAGAAAGACTGAACTTACTCATCAGAAGTCACCACCAGATAGATTCCAAAAAAGATAATCCCTGCTCCCAGCAGCATGTTCCATGTGATTACCTCTCCAAATATTAATTTACCAAAAATCATTCCCCAGATCAGGGTTACCGGCTTATTTGCAAATGCCACCGTCAACGGAATACGCTTTAAGATCTGCTGCCAGATAAACGCATATACAAACATAATCAGCAGTACCAGACCATAGTAGACGCAAAATTCCAGGGATAAAAATTTCTGGTTTGCCGCCATCTTTGACGCCACTCCGCTTAGAGAACTAAAAAGCAGGCTGATATGCAGAACCGTAAATAACTTTATATAAAACCATCTGTTTTTTGTCTTTTCTGCCATATCATTCTTCCACTTCTATCGTGATTTTGGATAGTACTTCTTCTAACCGCTCCCTGCATGCCTGCAGCGTATCACCCTTTATAATAATCTGGCCGATTCTGTCTCTGCCATTGTTATACTGGTTCACGTGGTCCCCTTCACTGATATTAAAAGACAAGTCAATAATATCCTCGGAAGGCTGGTTTTCATTTACCAGCTTCGTAACCTTACCGGTCTTAGAAGAAATTAAAATCTTTGAAAGATTTGGTACCGGACGGAGCATGGAAGCACGGATAAACAGCGCCCGGACATCCAGTCCCATTGCCAGCATGGCAATCACTTCATAATAATGTATTCCATAGTAGATACTCACTAATTCCGGCAGGCAGGTAGCCCCTGCTCTTGCTGTGATTTCAATCACGTAGACTTTGCCATCCTTTAATATCAGATCGCAGTTAACCGGACAGTTATCAAATCCCAGTGCCCGGACTGCCGTTAAAACTTCCCTGGAAATCTGTGGCGACAGCTGGTCAATATGCTCCAGGGGTACCGAATGTCCCACCGGTGTGGGCGTAAATCCCTGATATGCATCGATTCCATTTGGAAGCATAAAAACAAGTTCTCCGTCCTGGAGCATTGCCTCCGTGCCGAATATTGTTCCTTCAATAAATTCTTCCACCAGGCAGTAGTCCTTCCCGGTTGCTTCCATTGTCTTGCTGTAATTGGAAATGGCTTCCTCTTTCGTATTGCTTCTGAATATTCCTCTGCTGCCCATCAGGTCCACAGCTTTCACAATCACTGGAAATGTCAGTTCCTCCAATGCCTTTTCCAGGTCCTCCTGATTTTTCACAAGGCGGAATCTGGCGGTGCTTACGCCTTCTCTCTCAAATGCTTTTTTCATTTCCCATTTATTCGTAGAACGGCATGCAGCTTCATAGGACGGTCCCTTAAGCCCCATCTTCTCGCATACGTATCCTATTGCCGGCACTCCGGTATCCAGACAGCAGGTGGTAATTCCATCTATCTGAAGCTTTCTTGCATATTCCAATACCTGCTCCGGTTTTGAAATATCAGCATAGCAGAATTCATCGGCTTCTGCAAATCCCGGAAAATCACCTGGTATGCTGGCTGTAATAGTGTGAAATCCCAGTTTTTTTGCCGCCCTGATTAACGGCACCTGAGAATAGCTTGCACCTAATATCATCAATTTTTTCATATTCTTTTCCTCGGTATTCTGTTGTATTTCTACGTCCTGGAGCGCGTTTTAAAATTGCTTTCTGGCAGCTGTGCGTCACACTTTGTGGGAGATTTGTCCCGGATGGAGTACTAGTTCTGGTTGAAACCCGGCGCTAATATACCTGTAATCTCCTGCATCTGTGTTAAGTCCCCGGTTTTCATGATGTAAAATCCGAACCTGCTTCCGCTGTCAACTACTTCATGGGAACCAATTTCCCCGATCTCGCTGGTAAACACTATATTCTCCGGGTATTTTTCTTTAATATACCTGTATTTCTCCATATCCTCGGTTCCAAAAATAAACTGGATTCTGGCAAAATGGCGAAGCGGCTCTTTTAAAATCTCCGGACTTTCACCCAAGGCTGTCTGTATGACCATTTTCAGATAATCCTGTCCGGTGGAAAGCGGTACCAGATGGGAGCCGATGCAGTCTCCGCCCATTCTTGACCCAATTTCAATGATTTTCACTTCCTGCCTGCTGTTAATGCGGAATTCGGAGTGGGACGCCCCATTTCGGATTTCAAGGGCATTCAGAGCCATTCCAAGTTCATGGAATACCAAAGCTTCCATTTCAGGGGACAAACCGGAAGGTTCCATATGACCAGTCTCGATGAAATGAGGTGCCCCAGTGGTAAACTTTTTGGTAATTGCCAGAAAGGTATGCTGCCCTTCATAGCTGATTCCCTCACAGCTGAATTCTTCTCCGTCAATGTACTCTTCTAATATAGCCCTCTTCTCAAAAGAATTAGAGATGGCAGCCTCAACCGCCACGTCTAACTCTTCTGCTTTAAATACCTTGGTAATCGCCCTGCTTCCGGAACGGTCCGTGGGTTTGACGATAATTGGAAAGGTCATGTCCCTGGGCAGTTCTATTTTCCCTGTTTCATCCACTACCGTAAACAGCGGCGCAGAGATATGATTTCTTACAAATGCACTGCGCATCTCAAATTTATTGGTGGAATACCGGATGCAGTCGTCGCTGTTTGCACAAAGTCCCAGCCGTACCGCCAGATACTGTACCGTAATATTCGCCAGATCCGAACCAATACTGGCTACCGCATCCGGCATGATCTTTTTGCATTCCTTTAAAATTTCTTCTTTTTCCACAATACTCACCGGATAGAAATAATCAGCGGTCTGTTCTCCCACAGCGCCTTCCTTCCAGGCAAATACATGGGTCTGGTAACCCATTTCCCTGGCCTTTAATATCAGCGGATTCTGAAAATCGTTTGCTCCGATTATGACAATTTTTTTCATACTAACCTTTCCTTAAAGCGTGATTTCGATTACATAACCCGGTTTGGCAGACTGTACCCATACAACAAAATCGGGACCAGGAAGCTTCTGTTATGAGGCTTCCGAATCCCGTTTTCCTGCTGGAGCATGCTTGATATACCCGCTCCTGTAATCCAAACTTTAAATAAGAAAATCCTTCAGTCGTTTACTGCGAGACGGATGACGCAGCTTACGAAGCGCTTTCGCTTCTATCTGCCTGATACGCTCTCTGGTAACATTGAATTCTTTGCCGACTTCTTCTAAGGTCCTTGCTCTTCCATCTTCCAGACCAAAGCGCAGCTTCACCACCTGGCGTTCTCTGTCCGTAAGGGACTCCAAGGCAGTGCCAAGCTCTTCCCGCAGCATGGAGAAAGCTGCTGAATCTGCCGGTGAAAGGGCAGAATCGTCTTCGATAAAGTCACCTAAATGACTATCATCTTCTTCACCAATCGGTGTATCAAGAGATACCGGATCCCTGGAAATCTTCAGTACTTCCCTTACTCTTCCAACGGGGACATTCAGTCTCTCAGCCACTTCTTCAGCGGTTGGTTCTCTTCCTAATTCCTGCAGTAAGGTTCTGGTCATACGAAGGGTTTTATTAATGGTTTCTACCATATGTACCGGAACACGAATGGTTCTTCCGGTATCCGCAATACCACGTGTAATCGCCTGACGGATCCACCAGGTAGCATAAGTACTGAATTTATACCCCTTGGTATAATCGAACTTGTCCACAGCCTTCATAAGCCCCATATTCCCCTCCTGAATCAGATCCAGGAAAGGCATACCGCGGCCAACATATTTTTTAGCAATACTGACTACCAGACGCAGGTTTGCCTCTGTCAGTGATTTTTTAGCTTCTTCATCGCCATTTTCCACACGTTTTGCCAGTTCCACTTCTTCTTCTGTACTAAGCAGAGGCACATTACCGATTTCTTTCAGATACATACGTACCGGATCTTCTGTGCTGACCCCTTCCAGGACATCAACATCATCGATAATTTCAACTTCCTCTTCTTCACCTAAAAGCAGGTCATCATCGCTTTCCAGCAATAATTCTTCTACTTCTTCATCTGCAGAACCATGTAATACATCAATATTGCTCTTTTCCAAGAATTCCAATATTGCGTCCATCTTGTCTTCACTGAGTTCAATTCCTGCAAAAGCATCATTGATTTCTTTGTACTCAATCATGTTCTTCTTGCTTTTTGCCTTATCAATAAGTCCCTTTAATGCTTTTGAAAATTGTTCTTGTAATTCATCCATAAACTTTCTTTTCTCCTCTATGGTATTCCTACAGATTACCATAACATTTTTGACATATCCTGTCAACTTTTGTTCCTGAGATTCCACAAAATAAATAAAAAAGATCCCGCAAAAATACATAAATCGGATATATTAAACACGATTTGGCGAAACTTTTTCCATTTTGTCTGAAAGCTGAAGTAGTCTACTACGTATCCACGCTTTATTCTGTCGTAAATATTACTTGCCGCACCTCCCAGCACCAGGGCAAATCCGGTCTTTAAAAGTCCCATTCCTTTTTTGCCCAGAAGCCAGAGATAAGCGAAGAGGACTCCCACCGTCATCCCGGTTGAAAGCCCGGCTACAAACTCCTGCTTTTTATCCAGAAAATTTAACATAGCGCCTTTGTTATGGTATTTGTGAAGAATGATTTTGCCGCCCAGTATTTCTTCATCTTCTCCAATTTCTCTGGTATTCTCAATTTTATCCTTTATAAAATAATCCGCGATAAAAATAATTACCGGTATCAGAATGTATATCATAGGCTTATCCCTCCAGCGCAGGTACTCCCCGCATGGTGATCAGCGGTCCTCCTGTATGTTCAATATAAGCTTTTGTAATGGTTACCTTGCCTATATTATCGTCCTTTGGAATCTCATACATAATGTCCAGCATAAACTCTTCAATAATTGCCCGGAGTGCTCTAGCCCCCGTCTTCTTCTCCAATGCCTTTTTCGCAATGGATTCCAGTGCTTCGTCATCGAAATCCAGTTTCACTTCGTCCAGTGCAAGCAGCTTCTGATATTGCTTTAAAATAGCATTCTTTGGCTCTTTTAAAATCTGTACAAGCATTGCCTCTGTCAATCCCTGCAGTGTATATACGATTGGAAGCCGTCCGATAAATTCCGGGATCATTCCAAAAGTCCTGATATCATCCAGTGTTACCTTTTCCAGGATACCCGGATCCTCATCATATTTGTCTTTCAGATCGGCACGGAAACCAACTGATGCCTGCTTGTTTAGACGTTCCTTAATGATATCTTCCAGCCCCGGGAACGCTCCGCCGCAGATGAAAAGAATATTTCTGGTATTTACCGTTGTCAGAGGCACCATGGCATTTTTACTGTTTGCACCTACGGGAACTTCCACATCAGCGCCTTCTAACAGCTTTAACATCCCCTGCTGTACGGATTCTCCGCTTACATCTCTCTGATTGGTATTCTTTTTCTTGGCGATCTTATCGATTTCATCGATGAATACGATCCCTCTTTCCGCCTTCTCCACGTCATTCCCTGCTGCCGCCAGCAGTTTGGAAATGACACTTTCTATATCATCTCCGATATAACCGGCTTCCGTAAGGGATGTGGCATCCGCAATGGCAAGCGGTACATCCAGAAGCCTTGCAAGAGTCTTCACAAGATAGGTCTTTCCGCTTCCGGTAGGCCCGATCATCAGCATATTGGACTTTTCAATTTCAATGTCATCCATGCTTCCGGTAGCCACTCTCTTATAATGGTTGTAAACGGCAACGGATATAACTTTCTTTGCCTTTTCCTGCCCAATGACATACTCGTCCAGGCTTGCTTTGATCCTGTGGGGTGCTGGAATTGATTTTACGTCGAATTCCTTTTTTGGCTCCTCTTTTGGCTTTTTCTTCTTGACCTTCTGCTGATTGGGAATCTTATTCGTAAGTTCAGACAGATTTACCATATTTATATTAGACATATTCATCAGATCATTGTATGGAATATTGCCATTGTTCATGGTGTCAAAGGCTTTCTGCATACATTCCGAACAAATATGAATACTGTTAGGAAGATTTACCATTTTACCGGCTTTGCTTTCCGGGCGCCTGCATATAAAACAGACCTCTTCATATTCATCTTCATCCGGCTTATCTTTATTATTTTCTGACTTTTCATTTTCTTCAGTTTTTGTAATATCTGCTGTCCTATTTTCATCATCAGAATCAACAGCATCCACTACATCTTTATCATATATTTCATCTTTTTTATCTGACATATTATTTCCTCTCTTTTGCACAAACTACTACAAGTAACTATATCATAGTCAAAAAGCTCGCACAAGTGAAGATTTTATAAAATCTATAAAAAACCGTTCCAGGATCTCCAATTCCTGGAACGGCTATACTGTTTTACTGACAATACTTAATTATTAAAGTTAAAGAACTGCTCCATTCCATTGCCACCCTGATTTGGGATCATCGGTGAAGCCTGGTCTTGCTGTGGCTGTCCGTTTGAGGACCCATCACTCTGGGGCGTTGATTCACTGCTTGTAGTATCAGCAGTCTGTTTATCTAACGTGATGCTGACTGTTCTGGCTTTGTATTCACCGCCTTCTGCTGCCTGAACCTCCAAATCAATTGTTTCCCCGGCTTTGTAATAGTTCATTCTGTCGTATAAATCATTAGCAGATGTTATGGAAATGCCGTCAATCTTTGTCACAATATCTCCTTTTATCAAACCTGCTTTTTCTGCTGCGGAACCTTCCACAACTTCGTATAAGAATGCACCGGAAGGCATATTATACACCTGTTTTGCTTCCTCCGAAACGTCTACCGGTTTTACACCCATATAACCTTTTTCGCTGCTTTCCACTTTTGATCTTGTGGTGCGGTTCATCAAATCATCCAGGATCGGTTTTGCTGTATTAATCGGAATTGCATATCCCATCCCCTCTACACCTGAGGATGCTGCTTTTACAGAATTGATTCCAATTAACTGTCCATTGATATTCAATAAAGCGCCGCCGCTGTTACCAAAGTTAATCGCTGCATCTGTCTGGATCAGACTGTTGGTAACTGTTCCGGATGTGGTCTCAACGCTGACTTCACGGTTAAGTGCACTGATAATGCCGGATGTAACAGACTGTCCGTAACCAAGTGCGTTACCGATTGCAATTGCCTGCTGTCCAACCTGTAAGTTATCGGAATCGCCAATTTCAGCTATTTTAACCTGGTTTAAAACATCTGCCGGAATATCGCTTAACTGTACGGCTACCATTGCCAGATCATGTTCCGGATCCGTTCCTTTTACCTGTGCCTCAACAACTTTATCTTCCTGGTTTTCTACATTTACGGTAAAGCATACCGTCAGGTTTTCAGAACCTTCCACTACGTGGTTATTTGTTGCAATCAACAACTCCTTATCATTTTTACCAATAATGATACCGGATCCGCTGCTCTCTTCTTCCTGTGACTGTGTTCCATAAAAATATGTCTGAACTTCCTTTACTGTTTTGCTTGTAATTGCTACGATGGAAGGCATAGCATTTTCAGCAACCTTCGCTACATCGGTGGATGATGTACTGACCGTACTGCCCTCCGCTGTCTTATTTGGCTCATTTACCGTTCCGGTAGAACTGATCTTGGCTTCTGTTTCCTGTGTCCGTGGGAATACTTTTTCTCCTACATAATCGGTAAGCTGGAATGAAGCACTTGCCACTACACCAAACACAACTGCTACCGATGCTGCCACTGCAATCTTGGACATCACTGTTTTTTTCTTTTTTGGTTTTTCATACCGCGGCGGGTTGGGATTCTGTCCGCCTGTCTGATAGGATCCGTAAGAATGCTGTTGTTGCTGTTGAAACTGTTGTTGATTCATCTGCTGCTGTGGCTGCTGTTCTTCTTCCTGTCTGTTGTCCCTGTCATATGCATAATGATAAAATGAACTGTCAGATGTCTGCCCGCTTTGATTACCGGAATTTGTCATCTGATTTTCCTGCCGTGCATATGCCTGTTCCTCTGCTGTGTCAGCCGATTCAAAAGTCTCTGCTGCCTCCGGTGTTTCCACGGTGTCCGATGTCACTGGTGTATCAATCGTATCTGCAGTATCTGCTGAATCATATATCATACCTTCATTTGACGGCTGTTCATCCCGTTGTCCATACACATCGTCCTGTCTGTATCCTTCTCCTGTATCAGAAGGGCTGCCTCCGGTTACATTGTTTTGTTCTTTATCGTTAAATTCATCATACATTTGAATTACCTCCTCGTATCTTTTCTCTTTGTTATTTTCTGGTATCAGTTTAACAATCAAATGTGTTCAATCTGTGATAAATGTTTTAAAAATATTTGAAACGACAAAAATATCAAAAAATGTTGAAATAAAATATGGACGCAGTACTTTCGGAGTTACGGACAACTTAAAATCCTGTATTTCCTATTGTACTGCGCCCATGCTGATTCTATTCATGGAGCATACACGAATGCATCTTCCTATTTCAATATCATTATTCTACGGTAACCGATTTTGCAAGATTTCTTGGTTTATCTACGTCACATCCTTTGCCCAGGGCTACATAGTAGCCGAACAGCTGCAGCGGGATAATCGCCAGGGAATTGGCAAAATACTGGTTGGTCTTTGGAATGTAGATTACATAATCCGCTGTTTTTTCTGCATCGGTGTGGTCTGCATTGGTCACTGCCAGAAGGAATGCCCCTCTTGTCTTCACTTCCTGCATATTACTGATCATTTTTTTATACAGGTCTTCCTGGGTGAGCACCGCTGCTACCAGGGTTCCTTCTTCAATGAGAGATATGGTGCCATGCTTTAACTCTCCTGCCGCATAGGCTTCTGAGTGGATATAAGAGATTTCTTTTAGCTTTAAGGAGCCTTCCAGGGAAATGGCATAATCAATTCCTCTTCCGATAAAGAACACGTCTTTTGCGGCTATATAACGGTTGGCAAAGCGCTGGATCTTCTCTTTGTTATTTAATAACATTTCTATCTGTGCGGGCAGCCTTTTCAGTTCCCTTATATACTCTTCCATCTGGATGTCAGTTACTTTACCCCTTACCTGGGCAAACTTAAGAGCCAGAAGATAATGTGCTATCAGCTGGGTGCTGTACGCCTTCGTGGTAGCTACCGCTATTTCCGGACCTGCCCAGGTGTACATAACGTTGTCCGCTTCCCTTGCAATGGAGCTTCCCACTACATTGACAATTCCCAGTACCTTAATGCCATGTGCTTTCGCTTCACGTAGAGCTGCCAGAGAATCGGCTGTTTCTCCTGACTGGCTGACTATAATTGCCATGGTATCCGGCTCAAAAATCGGATTACGGTAACGGAATTCACTTGCCAGATCCACTTCTACGGGAATTCTCGCCAGGCCTTCAAACACATATTTTGCCGTTACACCGGTATGATAAGCGGAACCGCAGGCAATAATATAAATTTTACGGATCGCCCTAATTTCCTCTTCCGTCATACCCAGCTCTTCGATTACGATTTCATTTCCTTTAATTCTTGGATTCAGGGTATCGGTAACTGCTTTTGGCTGTTCGTACATTTCTTTTAACATGAAATGCTCGTATCCGCCTTTTTCCGCAGCGCTGATATCCCACTGTATTTCTGTAGATTCTTTGTCAATCTCTTCTTCATCAATATTATAGAAGGTCATGCCGTCTTTTGTCAGCATGGCAATTTCTTCGTTTTGAATAAAATAGACATTCCTGGTGTACTTTAACACTGCAGGAACATCGGAGGCAATCAGATTGCCGTCTTTGCTGTGTCCCACGATTAAGGGGCTGTCCTTACGAACTGCATAGATTTCGCCCGGATGCTCTTTGAACATGATTCCAAGGGCATAGGAGCCTTCTACGCGGTGCATAATCTTCGTAATAGCCTCTAGCGGGTCACCTTTATAATAATAATCCAGCAGATGGGCAATTACTTCTGTATCTGTCTCTGACAAAAATTCATACCCTTTGGACTGGAGTTTTTTCTTAAGCTTTAAATAATTCTCAATAATTCCATTATGTACAACTACGATGGATGCATCTTTATTAAAATGGGGATGTGCATTTACATCAGAGGGTGAGCCATGAGTTGCCCATCTTGTATGTCCGATCCCCGCCATTCCCGGCATCGTTGCCCCGCCGTGTGTCAGTTCATCCAGAATCTTCAGACGCCCGGTGGATTTCTTCATTTCAATTGAGGTACCATCATAAACTGCTATTCCAGCAGAATCATAACCACGATATTCCAGTTTTGACAAGCCGTCCAATAAAATTGGGGCCGCCTGACTCTCTCCTATATAACCAACAATTCCACACATAGTTGTTCCTCCTCATAATTTGTTTAAAGTGTATTTGCAAATATGCCGCAAAGCAGGGCGTGCAGATAGCGGAATGAATTTTCAATCACACTCTAGCGGCTGCTTTGCTGCTGTGTCCAGTAATTGGGACTCATGGTGCATTTTAAAACCAGCCATCTGGGCAGTTTCCGGTATCTTTTTCCAAAGAAGTATCCCAGATATTTAAATCCGCTTTTCATGACCAGATCGGGGATCAGCCATGGTTTATGGATTTTAATAAGATATGCTGCGGTCTGTTTAACCATTCGCATCCCTTCACTTTCGGAACTCGCCATAGAAAATATCTGTGGGTGGTCCGCCTGGGAAACAGCCAGGTCAAAATTGCGTTTAAACTGCATGATATTACCATAGTTATGGGAATGATATACCATCGCTTCCGCCACATATGCGATCTCTCTGCCGGATTGAATCATTTTCCCTGCCATAATCATATCTTCATTAAAAATGGTATGCTTTTCAAAACCACCAAGAGCAAGGTACAAATCTCTTCTGTAAGCGGCACACACATTGGAGCAGAAAAAGGTCTTAATCCCCATTGCGGGTAGATTGTCTTTGGATTTAATCACGCTTTTATCCCCATAATTAAAGGATCTTGTGTAGCGTTCAATAAGCTTACAGTCCTCATTGGGAAGCTGTCTGGCATATGCCGCCCCTACAGAGTCCCGGTCAAATGCTTTTACCAGGGATGAAACCAGAAATTCATCTTTAGGCATGGCATCCTGGGTCATAAACAATAAAATGTCCGTATCAGACATCGTGGCGGCTCTATCTCTAGTGCCGCCATGATTAAATTCTTCTGCAGATAAATGGTGGACTTCCACCCCTGGCATTTTCTCATAAATCCCGCCCTCTGGGAAATACTTTTTCTCTGTATTCATAATACGTATACTATGAATGGGATAGTCCTGCCCGGACAATATCTGCATCAGCTTATGAAATTGTTTTCCCGGCTTATAAGTCGGGATGATTACATCAACTGTATAATTTTTCATAGGTTTATTGAATTCCTGTTTCATTAATGATCTTGTTGCTGATCTCCTGTACGGTATTGGACGGTGTATATCCATCGCTGCCAAAGAGGTACGTATGAAGTTCTTTTACATTCTGAGCCAGATTAACCGGTACTACACAGTCACCTGCTGCAATGTTAGCCGGCATCTGTTCGAACGGAAATCCGGTAGTATCGCTCATGTTATAAGCAGCGATGTCTTTTGCAAGGCTTGCCATCTCAGTCACACTTAAACTTGTGGAAATATTATCAAACACGCTGTCAATAATTTCATTTAACTTTAATATGTTTGCTGTCTTCGCTTTTTTGAAAATCTGTTCCAGCACGGTTCTCTGACGCTCTGTACGCTTAAAGTCATCACCGGTTGTATAACGGATTCTGCAGTAAGATAATGCCTGTAGACCATTTAAAGTCTGAAGTCCTGTGGATTCTACGGGTACGATCTCTAATCCGGTAACTTCAGAACCTTCCACCTGATAATTGTTCAGATGCACAATCTCATCTTCCTGAATATCGATTTCCACACCACCCAGTGCATTTACCACTTCTGCAACTGCATTAAAGTTAACCGTTACATAGTCGGTAATATCCATATCCAGATTCTTATTAATCATATTCATGGAACGCTTCGGTCCGCCAAACTGGTAACACTCGGTAGCTTTCCGGTATTCACCGTTGGTATTGTCTAAATAAGTATCCCGGTAAATGGAAACCAGTTTAATATCTTTGGTTTCGTTATTAATACTTGCAATCATGATGGTATCACTTCTGGAATCCGTTGTGGATGCATCTCTGGAGTCCACTCCAAACAGCGCTATATTCCGGTATCCCTTCATGACCGCTGCCTGCTCAGAAGGAATCTCGGAGTTAATGATGATATCCCCTTCTGCAATCTTTTCTGTTTTTAATTTACTGAATTTGGCAGCAACAAATAATCCTAGCGCTAGCAGCACCAGAACAAGAATTTCAATTACAAAAATAACTCTTCTTCTGGTTTTTCTCTTGGAAGATTTCCTGTCTTTTCCTCCCGGATATCCACCGGCTGGCGCTCCATTGCCATTTTTCGATTTTCTGCCCTTTGGCGCTCCATTGCCCGGTCCGTTGTAAGGTCCGTTCTGATATGAACCATTCTGATACTGTCCGTTATACGGTCCATTCTGCTGGTACTGCCCATTGTTATACGGTCCGTTTCCCCCGTTATAAGGCCCGTTCTGGTATCCGTTATTCGGTCCGTTATAAGGTCCGTTCTGGTACTGTCCGTTGTTCGGTCCGTTGTATGGTCCGTTCTGATATCCGTTATTTGGTCCGTTATAAGGTCCGTTCTGATAACCGTTATTTGGTCCATTATACGGACCGCTCTGATACGAACCATTGTTTGGACGTCCCTGGTTTCTATTCTGGCTTTCGCGGTTTTTCTTTCGATCTGACATTTCATTCCCCTTCTCTAATTAATCTTTAATATGCATTCTTATTGACAAATCCCTTGAAAATCGTCAAAAAAAGGATTTTAATATCCAATCCCAAAGTCCAGTTCTCAATATAGTACAAGTCATAATCTATACGGCGCCTGATGGAAGTATCTCCACGATAACCATTAATCTGTGCCCAACCGGTCATCCCTGGCCGTACCTGATGCTTTATCATATAACGAGGTATTTCCTCTCTGAACTTTTCTACAAATTGCGGCCGCTCCGGCCTTGGTCCCACCAGGCTCATGTCGCCTTTCAGGACATTAAAAAGCTGCGGAAGTTCATCAATACTGGTTTTCCGCATAAACTTTCCGATTCCGGTAACACGCGGATCATTTTTTACGGTCCAGGCGCGCTTCTCTGTGTTTGGCTTTTGTACCTCCATGGACCGGAACTTGTACATCATAAATGGCTTATTGTGAAGCCCTACTCTCTCCTGCTTAAATATGAGAGGTCCCGGAGAAGTCAGTTTAATGATCCCGGTTACGATTAACATGATCGGAGAGAACAAAATAATTGCACAGGTTCCTCCCAGAATATCAACCGCTCTTTTTACCATCATGTTAAATGTATTTGTAAGCGGGACATGCCGGATATTTACAACCGGGAGTCCCAGAAGATCTTCTGTATAGGGTTTGGTGGGAATTATATTATTATAATCCGGTATAAATTTTGTATGGACGCCTGACTTTTCACACAGGGAAACGATACGTTCCAGTTTGTAATATTCGTTCAGTCCAAGTGTAATCGCGATCTCATCCAGCCTGTTCTGCGGCAGAATCACCAGCAGATTATCGATGCGCCCGATTACCTTAATTCCTTTATACATGGTTCCGCTTTCCACATTATCGTCCAGAATACCGCGAATCAGATATCCCCACTGGGGATTTTCCTTTACCCGGTCCACAAATTCTTCTGCAGCCCGGCTGTATCCCACCAGTATGATGTGCTTCAGATTCATTCCCTTTGCCCGCATATTCATTAATACTTTACGTATAAAATACCGGACCAGAATTTCCATGCCGATGTTCAGGCCATAGAAAATGAAAAGCATCTTTCGCGAAAAGTTGTTTTCATGCATCATATATAAAATAAGTATAAACAGCAACAGTGCAATACTGTTTGCTTTCATGATATTACCAAATTCTAACCGCCTGCCCTGCACTCTTTTTGGAGTATAAAGGCTGAAAGCGTAATAAAGCAGCAGCAATCCCGGTATCAATGGAATCAATGCGGACATATAAGTTTCCATCGGAAGCTTTCCAATATCCGGATCTTCCAGAATCCAGAACTGAATAAACCATGACGCCACGTAACTGACCGCAATCACACAGCCATCAATTACAACATGAAAGCGATTTAAATACTTTTGATTATCTTTAATCACTCCTCTTCACTCCTCGCTTTATCCATACGTTCTATAATACAATATCTCCCTAAAAAGGGCAACTGTCATTTTTCGTTTTGATATCTAACTTTTTTAGAACTTATCTCGTATTTTTCAGACGTTTTATGATATTAATCCACAATTCAAATTGTATTTTAACATAATTCTTAATATTTTTCTTTTTAAATTTAACTTTACTTCCTTTTGCCGCCAGTGCGAAACCTTTGCAGATTCCCTGCAAATACTCTTTTAAATATCCTTTACTGCCAAAAAATACTGTTTTCACCAGAATACCCGCAATTAAGAAAGGTATATTGAATAGTATTTGCAGAAAAGGCATGTTTTTATAAACTAAATAAATATTATTTCTGGCTGAATAGCCGATTTTAAACTCATTATATCTGGAACCGGTTGTTCCGCTTCCCACATGATGTACGACAGCACCCGGTGCGTATCGATTCTCATAGCCTTCTATTCTTGCCCGGTATCCGATATCAATATCTTCCAGATAAGCATAATGCTTTTCATCAAAATATCCGATCTCTGTAAAAACACTTTTGCGGTAAATGGCTGCTGCTGCACAGGATGCAAAAATTCTGCGGGGCTCATCGTACAGGATTGCCGGCATATCTTTACCCCAGGCAAATGCCCAGCCCAATGCGCAGTAATAATTCCCGCCGTCATCCATCAAAGTGGGGTTATGCATCTGCAGCAATTTCGCCTGGCTGGAAAAACAGCCCGGATGCATTTCCATATCGGCAATCATCGCTTCCACAAAATCCGCTTCTGCTTTTGTGTCATTGTTCAGCAGCATTACATAAGGAGCCTTTGCCTTCTTAATTCCGGTATTCACCGCTCTGCAGAAACCATAGTTTCGATTTAACGCGATACACTTCACTTCCGGATATTTTTCTTTTACATATGAAATGCTTCCGTCTTCGGACCCGTTATCCACCAGAAGGATCTCAAAGTCTTTCTCTGTCTGCCTGCGCAGTGAATCCAGACAATCATCCAGATAAACCATTCCATTAAAATTTGGTATCACCACTGATACTTTACACATAAACTAGTCCTCTTACGCTATTTCCGGCAAGTACGGCAGTGCCGTACTAGTCATTTTTTAATTCATAATTCCAGGTTTTCAAAGAAAAATTAGGATTATAATAAGGGTCCCCCTGTTTCAGCAGGGACAGCCAATGGCTTCTCATATATTCGATCTCCGTCTGGAAACGTCTCACTTTCTCCTTGGTATCTTCCGGTCCCCGTGTCTTTGACTCATGATGGTACATTTCCACAAAGGGATCGTAGACCACAAGATAGCCTGCTCTTCCCACTTTCAGACAGAAGTCCACATCGTTAAAAGCAACCGCCAGCTTCTCTTCAAATCCGCCGGCTTCTTCATAGACAGTGCGCCGGAACATCATACATGCAGCCGTAACTGCGCTTAAATCCTGCTGCAGCCTTGCTTTATGCAGATAGCCGCTATGGCTTCTGGGCAGGCCGGTAAACATACTGCCCGCTATTCCGCCGATTCCCAGGACAATTCCGGCATGCTGGATCGTATCATCCGGATAATAAAGCCTTGCACCTGCAATGCCGACTTCCTCTCTCATCGCATGACCTAAAAATTCTTCCACCCATCCTGGCGTTATAACCGTAATATCATTATTCAGGCAGATGATGTACTCGCCTGAAGATTTAGCGATTCCAAAATTATTGATCGCTGAATAATTAAAGTTCATTTCGGATGCCTGTTTGCTTTCCGAGGTATGGCTACTTGCCTTGTCCCAATATACTACCTGAATCCCTTTTTGTCCATCCAAATTTTTATAAAATGCAAATGTTTTTTCATCTTTACTGTTATTTTCTACAATAATAATCTCATAATTCGGATAAGTTGTCTTTTCCCGGATGGAATTTAGACAGCTCTCCAGGATCTCCACATGATCTTTGTTTGGAATAATAATGGATACCAGCGGCTTGGATGTCACTTCATAAGTTACCCTGTAAAATCCCATATCCTTCGTATGACTGACGCCGCCTTTTACCCCGCACCGGTTCAGATGCGCTTCAATTGCACGTTTTCCGGCATCAAAAGCATAAGCTTTGCTGGCAGGATTATCTGCCGTGGACGCCTTGTGGATCCTCCAGTGATAAAGTACCCGGGGAATATGGATGACTTTTCTACCTCTGCATCCTGCCAACCGGACCGGGATACTTTTATCATCATCCGGTAACAGCTGCTTATTATCCCCGCTGCCGCCAGATCCAGAATCCTTACTTGCCTCTTCCATACAGCGGAATACAAAGTCATAGTCCTGTGCACCTTCAAATTCACTGTTTAGTCCGCCTGCTTTTTCCAAAAGACTTCTCTTTACCACAAACAAATGGCAGATATAGTTGTTGGATCTTAACAGGTCCAGGTTAAAGTCCGGCTTAAAATTAGGCTGGAAATGTTCCGACAGATCCGAGGTTACTTTGTCTTCATCTGTATAGATAACCTCTGCCTCTTTATTTTTCCCGATTGCCAGCGCCACCTCATACAACGCATTTGGTGCCAGAAGGTCATCATGGTCAAATAATGCGAGGAAGTCTCCCTTAGCCATGGCAAATGCCGCATTGGTATTATCAGCAATCCCCAGATTCTTTTCCAGCTTCTCATATCGGATTCTGGCATCCTTTTTTATATATTCTGCAATGATCTCACCGGTCTGTATATCGTCACCGCTGCCATCAGCAATGCACAGTTCCCAGTGAGGATAGCTCTGGTTAAGCACCGACTCAATCATCTGGCGCAGAAACAACTCAGGCGTCCGGTAAACCGGCACCACAACACTGATTACCACCGGATTCTTCCAGTTTTGTTTTCTCTGCCGTTCCAGTTCTTCTGCTGTGGCTTTATGCCGTTCAAACCAGACAGGATAATCCACGTCAGAATGTTCAAAACGCTCTGCAAGCTTTACGGTAAATTCTTTGAAACCATAATGCTTCAGATACAGGCAAGCCTTTTTTATATTATATGGTGAAAGACGTTTTACCAGCTTTCCCCAGTCAACCTTTGCATGTTTACTCATTTTTGTCCTCATTGCCTATTGCAGTCTGTCCTGCAATAATGCCACTTCCTGTGAAGAAGCGTTTGATTGTTTTTACCACATGTTCCAAATCCTTTTCCTCCAGACGATAATACATCGGAAGCCGCAACAGGCGTTCACTTTCGGCGGTAGTATAGCGGTCTTCGCCGGAAAACCGCCCAAACCGGATACCTGCAGGCGCCGTATGAAGAGGAATATAATGAAATACACTATGTATGCCATTTTCATGAAGATAAGCGATTAATCTGCTTCGAACCTTAAGGCTCTCCACTTTTATATAGTACATATGTGCATTGTGTACTGCATAATCCGGCACACATGGCTGGCTTATATAGCCCTGGTCCGCCAGTCCTTTTAAGCCTTCCTGATAGTATGTATAGCTTCTCATCCTGTCCTTTGTAATTTCATCCGCTATTTCCAGCTGGGCATAGAGATAAGCTGCATTCATATCGCTTGGCAGGTAGGAGGACCCATAATTCACCCAGGTATATTTATCGATCTGCCCCCTGAAAAACTTACTTCGATTCGTTCCCTTTTCTCTTAGTATTTCCGCTTTTTCACGATATTCATCCCTCTGGAATAAAATCGCTCCGCCTTCTCCCATGGAGTAATTTTTCGTCTCATGAAAACTGTAACAGCCAAAATCCCCGATTGTGCCAAGTGCCGTGCCTTTGTAATAAGCATCCACGCCCTGTGCCGCATCTTCAATTACAACCAGATGGTGTTTCTTCGCAATTGCCATAATTTCATCCATGGCACATGCGACCCCGGCATAATGAACCGGTACAATGGCTTTTGTTTTTTCCGTTATCGCCGCTTCAATCAGCCGCTCGTCCATATTCATGGTTTCCGGCCGGATGTCCACAAATACCAGCTTCGCGCCCTGCAGTACAAAGGCATCCGCTGTGGATACAAATGTATATGCCGGCATTATCACTTCATCTCCCGGCATGATACCAGCCAGGAAAGCCGACATTTCAAGTGCATGAGTACAGGATGTGGTGAGCAGTGTATGTTTTACCTGAAAGCGCTCTTCCATCCACTTTGAACACTGTCTGGTGAACTTCCCGTCTCCGCTGATTTTTCTCGCATCAATGGCTTCTTTTATATAGTCCAGTTCTTTTCCTGTAAATGGTGGTACGTTAAAATCGATCATTTCACTACTCTTCTTTCTCTGCTTATCCTTATGTTCCATACCAGCATTGAAATAAATATGATACAGCTGATCATGCTTACAATGGCACCTGCTTTAAACAGCGGAGCCTCAAAAACAACTTTGATCTCGTGGCTGCCTTCGGGTGTCTGAAAAGCAATAAATCCATAGTCTGCCCTTTTTATTTCCTGCTTAATTCCATCTAAATATACAGACCAGCCTTTTTCAAAAGGAATTGCCAACATCACCATGCCGTCTTCAGGCACTTCTATACTGCCTGTAAGCATGCTGTCCCTTTTTGGATCTGTAATTTCAATTTTCGCCTCTTCATTATATGCAACGGCATGTTTATATCCGTATGCTGTCAGATTCGTCAGTCTCGCATTCACTTTTCCTTCATTAATCTGTATCGTGATTTTCTCCGTGTCCGGCAAAATGTTAAATGCAATTTCTTTCGGTTCATCTTTTCTCACATATACTTTAGAATGGCGGTTGTCATTAGTAGTGATTTCTACATAGGTGGGGAAATCCACCGTTAATGTAAATTCAAGCCTTGCTCTCTGGTATTTTGAAAATGATTTTTGATTAACCGGAAGATATATAAAATGCTGGTCATATGCCGTAATTTCACTTCCGGAGACCTGGCACACCGATGAGTCTATTTTATCATAGTCAATCAAATCTGCGGCTTTTTTCTTATTGTATTTCTTTAACTTCCCGTCCGATATACGTATTCCGCTGTCAAACTCTCCATCCGGGTCATCTACTACCAGTACCTCTGACAATAACCCCTCCACATCCAGCTGGCTGCGTTTGGCTGTAAATTCCTGTTCTTCCATGGTCTTGGTAAAAAATTTGCCCAGGGAAGCTGTCTTTTCATTCCTATAAATATAGATGTCTCCCACTTCACGCAAAAACTGATAGCCGTCTACCTTTAAGTCATTGGTCTTTGTCAGGATGTATTTCACATCACAGAGAGCTGCAAGACTGCTGTCATGAACTGCATTTTTAAACTGATAGTGATTAATATCTCCCAGACTATACAGCTGGGGCCATACCCGGTCCACAAATGCTGCTATATTCCCGTTCTGGGTAGAATTATAAGTACTGACTCCATGATAATACTGCGCCAGTGAATCCATACTGTGGGATGCAGACACGAAATCTTTCTCTACCCGGTAAAAGGAAGAATCAATGGATTTCAAATAAGCCAGTGCTTCATCCACGGAAGAATGATAAGTTTCTTCAAAATATGAGGCATCGTCTTTCTTAACGGTATCCCGGTTCCTATAGTTCAACGCCGTATCGCTGGTGACGTTAAAGAAAAGCAGTACCACCAGCATCAAATAGAGATTCCCGGAAGGCACCTTCCATTTTTTCTGTACAAACAGCCACAGGATCACTGCCATGCCGATTCCGCTCACCAGCATGTAAAAGGCGTTTTCTGCGTAGCCTGCTTCCACCAGATAAGTATAAGCCTTGCCATATACCGCCAGAATTCCAAGGCAGGCTGCTGCAAGCCCCAAAATATTTAATTTTTTCTCCTGAATAATCCGATCCAGCATCATCGCACTGACCAGTGCAAAAAGCGGCATGAATAAAAAGCTGTGCCTGGAAAATTCATATGAAAACCCATTAAAGACAATGCTGCCGCATTTAAGCCCTATGCTGAGAGCAATCAGTGCAACTGCCGCATACTGGGTTATTTTATGCTTTTTATCTCTTTTCTGCCTGTGAATGGTAAACAAATACTGGAACAGTAAAATGACAAACAGGGTAGACATAAATAAATGGATATCTTCATAATAATTTGAAAATCCACTGTAGGAGTAAGTGGACCCCGACTGCAGGTTACTGGAAAACAGATTGTATATTGCCGTCTTATAGTAATCTTTCGGCCATAAACTCACAGACTCCAGCAGACGTTGTGACAGGCTTGTGGTCGCATCCAGTCTTGCACTGGTTCCAAACAGCAATGCCGCAACCGGGAACAGATTGATCGCTCCCATTCCCACGCCCAGCAGCATAAAGCAGCCGTCACTGATTAATAACACGATTTTTTCTTTGATTTTTCTGCCATTCAGCTGAATCAGCCGGAAACACAAATAGATACCGCCTCCCAGCAGACACATATAGCCCCAGTATAAGCTTCCAAAAACAATGACGCCGCAGACTGCCGCAAGCAGCAGCTTGTATTTTTTCCCAATCAGTGTTTTTTCCAAACAGAATAACAGCAGCGGAAAGAACACCACTACTGTTGCAAACTGATAATGCTGTCCCCATACCACCATGAAACCGCTGAATGCATACATAAATCCCGCAAGTATCTTCCCATATTCCGATAGTGAAAAACAGGATAAATAATAATATACGGCAATCCCCGCAAGAACGATCTTCAGAATCTGGAAGTAGACCAGATAAGATGCCAGATGTTCCGGTCCAAACACCACGCCCAGCAGGTAAAGCACCATCAGAAAAGGATCTGTCAGGTTTAAGCCAAACATATTTACCCCAAATCCATTATTAAAATCCCACAGTGAGAAACTCCCATTTCGCAAATGATTTACGATGGTATTGTACTGCATCAGATACTGCTGCTTTGTATCAGAACCGATGTCTCCAAAGACAAAGGTATCATTCCCAAATAGATAACTCTGAAAAACCAGAAGACAGGCACCTAAAATGATCAGGCTTAGAATTCCTGCCGTCTTAAAACTGCTTGTATTTTTCCCCTGTATCATACGTTCCTCCCTTTAATTGCATGTGCTGTGCCAAAAGTGCGGCAGCCGCCAAAGATCACTGACGAAACCTGCTGCTGCAATATTGGTCCACATGCGATACTGCCAATTAAAACTTCAACGAGAAATCCGCCTTGTCCAGCGATAAATTCACGTTGTAATACGGATCTCCTTTTTCCAGAATATCCGGCCATTTCCGCAGAAATACGTTGGCTTCCCTGTTAAAACGCTGGACTTTATCCGGAGTATCCTCATATCCCCTTGATTTGGATTCATAATGATAAAGCTCTGCATATGGGTTATACACCACTAACTTACCAAGTGCCCTGACTTTGAGACAGAAGTCTATGTCATTAAATGCAACCTGAAGTTGCTCATCAAACCCGCCTGTCTCTTCAAACACACTTCTTTTTACCATCATGCACGCCGCTGTTACCGCGCTTAAATCAGCAGCACAGATAATTCTGGAAAAATATCCGTTATCTTCCCGCAGGCTGCCGATGAATGCATGTCCTGCAATTCCGCCAAAGCCAATGATAACGCCTGCATGCTGAATGGTGTTATCCTCAAAATAGAGTCTGGCACCCACAGCTCCCACGTCATCCCGCATACAATAACCCAGCATTTCCTCCAGACAGTCTCTGTTGATAATCTCCGTGTCATTATTTAAAAACAGCAGGTATTTTCCTTTTGCATGCCGAACACCAAAATTATTGATCCCGGAGTAATTAAATACATCTTCCCAGCAGACAACATGCACACACTCATGTTCTGCCTCCAGTTTCCGGTAATATTCAAATGTTTCTTTTTCCGTACTGTTATTTTCCACAATAATAAATTCTATATTGGGATAAGCCGATTTGGTTAAAATAGATTGTACACATTTATCCAGATCCCCAGAATGGTCTTTGTTGGGTATAATAATCGAAATCAGCGGCTTCTCATCCGGTATGACAAATCTGGTCTTATACAGCCCCAGATATTCCCCGTTTGTAACAACTGCTTCGATACCAATCCTGTCATAATGTGCCTGTACCGCGCGTTTTCCCGCCTCAAAAGCATAGAGTTTGCTCTCCGGGTTCTCCGCCGTGGAATCCTTGTGGGCACGCCAATGATAAAGCGCTTTTGGAATATGGCAGATCTCTTTCGCCTGCTCCACACACCTTAATATAAAGTCATAGTCCTGTGCTCCGTCAAATTCCTGCCGCAGACAGCCAACCTGCTTTAAAAGCTCTTTTTTTACAACAAATAAATGGCTGATGTAATTCATACTGCATAGTAAATCAATATTAAAATCTGATTTAAAATGAGGCTGGAAATATTCCTTTCCATTCATGGTGATTTTATCTTCATCCGTATAGAGCACGTCAATACGGGAATTTTCATTTATCGCTTTTACACACTCAAACAGTGCAGTTGGCGCCAGCAGATCATCATGGTCTGCAAACGCAATATAATTGCCCGTTGCAATCTGAATTGCACAATTGGTATTTTCTGAAATCTGCATCTGCCTTTTCGTATAGATTACCTTAATTCTGGTATCCTTTTTCTGCAATTCATTCAATGTGCCGGTAAGAGGCGAATCCTCTCCGCTTCCATCGGAAAGACATAATTCAAAATTTTCGTAAGTCTGGTTTTGCACGGATTCCACAAATTCTTTCAGGTAGGGAATCGGTGTCTTATATAAAGGAACCACAATACTGATCAGCGGTCTTCTCTCGAACTTGGTACGTCTTTGTTCCTCTAATTCCTCTCTGGAAATCAGGTGTTTCTTTCGCCATTTACCATAGTTCTCTTCAATATGCAGATCCACACGCATTACTTTTTCGATGGTGCGCTTAATGGCACGCTCCAGGCCGTTTCGTTTCAGGTATGCCACACCTTTTGTAAAATAAGATGGCTGTCCATCCTTTCCGGCGGCGGAAGACCCTACCGTATAGCCTGACTGAAGTCCACATGCCGAAACCGTAATCTTCACTTTTGCGGCGGCGGGTTTCTGATATTCGATCTGGAATCCTGCCTGACTGCAGAGCTGCCCCTCCGGAAAATTACCAGCCAGATCCACACGCTGGTGGAATTTTATTTCTGCTTCTATCCTGGCGCCTTTTTTGTCCTGTACTTCAATTTGATAAGGCTCTTTGGATGCCGCCCAGCCGCTGACAGACATTTTTCCTCCGTCACCTCCGCTGATGGCATCTATACAGAAGTTTACTTCCTTTTGCTGTTTTAAAAGGTTGGAAGCCGGAAGCCGGTAAATCTGCTTCTGTTCCTCCTCCACCTTTTGGAATACGGATAATTTTTTGTAAGAGCCGATTTCTTTTGGAAGCTTAATCCATATATAAAACTCCCGGTCAATCTCCAGCCCCTTTGCCAGATATTTTTTCCGAACCTCTATCCCCGATAAGTCCGTAACTTTCACGGGTAGCCGCTCCCGGTCCATATATGCAAAAATATTTTTACCGGTGATTTCATCTCCCTCACAAATTCCCTGCAATACATAGCAGTCCCTGTGTTCCAGATGAAATCTGGCTATCTGTACATGAAATAATTGCTCCATCCGTATCCTCCTAATTCATTACCGCATACTGCCGGTTACCAAAGGGTAAACGGCGCACGGTTTACTGAGAAGTTCTCATTGTAATAAGGATCGCCTGCATCTACAACCGGTCCCCAAATGGAACGGAACTTCTCTACTTCTCTCTGGAAACGCTCCTGTTTCTCCGGCGTATCCTCGTAGCCTCTGGACTTGGATTCGTAATGATGCCACAGAGAAAAAGCATTATAAACGATCAGATACTTTTTCTCCCGTACCTTCATACAGAAATCCACGTCATTTAAGGCTACCGCAAAATCTTCATTAAAACGTCCTACTTCTTCAAATACCTCGCGGCGTACCATCAAGCATGCCGCCGTTACGGCGCTATAGTTACAGTTAATAACAGGCCGGAGCATAAAGCCCAGGTCATCCTTACCGATTCCGGAAAAGACATGTCCTGCAAATCCTCCAAATCCCAGTACGATACCGGCATGTTGAACCGTATCATCCGCAAACAGTAATTTCGCACCAACACATCCTACTTCTTTTCGCATACAGCAGCCCAGCATTTCCCTAATGCCGTCCGGACTGATTAATTCTGTATCATTGTTTAAAAACAGCAGATAATCACCTTTTGCGTGCTTTACGCCAAAGTTATTGATGGCTGAATAATTAAAACCACTCTCCCAGGTAACCACATGGACATTTTGAAATTCCTGCTGCAGTTTCTCATAGTAGGCGAACGTCTCTTTCTTCTCACTGTTATTTTCCACAACAATAAATTCAATATTTTTATAATTACTCTTATCCATGACAGAACGCACGCAAAGATCCAGATCTTTCGTATGATCTTTATTTGGAATAATAACAGAAACCAGGGGATCACCTGGTGTATGGTATTTCACATGGTTCATTCCCCAGAGATTCATTCTTTCCACATCCGCTTTCACACCTACGCGTTTCAGATGTTCCTCTATGGCTTTTCTTCCCGCTTCGTAAGCATACATTTTGCTTTCCGGATTCTCAGCAGTAGAATTGCTGTGCATTCTCCAGTAATATAAAATTTTAGGCACATGCTTAATCACTTTTGCCTTTTCAATACAACGGAACATCAGATCATAGTCCTGTGCACCGTCAAATTCTTTTCGAAATCCGCCTGCTTCATGAAAGATCGTGCTTTTCACCACAAAAAGATGGGTGATATAATTATGGGAACGCAGCAGATCCAGACTGAAGTCCGGCTTCAGATTGGGATCCATATGTTCGGAGAGATCTGCATTTACTTTATCTTCATCCGAGTAAACGATATCCGTCTTCTTATCCTGCAGAGCCTGTACCATCTCACTCAGAGCATTTGGCGCCAGAACATCATCATGATCCAGCAGCGCAATATAATCACCGGTTGCCAAAGGAACCGCACCATTGGTATTCTCGGAAATGCCCTTATTACTGTCCAGCAGAACATATTTAATTCTGGCATCCTTTTTTGCATAAGTCTCTAAGGCTTCTTCCAGTTCTTTATTCCCGCAGCTGCCGTCCGCTATGCACAATTCCCATTTTGAATAAGTCTGTGACTGGACGGAACCGATCATCTCATGGAGATAATTCAGCGGCGTATGATATGTGGGCACTAAAATGCTGATCACAGGCTCATAGATAAACTGATGCTTTCTCTGGCTTTCTAACTGTGCCTCAGTGGGAAGCTGTGCTTCGAACCAGATCTGGTAAGGTGTCTTCGGCTTTACCACTTGTATATCCTGCTTTTGCGGCATCATCTGTTTTGCCTTGAACTTGGCATAGTTTCGCGCAGTACGCATCTTTTCCATCGCCTGGAAACCTTTTGTCTGTTTCAGGGCATGCAGCTGATTCTGCAGGTCTTTTCCCTTGTCATGATAGCGCTGTGCCTTCTCCCGCAGTGTGATCAGTTCTTTTCTCTGGGCTGCCAGATTCTTAACCATTTCCCGTTCATCCAGAATATCGATATGTCCCTGAATTGTGATTGTACGCAGTTCTTTAAAATCACCGTGGATCACATATGCCGGATCATAATCCCAGAAAACCTCCCCGTCTGCCTGGTGGAAACCATTCAGAGGCTCAGTCTGTGTCATACACTGGGAAATAATTTTGTCGATTCTGCAGCGGCAGATTTCCCGCTCCAGAGGATCCCACCGGAGCATACCGATGTCTCCCGGATTCTCAATTTCAAACGTAACGGAAAAACAGCCGTCTTTATCCAGATATAATTTCTGATGTTCAGACCGCTCCTCGGAAAAGACTTCTCCCCCGGAATAATACAAGGTACTTACAAACTTCGTCTTAGGGTGATAATTCACTCCCAGCCCATCGCCTCTCAGGTCAATAAATCCCTGGGAAATGGAGCTGTACATCTCACGAATTGGTACGTGTCCCCGTACTACATAGTCCTGAAAGGATTTTTCCATTTCCAGATAAACCGGTATCTGTTCCGGACGGATCCCTTCTTCCTTAAAATAAGGTGCCTGATCGGTTTTTGCGATATCTTCATTCCCATGTAAAAAGTAATGCACAACACGGAATATTACAAAGTCAACGGGAATCGGAAAAGCAAAGGTCCATTCATAATCGATCAGATTCCAGCCTTTGCCCACCAGAATATTGCCCAGTACCATGTCTATATCCGATACCGGCATGGAATACAGGTCTTCCGGAAGATCCGGTTCACCAAAGATTTCTCTGAATTCATCCGTCATTTTAAAAGGCTCTGTAGCACTCTCACGTATGATCTCAATATAGATATTCAGATACTTCATGGCTTTTTCTTTCTTGCCGGACTGCCACAGATGATGCAGACCCTCTTCTAAAGTATACATCCCCTCCAGATATTCCAGTTCAACACCTTCTTCGGTCAATGCACAATGATTAACCGAAATCTTCGTACCCTGAAACATCCGGGACAGTTCATCGTACCATCTCTTTATATTATTCACATGAGAAATTCCCTCTTCATAGCAGGGAACCTTACGGACTGTTTTTTTCTTATGTTCATCAATCAGGATATCTGTACGAATATCAAATGCTTTACTTCTTTCATTTGAAAATTTGGAATATACCACTTTTTTCATAATAATTATTTGTTCCTTTCTGGAGCATATCTGTTTAAACACGCTCTAAGATCGCCAGGTATGAATTGGAATACAGCGGAAACAAGCGGCTGTCTATCAAAGAATCAAACACTTTTTCCTCATCGAATAATAAAAGCCTCTCTCTGTCAAAATTCCAGATATTTTTATTCAATTCTCCCTTTTTGGGAAGATATTCATCTGAATAAATCGTCATTGGAAGCTTATAGTCCGGGTATGGATAATAGAAATCCACATTTGCAAAACCGGCCTCTTTAAAGATATCTTCCAGTTCCGGTTTGGAAAAAGTATGCACGCCGCTGGTATTCGGATAATTTTCCAATCCCTCAAAATAGGTTCCCACATGATCTTCCCTGCACCCCGCCCAGTATTTCAGTCCCAGCCGGTTTTCAATGGCAATGATCAGTTTTCCCTGTGGCTTTAAATGGCTTCCGATTAAACGTAAAAATTCGGTATATGGCTCATCCGTCCCAATATATCCTTCCGCATATTCAAAGACACCAATCAATGTTATATAATCAAACTTCTTATCGAGGCTTTTCTCAATGTCTGCGAAGTTCCCCACACATATGTTAATATTGTCATAATTCCGGTTGCGGTTAGCATTGATCAGACTTCTCTTTTTAGACAGTTCGATGCAGGTAACCTCTTTTACCCTGCGTGCCAGTGCACCGGTGATCGCTCCGCAGCCAGAGCCGATTTCCAGCACCTCTCCTTCTTTTTGAAACGGAAACCAGTCAATGATGTTCTGTCTGATATGAGACATGTGGTATAACACCGACCAGTCCCGGCTGTCTGCAATCACCTGATTTAATTCCTCTTCTTCATAACGGCTTGCAATCTCCAGAAGCATATCTTCAATTTTGCCGTCGCTGTACAAATCTTCGCCCGGATAATATTTATAATCCAGCCGGACTTTTCCCACCTGTTCCTCCATTGTCAATCCTTTTCCTTTCCCCGTATCGGAAGTGTCGCACTTGCACCTCCCGGCGTAAATACTCTGATATATGGTAGCGTATTTACGCCAGGCGTCACTAGTTCAATAACGCAACTTTCGAATTCGCATCATAGAAACCAACGGTATTCTTGGTTGATACGATCGTCAGATTGCATACCTCATATAACCTGTGATGTACAACAAAATCTACCTGATCATATCCGGTACATCCAAGAGAGAGCATATACTCTCCTCCCTGCATATCCATGCGCTGGGTAAATGCTATTTCCTGATATTCTCCCGGTCCTTTGCTCTTTACATTCACTTTTTCGAATAAACTATTGGTACCGGTAATATCCGTTCCTTTCAGATCAGTAATCGTAAATGCATAAATCGGATCATTGATCTTATCATGAAACCTCACACGCATCTTTACGGTGCAGGTGCTTCCTTTTTCAATGGTGTTGCTGGACAGTCCTTTTTCGTCCAAAATATTGAAACCGATAATTTCAGCCTTCTTATCTCCATATTCGTTAATATGGGGATTCACATCAAAGGACGGACTCCATTCTTCCTGATTCTCTATATCCGCTGCCAGGACAGTTTTTTTCTCCGGTACGACTTCCGTAAGCTTCCCCTGGTCATCCAGATCCAGCTGGTTAACCAGAACCTTCTTATACATGTCCACCATTTGTTTTGGCACGCCTTCAGCCAGCTTCTTACCCTTGTTCAGGAGAATAACCCGGTCACAGTACTTACTGATACTGCTCAGGTCATGGCTTACCAGAAGAATGGTCTTGCCCATCTTCTTAAAGTCCTCAAACTTGCGGTAACACTTTGTCTGGAAAAATACATCTCCAACAGAGAGGGCTTCATCCACAATCAAAATTTCCGGTTCTATATTAATGGCAACCGCAAATGCCAGACGGACAAACATACCGCTGGAATAAGTCTTCACCGGCTGATGTATGAATTCACCAATATCGGCAAACTCCAGAATATCATCAATCTTTTTTTCAATTTCTTCTCTTGTGAACCCAATCATGGTTCCATTCAGATATATATTTTCAATTCCGGTGTATTCCATATTGAAACCCGCTCCCAGCTCTAACAGCGCTGAAATTCTGCCGTTTACTGTCAGATTTCCGCCGGTGGGATTCAATACACCTGTAATAATCTTTAAAATCGTAGACTTCCCGGAACCATTGGTTCCGATAATGCCAATCGTCTCACCTTTTTTTACATCAAAGCTGACATGCTGCAGTGCATAGTGATCTTTGGAAAGAACTTTGTTCCTGCTAAGGCCCAATGATTCCTTCAACCGGTCGGTAGGCTTGTCATACAACTTATATATTTTCGTAAGGTCTTCTACCTTAATCGCTATTTCATCCATTCATTCTACCTCTTCCTACAAAACATCTGCAAAATGTACCTTTAATTTTCTAAATAGTTTGGCACCTATAAAGAATAAAACTGCCGTAAATACCCAGAAATAAAGCGTCTGCCAGGGATGGTTCCAAAAGCCCACTTTATCGATTAATGACTCACGGTAGCCAAATACAATATAATACATCGGGTTCAGTTTAAAAATCACTGCCAGTATCCCGGTAATCTTCAGATCTTCAAAATTCCACATAATTGGCGTCATCCAGACACCTACCTGCAGGATAATATTGATAATCTGGGTCAGATCCCTGAAAAATATTACAATGGCACTGGTAACATAAGACAGCGCCAATACCATCATAAACATACAAAACGAATAATAAATAATCTGCAATGCATAGAGGGTCGGAAAATGCCCGGATACCGTATACATAACAAGAACTACTACAATAAAAAACAAATGTACAAACAGTGCCGATATGACTTTTACCACCGGAAGAATACTGATTTTAAAAACTACTTTTTTAACCAGATAACTATACTCGATAAAAGCATTCGTCCCGTTGTTCAGCCCTTCCGAAAAGAAAAACCAGGGAACCAGACCTGCTACCAGCCACAATACAAAGGGCACATCGCGAACCGGACCGGATCTTAATTTGGAAAATACAAATGCATAGACAAGAACGGTTACAATGGGCTGGACAAATGCCCAGATAATTCCAAGATACGAACCTGCAAATCTCGTTTTAAAATCATTTTTTGCCAGCTGCATGATCAGTTTACGGTTATGGTACAGCTCTGACGGCAGGGAAATTATTCTACTTAACATTTAACTACCTCTATTATTTCTTCAGTGTCGCAATGCCGCCCCACTTCTGATCTTTATCAGAAATGATAAGCTGCATATCAGCTGGGATCGGCCATTTTACTCCTATTTCAGGATCATTCCATGCCAGTCCGCCTTCATCATTCGGATGATAAAAATCCGTACATTTATAAGCAAATTCTGCGGTATCAGACAATACTACAAAGCCATGTGCAAAGTTTTTAGGAATAAAAAACTGTTTTTTATTTTCCGCTGAAAGTACCACACCAAACCATTTTCCATAAGTTTTAGAGCCTTCCCTTAAATCCACGGCAACATCAAATACTTCACCGGAAACGACCCGCACTAATTTATCCTGTGGGAAATTAATCTGGAAATGCAAGCCCCGCAGTACGCCTTTCTTAGACATAGACTGATTATCCTGGACAAATTCCATATCTAACCCTGCTTCTTTATAGTCATTATAATTATATGTTTCCATAAAATAACCGCGTTCATCGCCGAATACGGCAGGTGTAATCACTTTTAAACCTTCTATTTCACATGTCTCTACTGTAATCTTACCCATTTTTTTACCCATTTCTATTGCAGGACTGCCTGCAATACTGCCACAACCAAACAAGCTGAAAGAATTATCGTGGCTTCCTTTCTGTATCATAATTTTCTTTCAGCCTTTCACTTTTGCCTCGTCCCGGAAATAACAGATCAATTACAGACCATTTGCAATCTCCATGAGATACTGTCCATATTCCGTCTTAAGAAGCGGCTGAGCCAGTTCAATCAACTGCTCTTTGTTTATAAATCCTCTGCGGTAAGCGATTTCTTCAATACAGGAAATATAAAGTCCCTGACGTTTCTGGAACGCTGCAACAAAGTCTGCTGCATCTAATAAGGAATCATGGTTCCCCGTATCCAGCCATGCAAAGCCTCTTCCAAGAGTCTCTACATGAAGAGTGCCTCTCCGTAAATATTCATTGTTCACACTGGTGATTTCAATTTCCCCTCTGGCGGAAGGTTTAACATTCTTTGCTATTTCTACTACGTCGTTGTCATAAAAATACAATCCCGGAACCGCATAATTAGACTTTGGATGCTCCGGTTTCTCTTCGATGGACAATACTCTTCCATCTTCATCAAATTCTACCACACCGTACTCTCTTGGGTCTCTTACATAGTATCCAAAAATAGTCGCACCTTTTTCTCTGGCAGCTACATCTCTTAAAATTTTGGAGAAACTCTGTCCATAAAAGATATTATCTCCCAAAATCAGCGCAACACTATCATTTCCAATAAATTCTTCGCCAACAATAAATGCATCTGCCAATCCTCTGGGCTCTGTCTGTACGGCATAAGTCATCTGCAGTCCCAGCTGTGAACCATCTCCCAGCAGATCTTCAAAAACCGGAAGATCCCTTGGTGTGGATATAATTAAAATTTCTTTGATTCCAGCCAGCATCAAGATAGACAATGGATAGTAAATCATCGGCTTGTCATAAACCGGCATAATCTGTTTTGAAATTGCCTTTGTGAGTGGATACAGTCTTGTTCCGGAACCGCCCGCTAATATAATACCCTTCATTTTCATTTCCTCCTATTTAACGCAAACGAGCAGTGCCTTGGTACGGCACTGCTATATGCTTACTTATTTGTACATTTCCTGGTAATATTTCTGATAATCACCACTGGTCACATTTTTCATCCAATCTTCGTTTTCAAAAAACCATTTGATTGTCAGCTTAATGCCATCTTCAAATTTCGTTTCCGGATACCAGCCAATTTCAGCCTTAATCTTATCCGGTGCAATTGCATATCGTCTGTCATGGCCTTTCCGGTCTTCTACATAAGTAATCAGGTTTTCACTGACTAATTCTTTTCTCGGATCACCTTCCGGCAGCATTTCCTGCAGCGTGTTCAGGATAATATGAATAATCTCTATATTCTGTTTTTCGTTATGTCCGCCAATATTATAGGTTTCAAAAAGTCTTCCCTGCTCCTGTACCATGTCAATACCCTTTGCATGGTCTTCCACATATAACCAGTCTCTTACGTTCTTACCGTCACCATATACAGGAAGTTTCTTGCCCTGCAATGCATTGTTGATAATCAACGGAATCAGCTTTTCGGGGAATTGGTAAGGTCCGTAATTGTTACTGCAGTTCGTAATATTAGCCGGGAATTTATAAGTATCCATATAGGATTTCACCAGCATATCGGAAGAAGCCTTACTTGCTGAATACGGGCTGTGTGGATCATAAGGAGTTGTCTCATAGAAGAACTCGTCCTCTTTTTCCAAAGACCCGTACACTTCATCTGTGGATACATGCAGGAACTTTTTACCTTCCTTGAATGTTCCGTCCGGAAGCTCCCAGGCTGCCTTTGCCGCATTTAACATAACCAGCGTTCCTAATACATTTGTCTTAACAAAAACTTCCGGGTTCTTAATGCTTCTGTCTACATGACTCTCAGCCGCAAAATGTACTACGCGGTCAATCTCATTTTCTTCAAAAATCTTCGTAATGGCATCACTGTCGCAGATATCTGCTTTTACAAACGTATAATTATCACGATTTTCTACACTTCTTAAATTTTCCAGATTTCCTGCATATGTCAGACAGTCCACATTGATGATTCGAATTTCGCTGTCATATTTCTTAAACATGTAGTGAATATAATTAGAGCCAATAAAGCCTGCTCCTCCTGTTACCAGATATGTTCTCACTTTTATTTCCTCCAGATTTTGTTTATAAAGCGCAAAAATGCGCCGTTTTTGAATTGCGCTACGGGTATTATATCAAATATTGCAGATTACAGCAAGGAATATTTGTTTTCGGCAAATTTACACCCGGTCAGTTATTTTCCAACATGTTTCTCTATTTTCTCTTTTATCACCAATATGTCTGTTAAGCAGCAATTACTGTTTTTTTCTTCTTCTAAATAAAGCAATCGCAATTAAAGAAATCACACCAATTAATGTACATAAAAGTCCTGTTTTTAGCCCAGGCGTAAAATACTTCAATTGCACTATATGATTCCCCTTATCTAGTAAAATACCGCTGTACATAGTATTTGTCCGTAGAATCTGCGTTTCCTTGCCATCCACATATGCTGTCCATCCTTTTGAGTAAGGAATCGTCAGACAAAGAAGTTTCGAAGAATCAAGATCAATGCTTCCGGAGATTTTATTGGCTGTAAATTCTGTATTTTCCAAATGGTCTGCTTTTAGTGCTTCTACCTGCGCCGGATATTTATCCATAGGCTGGCAGATTACTTTCATATCTTTAAATGAATATTTTCCTCTTCCTGTTAATTTTATCTTAATTTTTGTTACGGGTTTATCACTATAACATAAATTAACCGCATAGTCCTTTTTCCCTTCATAAAGATGACTCTGGGGAGTAATCGCTTTAAAATTCTTTTTAACGTCCCCTGAACTCACTTCAATCTGTGCTTTTCGTGCCTGTGGTCCTGAATCTTTTTTCGCCTTAAAAGCAAGGTCTTTAAACACCACATAGGTTTCGGCATCTTTTATTCCATTTAATGTAAGCGTGATTGTTGCACTTCCTTTTTTAACATGAATAAAACCATTCTCTAATTCTATACCCTTACCATATTTAATCTTATATGGTATCTCCGTAGATGAAAAAGATGGTTTTGCCTCTGGCATAGTATCAACCTTTTCATCGATTACCGCTGCCTGCAACATAGCCTCCTGTTTTTCAATTGGGGACAAATCTTTATATACTTCTGATGAAAGATAATTTGAATACGTATAACCAAAAGGTAATGATTGTTGATTTTCATATATCTGAACGGGCAGATCTATCTTCTTATCTATATATGGTTTATACCCATAAAATAGATTTTCTTGAAGATTTTGCGGCGCTACCTGATATTTTACATTGGCAAGTGTACTTAAAGCAATTCGATTATCTAGTCCTTTGTAGCAAAAACTTAGATATATTCGGTTTGCTGTTTCATCAAAAAACTTAGATATATAATTATTGGATAGACTGAAATAGAAGCTTAATCCATTCACATTGTTCAGGACAGATGAATTATGCGGCATACTATATTGTGCTTTGCCATAAGTTTCATATCTTCCAAACTCTTCATCTTCTACCCTGCTGACTGCAGTAGCAGATGTACTCATCATCCTATTATATGCTGTTCCCCTGTCAACAAAATCATATATATAACCAGCGGACTTTCCATATCTGCTAGTGGCCTGAAAAAAAATACCCGCTGCCATAACCCCAAAAACAATGATATAACTGAATTTCTTTATTAACTGATCACTTATCTGTAAATATTTTTTAATAATCGAGCATATTCCAAGAACTATCACAGATGCCAATAAAATATACCACGCTGATAAAAACTTTCCATCCGGATTCTTTTTAAAAGTATAATAAGATACCAAATAAACAAAAGTTAATGACAATACGATACCCAACTGTTTTTTGGTCATCTTCATTAGATCTGGCAGCATTGTAACCAAAATAAACGACAATAAAAATGCATATCCCCATTCCCAACGATTGCTGGAATAGGAAAAACCATTCATCACATGACCTGCAAAAGGTAATAGAAGCATAAGCGTTAAAATCACAAAACTGATTTTTAAACCTTTATACTGTTTCTTCTTCATAAACAATAAGACTATAGCAGGTAAAATAATTGCCGAACACCCTATAATTGTCCAGCTGCCTACCAAATCACCCGTAATGAAACTTGTAGAAAGTTTCTGATAGTAAAAACTTTTATAAAATAAATCTATACTATTTTTCAAACTAATGCGATCTCCAGATACTAATGCAAGAGCGCTTGGAATAAACAATACGCCAGCCAAGAACACCCCAACTAAATAGTAACCACAAAAATTTCTCAAACACAAGAAGAACTTCAGCACCCTGTTTTTTTGATGCACAACAAAAAATCTGATAATCGCATAAATAAAGCATAAAATAGTCAGCATATAGAAAAAATAAAAATTACTGATTGCAGAAACAAATATGGTACCTATAAATAAATACGGCTTCTTTCCATGAAACACTTTCTCTATTCCTATCAATAACAGAGGAAAATAAATCATTGGATTTATAAAGAAAGGATGCCTTGCTGATGCAAATAATGCATACGCACAAAATACATAAGTTAATGATCCGCACAGTGTTGCAAATCTGCCTTTTTTTGTGTATCTGCAATACATCGAAAAACTAATCCCTGCCAAATACAATCTGAATAAAACTAAAAAACTGTATAAGTACTCAGTCTTTGATGCAGGAACTAATGCGGATAATAGATTGAGCGGATCACCAATTACATAATAATTGAAAGTCGTTAATATATCACCGCCATATCCAATGCTGAAATCCCATAAGGGGAATGTCAAATTACCATTCATAAATAATTCTTTTACAATACCACGAAGATACTTCCCATAATATGTAAGTGCAATATAATGCTGGCCTAAGCCATCTCCATTCCAAATCAAAGCCTTATTTAATGAAATGAATGGCCAGTAACTGATTATTGCAAAAATTAAAAACGCTGCAGTGTAAACTCCGTAATACTGAAACCTGTTTTGATACCTGTCACCTGGATATAATCTTTTTTCTTTTGTAAATATCTCTTTCATAATCTTCCTTTCCCACACAAGGTAATACTCACATCTGATATAAACTATACCAAACATTTTAACATATACATTAACCATCTTTCACAATTCTATCAAATTTCCTTCCCACATGCAACTATAAAAATTCTTAAAATTACTTAAAACGCTATGACAATCATCCATATTTACGGAATAATTGCCATAGCGTTATTTAATATTTACCCTCGGCTTTTACTTTTGCCCAGCCTGTCTCGTAATATTGCTCATACAATTCATATGCTTCATCCCAGCTCTTATATTCCGCTTGTCCCCGTTTATCTTTAAAGTCATAATTCTCAGCGATATAATTGCCTAAATATTTCGTTACTTTTCTTGCTCCTTTTGAATTTAAATGCATAGCATTGTAATAATCGGAATCAAATTCCATTCCTAATTCATTATACAAATTCTCATCATTGAAATTTAAAACATCCTGCCCATATTCACGTGCCATTTCAAAAGCCGCATTTATTTGTCCCTGAGCGTTCACACTCATGGGTGCCGGCATTAGCATAAATAAATAATGCAGATCATTTTTTTTACCATATTCTAAAATTTCCGTCATAATATCTTTTTGTAATTGATTCAGCTCACCAACTTTGTCTGATACAACAGGTCTTTTTATTTTCCTTATACCAAATGCAGCTTCTTCATAAACACCCTTCATTTTAGTTTCCGGAACCTTAAAATCTTGTTGTGCAAGCTCATTCCATCTAGAGTGATATTTTATAAACGGAATATAAAATGACAATTTATCATCTAAAAAGGATTTATCTTTATTATATTTTTCTACGTAATCAAACGATTTATTTAAAACATTGATTTTATTTTTTGAAAATTTCATATTATCTGTTAATCGTCTGATTTTAAATTCCTGCAACTCCAGCTTAGTTGTTCGCAACCCTCTGAGATCTATAATAAAAAATTTCACATCCTGCTTTTTACGAATTTCTTCTATTACGTTTGTAACAAATGGTAACGGAAGACTATCCGTTGACATTGCATACATGGCCAAGCCATGTTCATGCCACGCTAACGGAGCTGCCCATCCCCTGTCTACAACACTGCTGCCCAGCAAAACACCATCCCATGTGTTCTCAGGTTCTTCTTTATAAAAAGCCCTATACCTGGAATTTGTACCAACAGTTGCTGGCTGAACAAAAACACTGTTAATTTCCCAAAGTATGAAACTTAATATAATAAGAAACCCTGCCACTTTAAAAATTTGCTTTTTTCTCATAGCTCAAGTTTTCTCCTTTTAGAACTGTTGATAAATAAATTCTGTAGCAGAATATCCGGGTCCATAAATTCCCACAACTAATAATAACACAATCGCACCAAGATAGATCAACCATCTAAAATAGAGATTCTGTTTTGCTAAAGTTTCCCTGATACGTATCCCCCGCTCTTGCAAAATTCCAACTACCAACATCACAATAACCATGAAAATGATTACCAGTATATTATAGATATCCAATCCTAAATTCAAAAGTAAACCGTCAAACAGCACCCATGGATTAAATTTTGTAAATGTTCGTTTCATCATATCTATTGCCACTAAAAACGAAAGTCCCCTGGAAAAAAAGCGTCCTAAACTACATAAAATAAAAGTTCTGACCATTTGAAAAAACATCCAGCTAAATGATTCCGTATTTACCTTAAATTTTTGAGCGACTTTAATATATACCGGCTCAAGTAGGATACTGGCTACAATTATTATACCATTCCATAAGCCATACCCAATATATTTCCAGCTGGAACCATGCCAGACACCGACCAATAGAAATACAATAAACATTGACAAAAATGTTGGAAGTTTCTTACCGATATAATTTCCCAGTAATTTTCTTGTCTTCTTGCCAAGTTTTGAAAATTGTTTTGACAAAGACAATGGATAAAATATGTAATCTTTCATCCATGACCCTAAAGTGATATGCCATCTACGCCAGAATTCAGATATAGAACGCGCAAAATATGGGCGTTCAAAGTTAAGTACCAGATCAATTCCTAATATCTGAGAAACACCTCTTGCAATATCCATTCCTCCAGAAAAATCTGCATATACTTGAAAACCATATCCTGCCCCAGCTATAAAGAGCATAATTCCCTCATAAGACTGGTAATTATTAAAAATCTGATCTACAATAATAGCAAGTCTGTCAGCAATCACTAATTTTTTTATAAATCCCCATAAAATCAGCTGTATCCCCTGTGTTACTCGATTATACTCAAAATGATGCTGCTCATATAACTGATGAGCTAACTGATCATATCTCGCAATTGGACCTTGCACAATCTGTGGAAAAAAAGACATAAACAAAGCAAATTTGGGGAGATTAGAATCCGGTTCATATTTACCACGATAAACGTCAACTACATACCCTACTGATTGCAAGGTATAAAAGGATATTCCCAAAGGCAGTAATAAGTTAAGTAGCGGTATTTGTGCCTTCGTTGTAAATAACCCTATTATAGAGTTAATATTATCCGCCATAAAATTAAAGTACTTTAAGAAAATTAATATTCCAAAATTAATTAAAATAGCACATAGCAATATTTTTCTTTTTCTGGATACCTGTTTATTTTTATAGAGCTTTTTCTCTTCTCTGGTAAGATTCTTCTTTTCCGCATCTAAATAAGCCGACGTCTGCTCATTCACTTTGCCAAGCCAACGCCCAGTATAAAAAGTAACCACCGTAGTTAAAATCAAAAATATTAACAGCTTAATTCCTGAAAAAGCATAAAAAATGTAGCTTGCCACTAAAAGGACAAGCCATTGTATTTTTTTAGGAACCAGAAAGTATACTATGCACACTAATAAGATAAAAATTAAAAATGAGCCAGATACAAATGCCATGGTTTATTCCTCTTCCTGTAATTTTTTAACGAGATCAAGCATCGCATTCACCGAATTAAAGTTTTCAGGCTGTAAATGCTCAACATTTATTTCTATATCAAATGCATCATTTAACTCACCAACTAAAGAAACAATGTCAAAAGAATCCAATATCCCATCATCGATTAATTTGACTTCTGATTCAAATTCCACGTCTGGTCTTAATTCACCTAAAATCTCCATTAATTCATCTTTCATTATAAATCTCCTTTTCTCATTCATCTTTTATAAATAAATTGTTTTGAAACCATACCATCTTCTTTATAGCCACATTTTCTATAAAGATTAATTGCCGGAGTATTCTCTACATCCACCCAAAGATTACATACTTTTGCACCTTTTTCAAATGCTGTATTAATCGCATGCGTAAATAAAAATTTCCCTAAACCTTTTCTTTTAAAGGTCTCTGATACTGCTAAATGTTGTAATAGGCATTTAGCTCCATTAATCAAAAACTGTATTGCAGCACACAATTCACCTGTATCTGTTGTAATACAGAAAACTTCACCATGCTTTATTTTAGCACTTAGCTCCATCTCGTCCGGTAAGGGTGTACTCCGTTCATCTAAACCCGATTTCCACAACTCTAATATTTCTTTAGCCAAGTCTAAATTGCCGATTTGATAAGAAAATTTCTCCTTAAGCAAATTACTTCTCATATAATTTTCGTTCAAATCCGCTTGCCGTAATGCCATTCTCTGATACAAATGATAATCCTTATATCCAACAGATCTCCATTTATCCAGTAGTTCATCCAAATTAGCTGGTATTCTCGGGTATCTATACACAAAATCTAAGATATATGTCTTTTCCTGTATAATTTTGAAAGGCAAAGCGTTTTTTTCTAAAAAGAAGTATAATCTGGTATACTCCTCTTCCACAATGAAAAAATACAATCCGCCTTCACTTTCAGCATAGCTTAATTTTTCTTTTCCAATATACTCATCAATTTCTTTTGCCATAAAAAAACAATTCGTATCCGACTTCCTATACTTCTTTTGAAATTCTTTTATCAAATGACTATACTGACAAAAACTCTCAATTTTCATCATTTGTAAGGAACCTGCCTTTCAAAAAAGTCCTGTCTATTTTACCATTCTTATTCAAAGGAAGAACTTCTAAATATATTAATTTATTCGGAAACATATATTTTGGAAGACTCTTACCCATGCTTTTCAGAATCTCCTTGTCACATTGCCCTTCTGCTTGATAAAACATCACTATTTTTTCTTTTTTATCATCATAAATGCAACATGCAGCCCCTATGATCGGCAATGCATTTGCTATAACCTCGATTTCACCCAGCTCAATGCGGTGTCCCATATGTTTGATCTGATAATCTTTTCGAGACACAAACATCAGATTCCCATCTTCCGCATAATATCCCAGATCCCCTGTTCGATAAATCAACTCCGGATACATATGATTCAAAGGATTTTGACAAAATGCCTCTTTTGTTTTTTCAGGATTGTTATAATAACCTAATGCCAATGAACTTCCCCTGACGCATATCTCTCCAGTAGCTCCTAAGTTTACACTTTTATTATTTTCATCTAACAGTAAAATATCAGTATTTTCAAAAGTAACTCCTATCGGCAATTGCTCCTCGTCTGAAAAAGATCTGGATACCTTATAGTAAGTACAATTACATGTAATTTCAGTAGGACCATATAAGTTAACATATTGTACTTCCGGTAAATATTTTCGCCAGTAATTCAATACTTTGTTTGGCATAACCTCCCCCGAAAACATAATAGTATGTAAGTATTTCGGTAACTCTTTCTCTAAAGCTTTCAGGTTTTCAACTATCCTTAAAGCTGAAGTTGCCCAAATCACTGTATTTATATTTTTCTCATTAAGATATGTTATTAATTTCCCTGGAAATGAAAACATGACTTTAGGTATAATATGCATTGTTGCACCATTTTTAATCGTTGAATAAATATCTTTAACCGAAACATCAAAATCAAACGGTGCCTGATTACCAAATACATTTTTATTAGAAAACTCAAATTCTTTTGTAAAGTTATCTGTAAGGTCTATTACAGAATGATGTCCTACAAGGACACCTTTCGGCACACCCGTTGAACCGGAAGTGAAAATTGCATACAACGGATCCGTATCCAAAGATTTCGAAAAGATAACATCCAATTTTTGTTGATCAATTTCACATTCCTCTAAGGTTTGCAGCGTTGTAATACTTTTCTTAAATCCACATTCATTTAAAACCTTAGTCAACTTTTGAGGTGATATTATCACTTCTGGCTCTAATGTATTAATGATTAACTCAATTCGCTTTGCAGGCATTTGACTGTCAACAGGAACATAAAAATTACCACTGTAAACAACCGCCATAAAAGCAATGATGCTGTCTATATTCCTGTCAATCATGACAACAACCGGATTACGAGTATTATTTTTCATTAATTCTGCAAGTCCACACCCAGCCCTTTTAGCCCTATAACCAAATTCCTGATAGTTTATACTTTCTTTGTCATCTGAAAAAACTATTTTATCCGGATAGTTCACTATAGAATTTTCCAGATACTCCAAAATATTTCTCTGCATATTTATCCCTCTTCACACCTAAATTTTAGCTACTTTATTTTGTATTTCTACTGAGCTGTCCAGCCAATATTGTAAAAGTTATTATACAATTCCCATGCCTGATCCCAACTGGTATATTCTTCTCTTCCCCGTTTATCTGTAAAATCATAATTCTGACTTATATATGTTCCTAAATACTCTGATATTTTTCTGGCTCCTTTTGCATTAACATGTGCGGGGTCATAAAAATCTTTAGAAAAATCTATTCCTACTTCCTGATACATAGCTTCTTGATTAAAATTAATACCACGAAAACCATTTTCATTAATAATCTGAAAAGCCTGATTGATTTCTTTTTGTTCTTTCTTACTCATTTCGCCTGGCAGCATAGTAAACAATAGTTCAACATTATGCTCTTTTCCATAACGAATTACTTCTTCCAAAAGTTCAATCTGATCATTAGATAATCCACTTGCCTTAGTTGTAGTTTCAGGTTTTGCCTGTGCAACTGTCTTAAACGCTGATCCCTCATACACACCTTTCATTTCAGATGTTGGTTTCACAAAGTTTGTCTCTTGCAATCCATTCCAGTTCGTATGATATTTTATAAATGGTATATAGTAAGATAATTTGTTATTAAGCATCTGATCTTTGTCTTTTGCAATATCTTTCTCTTCTATATATTGAAACACTTTTTTTAATGCCGTAGTACGGGTTGTGGAATATTCCATATTATCTGTCAGTCTCCTGACTTTCACTTCCGAGACTCCTGTTTTACTTTCTCTTAACCCTCTTAAATCAATAATAAATAAAGGTACATTCTGTTTCTTTAATACCTCTTCCATTAAGTCTGTTGTCATGAGAAACAACTGGCTGTCTGTCGCCATAGAGTATATAGCTAATCCATGTTCATGCCATGCTACTGGTGCAGCCCAAGCCCTGCTTACAACACTGCTTCCCAAGAATGCAGCGTCCCACGTATTTTCTTTTTCCTTTTTATAGAAATCATGGAATCGGGACGACATTCCACTCCCCTCAGGGCTGACAAAAATATAACTCAACCACAAAAACAGCATTATGGTACAGAGGATAAATAATATTGCTCTGATTCCCTGCCTCTTACTCATCAATCCACCTTCTTAAAACTAACAATAAACAATTATTGCTAAGATAACACATTTTTAACACATTTGCAATATTTCTTTATGATTTTCTTAATCTTTTTTAATTCTTTTTCGTTT
>OKVW01000097.1_pt1 | contig 61030 bp, 52 predicted proteins | sample 1606991 | NCBI WGS metagenome assembly OKVW01 (sample SAMN03281021, study PRJEB24777) | human gut metagenome | isolation source: fecal sample PR177 from 1 month old male Malay infant, vaginal delivered... | reverse complement strand
AAGCCATCAAACAATGGCTTGTTTTATTAGAATTTTCAGGGTTTTACATACTGTTCAATCTTCTGTTTTCAAAGTGCTTTGCGTTGTTATGTTCTCAACAGCAACTCGTTTATATTACCACATCGTCTCTGTTTTGTCAACAACTTTTTTAATTTATTTTTTTGCTTTTTTCACCGTTTTTCGCGGTGGAGTTACATTATAGCACATCGGCTTGTCCGAGTCAACCATAATTTTACTTTTTTCTCCACGAAAGGGCAAAAAAATAATCATTTGGAAAAGAGCGGAGAAAGAGGGATTTGAACCCTCGCGCCGGTTACCCGACCTACACCCTTAGCAGGGGCGCCTCTTCGGCCTCTTGAGTATTTCTCCGTAGTTCATAGTCTCCATATGATTCGTCCTGCAACAAGATTGTTCCCAGACGCATTGACAATTATACTAGAGAATATTTCGATTGTCAACCCATATTTTCATTTATTTCCTGTTGAATTTTGTCGTGTACTATATCTGCTATTTGAATTGTCCTTAACCCAACATATTGTTCCGGCTGCAGCGGTTCCAGGAAGCGTACCTGGACCTTTTGCTTCTTAATAGAATTAACATCGAATGGTTTGAAGCAGTCAATCAGTGCAACCGGCACAATCGGACACCTGGCATTTACCGCACTCTTGAAGGTTCCTCCTTTAAAAGAGAGAAGATTGTTTCCTTCCCTGCTCCGGGTCCCCTCGGCGAATATCACGTAATTTCTTCCCTGCTTCACATCCTCCGTCATCTTTGTGATGACCTTTAAGGATGCTTTTACGTCCTGGCGGTCTATGGACATGCCGTGCATGGCCGCGATGACCTGCTTGATCAATATAATATTAGAAGCTTCTTTCTTGACGACAATCCCCAGCGGATTGGGACAGCTCTCCATAATGGCCAGAACATCAAACAGGCCCTGGTGATTGGGAAACAGGATAAAACCGTTTTTTTCGGGCAGATTTTTAATTCCGTGGACTTCTACTTCCACACGTCCTGTGCGGTTTACCGTTTTCACTACATTCCTAATATAATCATATCGCTGCTGTTCTGTGTGAGTGTCCCCTGGTCTTCCCAGCTTCCAGATATGATAAAACCATATTGGAGCCCGAAAAAAGTTCCGAAGCACCATATACGCAATACGGTTCATGATTTCCTCCTGCGTTTCTCTGTATTGTAATTGGACAGAGAAACTATTCTTCCCTGTATTCTTTTATCGCGGTCTCATATAGATTGTTTCCTTTGCTGTCGATAACGACAATCACAGGGAAATCTTCTATCTCCAGACGGCGGATCGCTTCTGTGCCCAGGTCATCGTAAGCGATCACCTCTGAGGAAAGAATCCGCTTAGACAGAAGCGCCCCGGCCCCTCCTACTGCGGCAAAATAGACGGAACCATTTCTGACAATGGCATCCACCACCTCTTTACTTCTCTTTCCCTTTCCAATCATGCCGCCAAGCCCCATATCGAGAAGCTGCGGTGTATACCGGTCCATGCGGCTGGCTGTCGTAGGACCTGCCGATCCGATGGGTCGTCCTTCTCTTGCAGGGGATGGACCCATGTAATAGATCATGTTGCCGCTGATTTCAAACGGCAATTCCTGCCCCCTGTCCAGTGTCTCCTGCATCCTCTTATGTGCCGCGTCCCTGGCTGTATAGATGGTTCCTGATAAATATACGTAATCGCCTGCTAAAAGGCCGGCTGCGTCCCCTTTGGTAATTGGTGCTTTCATATAACGGTCCATACTGTGGTAACCCCTCCTTCTCTTTCTTTGAGTGCTCTTATATAATCCGGTGCGCATGGCGGTTTACATGGCAACAGATATTGACCGCCACAGGCAGGCCCGCTATATGGGTGGGGTACGTCTCGATGTTTACCGCCAGAGCTGTGACGCTTCCGCCGAGTCCGCCCGGTCCGATTCCCAGGCGGTTGACTTTTTCGAGCAGTTCCTTCTCAAGTTCTCCTGCATAGCCCGCCGGAGGCTCCTCCTCCAGGTTTCTGGTCAGGGCATGCTTTGCCATCTCCGCACATTTTTCGAAGGTTCCGCCGATTCCCACTCCGATTACCATAGGGGGACAGGCATTGGGACCTGCATCACGGACTGCCGTAAGTACAGCTTCCTTAATCCCTTCGATCCCATCCGCCGGCTTTAACATAAAGATACGGCTCATGTTTTCACTTCCAAAGCCTTTGGGCGCTACGGTGATATCGATCCGGTCTCCATCCGTGATCTCATAATGGATGACAGCCGGAGTGTTGTCCTTCGTGTTGATCCGGTCTACCGGCTCTACCACGGATTTACGAAGATAACCTTCCACATATCCGTCATGCACGCCCTGATTTACCGCGTCGGCCAGGCTGCCTCCTTCTATATGTACGTCCTGTCCTATTTTCAAGAAAATAACAGCCATACCAGTATCCTGGCAGATGGGAATCATTTCTTCCCCGGCAATTTTTAAATTTTCTTCCAACTGCTCTAATATCTGCCTTCCCAGCGGCGACCTCTCCTGTTTTACCGCATTGCAGAAAACATTCTTCATGTCGTCCGACAAAACATGGTTCGCTTCTATACACATTTCTTTAATATTTCTTGTTATCTCTTCGGCCTGAATGGTTCTTATCATACGATTCCTCCATATAAATGATGAAATCCATCACTCTCTTTTACTAACTATAAGGGATTGATGCATTGAAATCAAGTATAATCATGTGTTATTTCTTTTGCAATTACTCTTGACAATGGATGGATCGCGGTGTATTATTGTATTAAGTAATTAGTACAGTAATACAAATGGAGGTGAGCGAATGACATGGCATTTTGAAAATGACAGACCAATCTATACTCAGCTTTTGGAGCAGATACGTCTTCGGATTATATCAGGCATCTATGCGGCGGGCAGCCGCCTGCCATCTGTCAGGGAACTGGCGGCAGATGCTTCTGTCAATCCCAATACGATGCAGAAGGCGTTATCGGAGCTGGAACAAAGCGGTATTATCTATTCTCAAAGAACATCGGGACGTTTCGTCACGGAGGACACGGCAATGATTGAACATGTAAAAGAAGAGATTGCAGAAGAAAAAATCAAAGAATTTTTTAAGGTCATGAACAGTCTTGGCCTGAAACCGGGGGATACACTGAAATTAGTAGAAAAAGCGGCAAAGGAGATGAGTCAATGAATTCTATACTACAGTGCAGCCATATTACAAAAAAATTTGGCTCTTTAACGGCTCTCGATGATGTGAATTTCACCATCGAACCAGGCAGAATCGTAGGACTTCTGGGGCCTAACGGAAGCGGAAAGTCGACATTTATCAAGCTGGCCACAGGCCTGTTAACTCCGACAACCGGAACGATCACCATCTGCGATCTTCCGGTCAGTGTTGAGACGAAACGGAGAGTCTCTTACCTGCCTGATAAGAACTACTTAAATGACGGACTGAGAATCAACCAGATTCTTGACTATTTTCACGATTTTTACGACAATTTTGATTTAAACAAGGCTTACGAGATGTTAAAACGTCTGAACATCGATCCGAAGAGCCGGCTGAAAACGCTATCCAAAGGAACGAAGGAAAAGGTTCAGCTGATTCTGGTCATGAGCCGAAACGCTGATCTTTATCTTCTGGATGAACCAATCGGCGGTGTCGACCCGGCGGCCAGAGACTATATTTTAAATACCATATTATCGAATTACAATGAACAGGGTTCCATTATTATTTCCACCCATTTAATTTCCGATATTGAACCAGTTCTGGATGACATCATCTTTATCAAGGATGGAAAGATTGTTCTGACCAGTTCTGTCGATGCAATCCGGGAAGAAAACGGTAAATCTGTAGATGCTCTGTTCAGGGAGGTGTTCAAATGCTAGGTAAAGTATTCAAACATGAAATGAAATCCACATCCCGATTATTTTTACCGCTGATGATCGGATTCATTGCCATTACGCTTCTGTGCAAATTTACATTTGAAACCAGCTACAGTGCGATTCTGGGAAACAACAGGCTGATGGAAACGATTACGGTAATCTTTTTCGTCCTGTATTTCATCTATATCATCGCCCTGTTTGTCATGACTTCCGTGTTTATCGTCATGCACTTTTATAAAACCATGGTGAGTGACCAGGGATATTTAACCAACACTCTTCCTGTGAAGATGAGTACTCTGATCAATGCAAAGCTTTTGTCAGCCATCCTCTGGGAGATTATCGCCGGTGCGCTGTTTATATTATCCATCTTCATCTTTTTCACCGGACACTTAAACTTCAATCTGACTGATCTCCAGCAGCTGCTCCGTGATTTTGGGACTCTCTATCGTGAGGCTTCAAATTACCTGAATATGCCGATTTTCCTGATTGAAGTCACCATTACCTGCATCGCCGGTCTGATTTCCGGACCTCTGATGCTGTATGCGGCGATCGCGCTTGGTCACTTGTTCCGGAAACACAGAGTCCTCTGGGCTATAATCTCTTATTTTGTTATCTATGTGGTAATGCAGATTATCAGCAGCGTGTATTTCTCCATATGCGGTTACTCCTCTCCTCTAATCAGCAATTCGGAGTACGCCGTTCAGACGGTTAAGAATTATATGCTGTTCACCACCATCTTCAGCGTGGCCTGCACAGCGGGATTTTATGCAATAACAGATTATATCTTTACCAGGAAGCTTAATCTGGAGTAATATCTTTCGGGTGAAAGGAACAGATAAAAAACGTGGTAATTCCGATCAGAGGATGTTGATCCAATTGGGATTACCACGTTTTTTATTTTTATATCCAGCGTTCTCAATCCTGGCTCTTATTTCAATCCATATTTTGAATCCTTGTTATTCCTTCTTGAATATCTTCGCTTCAATCGAAGCGATCGTAATGCTTTCCAGCCGCTTCCGGCATAATTCATCGAGATCCGCATAGATTCCATCCATGATGGCGGCCATACCGGATGCGATCATGCAGTCCATTTCCTTGTCGCCTGATTTCCATGAAGCCGATACAAAATCGACCTCCAGGGCATCGCATACCTGTCTTAAATTCACGCAGGATGAGTCTTTTTCAAAATGGTATCCGCCTTCCAGCCCCTCTTTTGTTGAAATGATTCCGGCCTTTTTTAACTTGGCCATGACCTTTCTCACTCTGGCCGGATTGGTGCATACGTTGGAAGCCAGCGCCTCGCTGGATATGGTTTCCTGACGGTGATTCAAATATACCAAGGCGTGGACCGCTATTGCAAATTCACTTGTCATGTGATTCGCCCCCTGTCTGATTCATACTCTTCCCTGAAACCTTAATCTGTAATTATTATTGTTTCAGTTTATATTGTAATACTATCAGTTACAGTTTTTTTTGTCAAGTCCAAACCAAAAGAATTTTCAAACAAATTTATTTTAATATTTTACCCATAATTACAACACAGCCCATAATGATCAGGATGGATACAAAGATTCCGCCCATCCCTTTTCCCATGATTTCCAGAGCTATTAAGAAATTTTCCATCATCATATTTCCCTCCTATAAGAACCTGGTTACCAGGCTGATGACAAGGCCGCCTGCTATGACTGAGGCAATCTGGCCGGATACATTGGCGCCGACTGCGTGCATCAGGATAATATTCCCCGGTTCCTCTTTCTGGGCCATCTTCTGTACTACTCTGGCAGACATGGGGAATGCGGATATTCCGGCCGCGCCGATCATCGGGTTGATTTTCTCTTTACGGAACAGATTTAATATTTTGGCAAACAGCACGCCGCCTATGGTATCAAATACAAAGGCAATCAGGCCAATACCCATGATCATCAGCGTATCGACTCTCACAAACGCCTCCGCACGCATGCTGAAGGAGATTGTAATTCCCAGTAGCAGGGTGATTAAATTGGCGAGACCGTTCTGAGCCGTGTCGGAAAGATTGCCGAGAACGCCGCATTCCCTCAACAGGTTGCCAAACATTAAGAATCCCACAAGGGCTACCGACATCGGGGCGATCATGCCTACAATGATAGTTACAACGATTGGAAATGCTATCCTCATGGCCTTCGAAACGCCCCCAGGCTTATACTCCATATGGATGGTTCTCTCCTTCTTTGTCGTGACCAGCCTGATGGCAAATGGCTGTACAATCGGCACCAGGGCCATATAGGAGTAGGCGGCCACCGCTATGGCTCCAATATATTTTGAATGGAGAATCTGAGACACGAGGATGGAGGTCGGTCCATCTGCCGCGCCGATAATTCCGATGGATGCTGCGTCTTTCAAATCAAATCCCAGCAGTACCGCCGCACAGATCGCGATAAAGATTCCCAGCTGGGCGGCCGCACCGAATAAGAACATCACCGGCTGGGACAGCAGGGGGCCGAAATCGATCATGGCTCCGATTCCGATAAACAGGAGGATGGGAAGCGCCTCAGACGCTTCGATCCCCACATGAAACAGCCATTCTATAATTCCGTTGGTGTCGCCGACACCGGCCAGCACCTGATTGATAACCCCTGTATTCGGCAGATTCACCAGAATTGCACCGAATCCCATGGGCAGAAGCAGCGCCGGTTCATACTCTTTTTTAATTGCAAGCCATATCAGGATGATTCCCACCAGATACATGAGTATTTGCTGCCAAGTAACAGACATAATTCCCTCTAATAAGAATTCCATTTCCATCCTCCTGTTTTCTCTATTGTCCTAATTTTTATTGTCCTTTTTCTTTCTCCCGGTTCAGTTCTATTTTTACCGTCTTTATCACCTTTTCATTCATCTTAAGGATGGTGTAATGGATGCCATCCTCATACAGCTCTATAGGCATCTGTTTGTCATTCGGTATGTATCCGAGACATTCGATCAGATAGCCTGACAGGGTATCGCAGGAGCTCTCGATATCCTCATGAAGAACCTCATTTAAATCGTACAGGAGGATGCTTCCGGCCGCCTGGTACACATGGGGTTCCACCTCCACAAGCTCCGGCTCCACGTCTTCATACTCGTCGTGTAAATCGCCCACTATCTCCTCGATTAAGTCTTCCATGGTCACAATCCCCGACACGCCGCCGTACTCGTCGACGAGCACAGCCATCTTCAGCTTGTTCTTCTGCATCTCCTGAAATAATTTATCCGTCTTCCTGTTTTCAGGAATAAAATACGGTTTCTGCATGATGGCGCGAATATCGATTTCCCTGACGGGCTTCTTATTCGCTTCTATGATAAAATCCTTCATAAACAGGATTCCCACTATATTGTCAATCTCATCCTCGTAGACCGGGATTCTGGAGTGTCTGCTGCTTAGTATTTCGTCGATACTGGACAGCAGAGGCGTGCTTAAATCCACAGCAATCATGTCCTGGCGCGGAGTCATGATTTCTCTTGCCTTCTTATCATCAAATAAAAAGATGGAGGTTATCATATCCTGTTCAATTTCATTGAACACGCCGCTTTCCCGGCCGGTCTGGAGCATGGAACGGATCTCTTCTTCAGAAACCTCCTCTTCCAAATTCTCCGTCTTAAGTCCCAGAAGCCTTAATATTCCGTTAGTGGACGCGGACAACAGTGCAATAAACGGGGCCATGATCTTAGAAATGATATAAATTGGCTTAACGGCAAACAGGCTGAAGGCCTCCGCCTTCTGCAGCGCAACCCTTTTCGGCACCAGTTCACCAAATACCAGGTTGAAATAAGACAGGATGATCGTAACCACCACCATCGCTATGCTCTGACTATAGGGAATTCCTGACTGCGCCATGCGGTTTCCAAGTATCTGTGAAATACCGGTCGCCGCGGATGCACTGGAAAAGAATCCGGCAAACGTGATTGCCACCTGGATGGTTGACAGAAATCCTGTGGAATTTTCTGATAGTTTTTGAATCAGGGCCGCCTTTTTATTGCCATTGTCGGCGAGCATCCGGATCCTGTTCTTGTTGACAGATACAACTGCCATTTCTGCCCCTGCGAAAAATGCATTCATCATGGTAAGGGCTATTAATAGTAAAATCTGTGCGGCTATCGCAGCCGCGCCTGGGTCACTGTCCAAGCTTAATTCCTCCTTTATTTGGGTTGGGTATTCCGGCATTTTCCTCTAAATAAAGAGTCCGGCGGACCGGACTCCCGCGCTGGAGGGCTTTTTTAAGAGGAACACTTTCCTCTTAAAAAAAAGACTTTTATTACAGTATGGATTACTCCACACTGCAATAAAAGTCTTGCCATTTCAATTCCCAGCGGATTATTTATTTTTCAATCCACGCTAAAGCGTTCATTAATCGTATTGACGCACAGGAATCCATAAGGTTATGCCGGCTACTCCCCTTTATTGATAGTCTTATTATAATATAAAGAGCGGGAAATTTCTATTAAAAAAATGTTAAGTTTTCCACTGCAGCCTTTTATTCTTCGGTTTCCAGAGCGGTTTCTTCATCTTCCAGGTCCAGATCTTCCATGCCTTCGCCCTCTGAATTGCTTCCGTCATCACGGACTTTGGCAATACTTGCCACTCGGATATCGGATTCCTGATCGATATTCATGAGTTTTACACCGGAGGTGTTACGCCCTATTACGGAGATATCTTCCACAGAAATTCTGATTACAATTCCCTCATTGGTGATAATCATAATATCGTGATCGTCATGCACCAGCTTCGCTCCCACGATCGTACCGGTCTTCTCTGTGATCTTATAGCAGAGTACACCCTTTCCGCCTCTCTTCTGCGGGGTAAATTCGTCGATCGGGGTACGTTTGCCCATACCGTTTTCGGATACGATTAACAGCTTCTCACCCTGCGTATCCATCTGCATGCCAACGACCTCGTCATCATCGTTAAGCTTCATACCGATTACACCCATGGATACACGTCCCGTTACACGGACATCGGTCTCATTGAAACGGATACACTGGCCCATCTTCGTAATCAGGAAAATATCCTTTGAATTATCGGTTGCCTTTACCTCGATGAGTTCGTCATCCTCGCGGAGAACAATGGCCTGAAGTCCGTTCTTTCTGACATTGGCATATTCCATCATCGGGGTCTTCTTTACCATACCGTTCTTTGTCGCCATGAATAAGAATTTATCGTCGTCGTATTCCTTCATCGGAATGATGGCGGTAATGCTCTCTCCCGGAAGCAGCTGAAGCAGATTGATAATCGCCGTACCTCTGGCCGTCCTGCTTCCCTCCGGAATCGCATACGTCTTAAGCCTGTATACACGTCCTGTATTGGTAAAGAACATAATATAGTGGTGGTTGGTGGTCATAATCAGATCTTCGATATAATCCTGATCGATGGTCTGCATTCCCTTGATTCCCTTACCACCTCTGTTCTGGCTCCTAAAGTTGTCCACGGACATTCTCTTGATATAGCCCAGCTTTGTCATGGCAACAATGGTACTCTCATCCGGAATTAAGTCTTCCATGGACATATCGAATTCATCGAATCCGATGGAGGTTCTTCTGTCATCCCCGTATTTATCGGAGATCAGCATGATCTCTTCCCGGATTACGCCAAGAAGCTTCTTCTCATCTGCAAGAATGGCTCTCAACTCCTCTATCTTCGCTTCCAGTTCCTTAAATTCGTTCTCCAGCTTCTCACGTTCCAGACCTGTAAGAGCACGGAGACGCATATCCACGATCGCCTGGGACTGAACATCACTTAAGCCAAAGCGCTCCATGAGTTCTGCCTTCGCAATCTGAACGTTCTGCGAATTACGGATAATCCGGATAACTTCATCAATATTATCAAGAGCGATCAGCAAGCCCTGTAAAATATGAGCGCGCTCTTCCGCCTTGTTTAAGTCGTACTGGGTCCTTCTGGTTACGACTTCCTTCTGGTGCTCTAAATACAGCTTGAGCATCTGCATCAGGTTTAAGACACGAGGCTCGTTATTGACAAGCGCCAGCATAATGACGCCGAATGTATCCTGTAACTGGGTATGTTTTAAAAGCTGGTTTAAAATAACATTGGCATTGACATCACGGCGAAGTTCGATGACGATTCTCATACCGGTACGGTCAGACTCATCTCGTAAATCCGTGATTCCATCGATTTTCTTCTCTTTTGCAAGCTCCGCCATCTTTTCGATCAGACGGGCCTTATTAACCATGTAAGGAAGTTCTGTTACGATAATACGGCTCTTTCCGTTGGGAAGCGTCTCGATATCCGTCACGGCGCGGACTCTTATCTTTCCGCGTCCTGTACGGTAAGCCTCTTCGATTCCCATCTTTCCCAGGATGGTTGCACCTGTGGGGAAATCCGGCCCCTTGATGATCTCAAGGACCTCTTCCATCTCGGTCTCTCTGTTTTCCTCTACCTGATTATCAATAACTTTAACAACAGCGCCGATCACTTCTCTTAAGTTATGAGGCGGGATGTTGGTCGCCATACCTACGGCGATACCCGATGTTCCGTTGACCAGAAGATTCGGGAATCTGGCCGGAAGAACAACCGGTTCCTTCTCGGTCTCATCGAAGTTCGGTGTGAAATCAACGGTATTCTTTCCAATATCGGCCAGCATCTCCATGGAGACCTTGCTCAGACGCGCCTCCGTGTATCGCATGGCCGCCGCTCCGTCACCATCGACAGAACCAAAGTTGCCATGGCCGTCCACCAGAGGATATCTGGTTGACCACTCCTGCGCCATATTTACCAAAGCTCCGTAGATAGAGCTGTCGCCGTGCGGATGGTATTTACCCATGGTATCACCGACGATACGTGCACATTTACGATGGGGTTTATCTGGTCCGTTATTCAGTTCGATCATTGAGAATAAGACTCTTCGCTGAACCGGCTTCAAACCATCCCTTACATCAGGAAGCGCACGGGCAGCGATAACACTCATGGCGTAGTCGATATACGACTTTTCCATGGTCTTTTTCAAATCTACCTCATGAACCTTATCAAAAATATTTGGTTCCATATTTCTTCTCCTTTATAACGCAATATTAATTGGTTTTTAGATATCCAGATTGCCGTACTTGGCGTTGGCCTCGATAAATTCACGTCTCGGCTCTACCTGGTCTCCCATCAGTGTCGTAAATGTCAGATCAATCTCCGATGCAGTCTCCTCGTCAAAGGCAACACGAAGCAGAATTCTGCGCTCAGGATCCATGGTCGTCTCCCAGAGCTGCTCGGCATCCATCTCTCCCAGACCTTTATAACGCTGTATCTTATTATTGGTGTCACGTCCGATTTCCTTCAGGATGTTATTTAACTCTTCATCACTGTACGCGTACCATACCTTCTTGTTCTTTTCCACCTTATATAACGGCGGCTGAGCCAGATATACATGGCCCTGTTTGATTAACTCCGGCATGAAACGGTAAAGGAAGGTCAGAAGAAGCGTACTGATATGCGCTCCATCCACATCGGCATCGGTCATGATGATGATCTTGTTATAACGAAGCTTCGAGATATCAAAATCTTCATGAATTCCAGTACCGAACGCTGTAATCATTGCTTTAATTTCCGCATTGGAGTAGATACGGTCCAGTCTGGCCTTTTCCACGTTTAAAATCTTGCCTCGAAGGGGAAGGATGGCCTGGGTATCTCTGGAGCGGGCCGTCTTAGCGGAGCCGCCGGCGGAATCTCCCTCGACGATATAAATCTCGCAGTTTTCCGGATTCTTGTCAGAACAGTCTGCCAGCTTGCCCGGAAGAGCCATGCCCTCGAGAGCGGTCTTTCTTCTCGTCAAGTCTCTGGCCTTTCTGGCGGCCGCACGGGCACGCTGCGCCAGGATGGATTTATCACAGATGGTCTTGGCTACATTGGGATTCTGTTCCAGGAAATACGTAAACTGTTCCCTTAAAATGTTATCCACTGCGCCTCTGGCCTCACTGTTGCCCAGCTTCTGCTTCGTCTGTCCCTCAAACTGAGGTTCCTCGATCTTAACGCTGATGATGGCGGTGAGACCTTCCCGGATGTCCTCGCCGGAAAGATTGGCCTCGCTCTCTTTCAGCAGCTTGTTGTTTCTCGCATAGTCGTTCAGTGTATTGGTAAGGGCATTCTTAAATCCTGATAAATGGGTTCCGCCCTCGGGTGTATTGATATTGTTTACAAAACTGTAGATGTTCTCTGTATAAGAATCATTGTGCTGCATGGATACTTCCACGTATACGCCATCCTTGGATCCCTCACAATAAAATACCTGATCGTAGAGTGCAGACTTGCCGCGGTTTAAATATGTGACAAACTCCTTGATTCCGCCTTCGTAATGGAACACATGCTCGTGCTTCTCTTCCCGGTTATCCTTTAATATAATTTTTAAATTCTTTGTTAAGAATGCAGTTTCCCTCAAACGAATCTTCAAAGTATCATAATCAAACACGGTTTCTTCAAAAATAGTATCATCCGGAAGGAAGGTAACCTTCGTACCATGTTCATCAGGCCCCGCTTCTCTGATAACCTTAAGGGGATACATGGTCTTTCCCCTTTCATAACGCTGCTTATAGGTCTTTCCATCCTGGGTAATTTCGACTTCCAGCCAGTTTGACAGTGCGTTTACTACAGATGCACCAACGCCGTGAAGGCCGCCGGACACCTTATATCCCCCGCCGCCGAATTTACCGCCTGCGTGGAGGATGGTAAATGCTACCTCTACTGCTGGTATTCCGGCCTTTTTCTGGATGCCAACCGGTATGCCGCGGCCATCATCGACAACAGTAATGGAATTGTCTTCATTAATTGTAACATAAATCGTATCACAGTAGCCGGCCAGAGCCTCATCCACCGCATTATCGACAATCTCATATACAAGGTGATGGAGCCCCCTTACGGAAGTACTTCCAATGTACATACCCGGTCTCTTTCTGACCGCCTCAAGTCCTTCCAGTATCTGGATTTGATCTGCACCATATTCTTCATTCAAAGCGCTCATAATTATGAATTCCTCCTAATTCTCACTGTAAACTTCACCACTCACAACCTTAAATATCTTATCAATCCGAAACCGGTTGTTGACGAAATCTTCCAGTCCCGTACAGGTGATCATGGTCTGTATATGATTAATTCCCGATAACAAGTGATTCTGTCTGCTTCCATCCAGCTCAGATAGCACATCATCCAGCAAAAGGATTGGATAATCATTTACTGTTTTTTTAACGAGTTCAATTTCTGCAAGCTTTAAAGATAATGCAGCTGTCCTCTGCTGTCCCTGGGAACCATACCTTCTGATATCAATATCATTGATGATAAAGCTCAAATCATCTCTGTGGGGTCCAGTCAGCGTCGTCCTCTGTTTTAAATCCGAAGGCCTGCTTTTTCTTAATGTATCTTCAAACATATCGACTGTGACATTTGGCTCATAGCTGATATGTAAAGATTCTTTTTCTCCTGATAACTGACGGTGGATGGGTCCAACCAGGTCGTTTAGCTGACTTACAAAGGCATCCCGGCACCGGATTACCTCCCGTCCGTACTGAACCAGCTGCATATCCCAGATATCCAGAGTCTCCTCATAGTCCGGCCGGAACAGGATATCCTTCAACAGTTTGTTCCTCTGGGTTACAATTTTATTGTACTGAACCAGAGAATGAACATACAGCTTGTTTAGTTGACATAACTCCAAGTCAATAAACCGCCTTCTTTCGGCAGGGCCGTTTTTTATGAGATTTAAGTCTTCCGGAGAAAAAAATACAACATTGACAATTCCGAACAGTTCGCTGGCCTTCTTGATTGGAACACCGTTGACCGCCACGCCTTTTGCTCTGTTTTTCTTTAAATGCATGTCGATTCTGTATGGAACATCTCTTTTTCTGACGTTTAATTTGATATGCGACTCATCCCTGTCAAACTGTATAATTTCTTTATCTTTGCTTCCCCTGTGGGATTTTGTCGTAGCACAGACATAGATTGCTTCTAAGATATTGGTTTTCCCCTGGGCGTTATCTCCATAAAGGATGTTGGTCCCATGACTGAAATCCATATGTAGTTTATCGTAATTTCTGTAATTTTTAAGCTCTATCGACTCGATAATCATGGACTTCTCTTATTCCTCGATTTTAATCGTCTTTCCGTCGTACTCGACGATATCTCCGGCTCTCAGTTTTTTGCCTCGCTGAAGCTCAGTCCTGCCGTTTACTTTGACTAAGGCTTCTTCTATTACATATTTTGCATCCACGCCGGAGCCGACCAGACCCGCTGCTTTCAGGGCCTGGCCAAGCTTGATGTATTCATCTCTTAACTTGATTATTTCCAATTTTTTCTCCTTTTTTCATCCCGTCATCCTAAACGGATGCGGCATTGAAGTTGACCGGAAGAATTAAATAGATATATTTTCCTTCTTCATCCCTGATAAAGCATGGGGATTTCGGATTCAGCATATAAAGAGTAACTTCTTCGTCATCGATGATTCTGAGCGCATCAATCAGGAACTTCGGATTAAAGCCGATCATAATATCGCTGCCTGTCTTATGGGCCGTCACTTCAGCGTTCATGGATCCAAAGCTGGAATTCATCTTAAGCTGCAGCTCCTGATCCACCACATTGATGATCAGCGGCTTCTTGTCATTCTCACGGATCAGGATGGTTGCCCTCTCGATGGAATCTAAGAGTTCCCGCTTATTAACCGTGATCTTTGTCTCGTAATCGCTGGAAAGCATCTGGTCGATCCGGAAATACTCGCCTTCAATCAGACGGGATACCACAATGGTATCATCAAACTCGAATAAAATGTGGTTGCTGCTGAAGAAAATCAGCACTTCCTTTTCGTTGTCGCCGCCTAAAATCTTGCTGACCTCACTGAGAGTCTTGCCAGGAACGATGACTTTTATATCATGATACGTATCTTTTAATTCCACATTCCGGATGGAAATACGGTGGCCATCCAGAGAAACGACCTTTAACTGGCTTCCCGAGACCTGGAATAATTCACCGGTCATCATCTTATTGCTGTCGTTGGGAGCAATGGAGAAGATGGTCTGCCGGATGACTTCCTTCAGTGTGAACTGGGAAAGGCAGATGTAATTATCTCTTTCTATATAGGGAAGGTATGCGAATTCTTCTCCGTCACGTCCCTGAATATGGAATACGGATTTTTCGCAGGAAATCGTGGTGGTGAATTTTTCATCGCTTTCAATGGTAACGACAGAGTCACCTGCGGATGAAAGCTTTCGAACGATTTCGGATAACAGCTTGGCATCCAGAGCGATCTTACCGCGTTCATGGATGGTTCCTTCTACTTTAGTTTCAATACCGAGTTCCATATCGTTGGCTGTCAGTTTGATCTCTGAACCGCTGGCATCGATGAAGATGCATTCTAAGATCGACATGGTTGTCTTGGATGGAACTGCTTTTAAAACGATGTTGATGCCGTTTAAAATGGCATCCTGTTGAAATGTCAGCTTCATAATTGTTGATAACTCCTTTTCAGTAAATTCACGAATTTTATAGATAGATAAATAGATAAATTCCGTCGTATTAGTAGTAGGGGCTGTGGGTATGTGTAAAAGCCCTTGAATCTTCGAGGGGGACAGGCTTTTCCCTGTGAATAAGAGTGTGAATAACGTCCACATTACTTCAGGAAAACTCTCAGGTTATCCACATGAGCCTGAGAACGGAAAAGAACCCCCTGGTTATCCACAGGGAATCAACATCCAATTCACATGAAATTGTGGATGAATCTACTGTGGGCTAAGTTTTTTCTTGAGGATATCAAGAGTGTTTATTAAATTGGAATCATTCTTGGCAACATCGGCTTTTATCTTTTCGATTCCATGGATAATGGTCGTGTGATCGCGTCCCCCCAAATACTTTCCAATGGCCTGCAGCGGTGTGCCCACAATTTCGCGGCACAAGTACATGACAATCTGACGCGGATAGACGATTTCCTTATTCCGTTTCTGTGAACAGATATCGAGGGGAGTGATACCGTAGTGGTCCGCCACCACCTGGATGACCAGTTCCGGCGTCACTTCCCGCTTGTCATTAGGGGAAATGATGTCCTTTAAGGCTTCTTCTGCCAGCTCTACGGTGATTTCCTTGTTGTCCAGCCTGGAAAGAGCGACAATTTTTGTCAGGGCGCCTTCCAGCTCACGGATATTGGACTTAATGTTGGTGGCAATGTATTTAATTACCTCGTTATCGATGTTGTAGCCTTCCATCTCTTCCTTCTTCCGGAGGATGGCCATCCTTGTTTCGTAGTCCGGAGACTGAATGTCTACAGTCAGGCCCCATTCGAACCGGGAACGGAGACGTTCTTCCAGCGTCTCAATTTCTTTCGGCGGTTTATCTGAGGAGATAATAATCTGTTTTTTGGATTCATATAATGCATTGAACGTGTGGAAGAATTCTTCCTGTGTACTTTCCTTGCCGATAATGAACTGAATATCATCGATCAGCAGAACGTCGTTCGTCCTGTACTTATCGCGGAACTCAGTAGGAGAGAAGTTGTTCTTATTACGGATGGCATCGATCAGCTCGTTGGTAAATTTCTCACTCGTTACATAAAGAACCTTTGCATTCGGATTATTTTTCAAAATAAAATGACCGATGGAATGCATCAGATGCGTTTTTCCGAGTCCCACGCCTCCATAGATAAAAAGTGGGTTGTAGATTTCTCCTGGGGATTCGGCAACCGCCAAAGATGCAGCATGGGCCAGATTGTTATTGGCACCGACTACAAAGGTATCGAATGTATATTTAGGATTTAAATTGGCGTTTATGATGGCCGACTGGCTGACCGTGTTAAGCGCGTTGTTAATCAGCGTATTCCCGGTCTGGGCCTTTGGAACTTCCTCCTGCGGAACCTGGTTTTCCACAACGAAGTCCACGTTACATTCAAATCCTGTTACCTCTTCAATGGTAATTTTTAAAAGGAAACCGTACTTTTTACGGATATACCCTAAAAATTCCACGTCCGGGACGGTAACCGTTACGGTGTCTCCGTTTATGGAATGTACTTTCAGTGGGAGAAGCCAGGTTTTGAAGGAAACATCGGTAATTTCGTGCTCTTCCTTCAAATTCAGTAAGATTTCGTCCCATTTTTCTTTTAACTTTTCTAACATCTCAAGTCTCCTACATCTATCAAAATGCAAATAACGGAAAGTCCCCCTCATACCTGTTTGGGGGAATAGTGCGCATTAGCCCAATCTAAAACCATTTTATACTATTTCGGAACAATTTTCAATGATAATAGAAAATTTTTGTGGATAAGTATGTGTAAGACATGTGAATTTGTTGTTTATGGTGTGTTGATAATTATTTTGAAGGGGAGTTGTCCACAAAAATGAGGATATTTCTAAGTTCATTTATACACAGACAGAAAGATTTGAATCTAAGAGGCCTTCTGAATGCGGGGTGTGAACAAAAAACAGGTTATCAAGAGCTTATCCAGAGAGTTATCAACAACTTATCCACATTTTGGGGATAACATTATGTAAATTAACAAAATGCATGTGAAAAAGTACACATAACACCATTGACGCGGCGGCCTCCGCTCGGTATAATGCGCTTGTAACCGTTGCATTGTATCTTGAGAAAAGTAAGTATTCAGCAAAATTTCCGCGAGGTGTTTTTTGTGAGTGAAGCGGAGCGAAAGTCACAGAAAACCCGAGGGTTGCAGCGCCAAGTCACGTTTTTGTGACTTGTGTGCACGCCTATAGCTATGAGGGAGGTACGACTGAATAGTTATCTTGAGAAAAGAACAGTAGCACAGGAGGAAAAAAATGAATATTGAGAACAAAACCCGCAACCTGGTATTGGCCGCAGTCTTTATGGCCATTATCATCATCATGGCATTTACACCTTTCGGGTATATCCCGCTGGGATTTATGAATGCCACCATCATTCACGTTCCTGTCATAATTGGAGCCATTATCCTTGGACCAAAATATGGCGGATTCTTAGGATTGGTGTTCGGATTGACCAGTCTGTGGAAAAACACGTACATGCCGAATGCCACATCGTTTGTATTCTCTCCATTTATTAAAATAGGAGAGTACGGCGGGAATTTCTGGAGCCTGGTGATCTGCCTGGTGCCGAGAATTCTGATTGGAATCGTGGCGTATTACGTATTCAGAGGTATTATGAGGACCCTGAAAGCGAACAAGGCAAGAAGAAGCATCGCTCTGGCTGCGGCGGCAGTTGCCGGATCATTAACCAACACACTTTTGGTAATGAATCTGATCTACTTATGTTTTGGAAAAGAGTATGGAGCAGCGGCGAGAGGACTGTCTGAGGGAATCTATGCAGTCATCCTGGGAATCATCTGTATGAATGGAGTTCCCGAGGCCATTGTGGCGGGAGTTTTGACTGTGGCTATTACGCAGGCGCTGTTTAAGGCGATGAAGAGATAAGTGATATAATGGAAGATAAAATTAAAATTTATGTTGTAACGCCGGCGGATGCCGGCGTTCTTTTTTTGAAAATAATAGCATTTATATAGATGACATTATAAATTCTATTATTACCTCCTTCATGCCGCTGCAGCCTATCAGAGCGGCTCTGTATTTCTTTTGCATTGCAGCTTTCCCCTTTCCTGTTAAGTTTATGATGTTCTTATCTTATAAATTGACAGAAGATGAAAAGGGATACATTTTCGTACTCCGTTCTAAACCAGCAGGAGCATATAGTGGATGATTGGAAAGGGTGCGGTAATATAAAGCTTTTTGTGTTTACGATAAAGAAGGAATGTGGTATGATTATCAGGTAGTACTACAGAGAGAGTTTAACGTTAATATGTTCTTTCATAAGAACATCTGATCAAATTGCCGGTAAGACTGGTCAAAACCGGTTGTCAGGGAATTTCATGGAGGTTCCTCCGAAAATTTCTCAGCAATTTTCTAATTTTATATGGGCAGCAAAGGGAAAGGCGGCGTATGCGTATGAATGTGCGGCGGTGATGTGTTTTTGTGCTGTAAAAAAGGCGAAGGTATTGATGGAAGGGGAGAGTGATCGGATGAAAGAGTATCACGACATGTATGACCGGATGGCTAAGCGGTGTTTGATGCTGTCAAACCGTGCAATAATACAGTTTATTAATGGTATTTACGAGGTAAACCATCCTCTGGACAGTGAAGTGACGTATAACTGGACGGAACATGAAGATGATGATTTGAGAAAGACGCTGGCAGATACAATCATTACAATTGGGGGAGTCAGCAGTTACCATCTGGAGTTTCAGATGTCGGAGGATGGAAGTATTACGTTTCGAATTCTGGAATATGGATTTAATCATGCTATAAAAAAACAGAAGGATGAGGCGGTTCTGGAATTTCCGGAGCCGATTCTGATCTGTCTCTATGAGGCGAAAGCAGTACCGGCAGAGAAGACACTGGAGATTCGGTTCGGAAAACAAGGTGTCTATCATTACAAGGTTCCGGTGATCAAATATCTTGCCCTGTCTCAGGAAGAACTGCATCAAAAAAATATGATTATTTTAATCCCGTTCCAACTCTTAAAACTCAGGAAGGAAATTGAAAAAGAGATAACTGAGGAAAACCTGAAGGCGTTGAAATACCTGGTCACACATGATATAATTAATTCCATAGCAATGAATGTGGAGGCAGGTAATATTACACCGACTGACGGACGTAAATTAAAGAGTCTGACTCTGCAGTTATATCATCATATCTACGACAAATATCAGGAAGTAGCGGATGAAGGGGTGAGTGAGGCAGTGGAAGAGGCATTGATTCTGGATATTGATGTAATCGAGATGGAGCATAAGAAAGAAATTAAGAAAAAGGAAAAAGAGATAGAAGAAAAACAGAGTGAAGTTGATGCATTAAAGCTCCTCTTGCAGGGGAAGTCTCCGGAAGAGGCTGCCGAAATCCTGCATATATCTATGGAGCGGATGGAAGAAATCATGAAATCGTAACGAAATAAAAAAATATTATAAAATTCCAGAAAATCAGGCGGCCGGAAGCAAATAGAAAGGCCGCCTGCATTTTTTTTGATACAAAATGTAGTAAATGAATTTATGAGTACCTACATTTTATGGTATAACCCTTATTTTATAAGAAAAAATCGCATTTTTAGCTTGACGAACCTTTATTTCTTCTATATAATTGAAACGATGTTTAACTAAAATAGTCTCAATATGTTTATTCATATTGCTATGATAAGCTATTGTAATAAGAGGAGGTGTCCGTAGATATGAAGATGACGTTTCAGCCGAAGAATAGACAGAGATCTAAAGTTCATGGTTTCAGAGCCAGAATGAGCACTCCAGGCGGAAGAAAAGTTTTAGCTTCCAGAAGAGCAAAAGGTAGAGCGAAATTATCAGCTTAAGGAAAGAAAGCCCCTCGCATCTGTACAGGGGAATCATGGAAAGCCCCTTCACATGCGTTCAGGGGAAATGATGGACCAGGCCGCAAGTAATTGTGGCCTTTTCTTTTCTTCATTTCCGTGAGCAGCGAGGAGTGAGGGAATTCATGAAACATTTTAATTCGATTAAAAAAAACCGGGATTTTCAGGAGGTTTACCAGACTGGGAAATCCTATGCAAACAAGTTACTTGTCATGTATGTGAAAAAGACGGACAGGCCGGAAACCAGAATCGGGATTTCGGTCAGCAAAAAAGTTGGCAACAGTGTGGTCCGGCATCATATAACCAGATTATTGAGAGAAAGCTTCAGGCTTCATGAAGACATGACAGAGACCGGGTTAGACATCGTGGTTGTCGCCAGAGCGGCAGCAAAAGAAGAAAGCTATAAAACAATCGAGAGTGCATATTTGCACTTGTGCGGACTGCATAACATTTTAAAAAAAGAATCGAAGTGATCTTATGGTAAAAAAAATCATGATTTTGTTGATTCGGGGATATCAGAAATTCCTTTCCCCGCTGAAAGTAAGAACTCACTGCATCTACACGCCTACGTGTTCTCAATACGCCATTGAGGCACTGCAGAAGTACGGCGTGTTCAAAGGTACATTTTTGGCTTGTAAGAGGATACTTCGGTGTCATCCTTTTGCAAAAGGCGGTTATGATCCAGTTCCGTAACAGACAGGAAAGTCCCCAGGGGATTCGCTCAGGGGAATTAAGGAAAGTCCCCATCGTATTCGTTCAGGGGAAAATGAGGAGGTAGTTCATTGGAATTTTTAGTACTCACGAAAGTCGGAGGCATTTTGGGGCCGTTCGCAACTGTTCTGGGAATCATTATGGATTGGCTGTTTAAGCTGACCAGTATTTTTGGAATTCAGAACATTGGTTTATGTATTATCTTATTTACACTCGTTACAAAACTTCTTATGTTCCCGCTGACGTTAAAACAACAGAAATCATCCAAGCTGATGAGTATTATGCAGCCGGAACTGAATGCCATTCAGGCAAAGTATAAAGGAAAAAAAGACCAGGATTCCATGATGAAGCAAAATGTGGAAATCCAGGCTTTATATGAAAAATACGGCACATCCATGACAGGCGGCTGTTTACAGCTCGTTATTCAGATGCCGATTCTGTTTGCTCTTTATCAGGTTATTTACCATATTCCGGCCTATGTATCCAGCGTTAAGGATGTATTCATGAATGTAGTAACATCGATTACGTCTCTCGGTGTGGATCATGTGGGAATGCTGACTCAGTTTGCAACAGATAATAAGGTAAATATGGCGATGGTAAAGGACATAGCTACTAATAATGGCCTTGTTGACTTTCTTTATCAGCTGAACCCGACTCAGTGGGCTGCACTTCAGGACTTATTCCCAAGCATACAGGGAACAATCGTGGAAAATGCGGCTAAGATTGAGCATATGAACTCTTTCCTGGGAATCAACCTGGCCAGCACACCGTTCAGCGTAATGTTCCCGAATGGATTTGCAGGCGGTTTCAATTTCAGCCTTGCTATTTTAATTCCCATTCTCGCAGGTTTATCCCAGTGGCTCAGTGCCCGCTTAATGACTGTAAATCAACCGACTGCCGGTAAGGATGACGGCAATTCCATGGCTCAGTCCATGAAGATGATGAATACCATGATGCCTCTTATGTCCGTATTCTTCTGTTTCACATTTGCTTCCGGTATCGGTATCTACTGGATCGCATCCAGTGTGTTCCAGGTAATCCAGCAGGTATTAGTGAACCGCTACATGGATAAGATCGATATTGACGAGATGGTAAAACAGAACGTTGAAAAGGCAAATAAGAAACGTGCCAAGAAGGGACTTCCTCCGCAGAAGGTCTCTCAGAATGCAACTGCCAACTTAAAGAGCATCCAGGCAGCAAATGAGAGAGAAGAGACTGAGAGACAGGAAAAGATTGAGAAGACACAGGAGCAGATGAAGGCCTCCAATGATTACTACAGCAGCGGAGCAGCCAATCCCAACAGTATTTCTGCAAAGGCACGTATGGTCCAGAAATATAACGAAAAGCACAGTAAATAGGAGGGGTTCCGGATGGATATGATTACAGTTTCAGCTAAAACCGTAGATGAAGCAATTACAAAGGCATTAATCGAATTGGAAACAACCAGTGACAAGCTGGAGTATGAGATTGTTGATAAAGGAAACAGTGGAATTCTGGGATTCATCGGTTCCAAACCGGCCATCATTCGTGCAAGAAAGAAAGAGACTATTGATGATAAAGCGATTGCATTTCTCGGAGAAGTATTTGGCGCCATGGATATGGGTGTGAATATTGAGACCGCTTTTAATCAGGAAGAAAAAGAGCTTTCCATCAATCTGGCAGGCGACGATATGGGAATCCTAATTGGAAAGCGCGGTCAGACCTTAGATTCTCTTCAGTATCTCGTAAGCCTTGTTGTAAACAGGGAGAGCGAAGATTATATCCGGGTGAAGCTGGATACAGAGAATTATCGGGAGAGAAGAAAAGAGACACTGGAGACACTGGCTAAGAATATCGCTTATAAAGTGAAGAGAACGAGACGTTCCGTATCGTTGGAGCCTATGAATCCATATGAAAGAAGAATTATTCATTCTGCACTTCAGAATGATAAGTATGTCGTAACACGAAGCGAGGGCGAGGAGCCATTCCGTCACGTAGTCATTTCCTTAAAGAAGGATTATTCGAAGAAGGAACGCTATCAGGATAACAGAGATAAATAGAGTAACGTCGATTGAGGGGTTGGGGCTGTCGGAAGGCACCTCACCCCTTTTCTTTTTCAGGTGAAAAATATGAAGATGAATACAATTGCAGCAATTGCCACTGCCATGAGCAGCTCGGGAATCGGTATCGTCAGGATCAGCGGCGACGAGGCATTTACAATTATAGATAAGATTTACAGAGGGAAAGGAAAAAACAGCCGGAAATTATCAGAGGCACCTTCCCATACCATCCATTATGGATATATTGCAGATGGGGATGAGATCATCGACGAGGTTCTGGTCATGTTAATGAGAGGACCGAAGAGTTTTACTGCCGAGGACACGGTTGAGATTGACTGTCACGGCGGCGTTCTGATTACGAAAAAGATATTGGAAACGGTATTAAAATATGGAGCCCGGCCTGCGGAGCCCGGAGAATTTACGAAGAGGGCGTTCTTAAACGGGCGGATGGATCTGGCCCAGGCGGAAGCGGTCATCGATGTGATCAATTCCAAAAATGAGTATGCGTTAAAGGCTTCTGTCAGCCAGCTGGATGGCGCGGTCTCGAAGGCGGTAAAGGCGCTTCGGGAGCAGATTATCTATCAGATCGCATTTATTGAATCTGCGTTGGACGATCCGGAACACATCTCTCTGGATGGTTATGGAGAGTCGCTCTTATCCGCGGTCAGGGGGATGAAAGAAGGCTTATGGAAGCTGATTTGCTCGGCTGATAACGGCAGAGTGATGACGGAGGGAATCAAGACAGTCATTCTGGGAAAACCAAATGCAGGAAAATCTTCCCTGATGAATGTTCTCGTGGGAGAAGAGCGCGCTATCGTTACAGATGTAGCGGGAACCACGAGAGATACGCTGGAGGAAACCATCCGGCTGGAAGACATCACTCTGAATGTGATCGATACGGCAGGCATCCGTGATACAGACGATATTGTGGAGAAAATCGGTGTGGAGAAGGCCAGAAATGCCGCCGATGCCGCCGATTTAATCATCTATGTGGTGGATGGTTCCTGTCCTCTCGATGAAAATGACGATGAAATTCTGGAGTTTATCAGGGAAAGAAAGGCAGTCGTCCTTTTGAATAAATCGGACCTGGCAATGGAGATCAGCGCGGAGATGCTGGCATCCAGGACGACACACCGGGTTATCTCTATCTCTGCGAAAGAGCGGGTGGGGATTGAGAATCTGGAAGAAGAGATTAAGGCCATGTTTTACCATGGTGAGATTGATTTTAATGATGAAGTTACGATTACGAATGTCAGACATAAGAATGCATTGGAACAGGCATACAGAAGCCTGGAAATGGTGGAGCAGAGCGTCGAAAACGCTATGCCGGAAGACTTCTATTCCATCGATCTGATGGATGCTTACGAGCAGCTGGGCCTGATTATAGGAGAAGCGGTGGAAGACGATCTGGTCAATGAGATATTCAGTAAATTCTGCATGGGTAAATAGAGAGAAGGAAGGTTGTTATGCCAAATTTAGAAGAATCATATGACATTGTGGTGGTTGGAGCCGGGCACGCCGGCTGCGAGGCGGCGCTGGCGGCAGCCAGACTGGGCCTTGAGACCATCATGTTTACAGTCAGCGTGGACAGCATTGCGCTGATGCCCTGTAATCCCAATATAGGAGGAAGCTCCAAGGGCCATCTGGTGAGAGAGCTGGATGCCTTGGGCGGAGAGATGGGGAAGAATATTGACAAGACCTTTATTCAGTCTAAAATGCTGAATGAATCGAAGGGACCTGCCGTCCATTCCCTGCGTGCGCAGGCGGACAAGCAGAATTACTCCAGAGAGATGAGAAACACACTGGAGAATACGGATCATCTTACGATTCGCCAGGCAGAGGTTTCCGATATTATCGTGGAAAATGGAGTCCTTACAGGAGTAAAGACATTTTCCGGAGCGGTATATCACTGTAAGGCGGCTGTTCTGGCTACGGGGACGTATTTAAAGGCAAGATGTATCTACGGCGATGTGAGTAACGCCACAGGGCCTAATGGTCTTCAGGCGGCGAATTATCTGACGGAATCACTGAAGGCACATGGGATTGAGATGTACCGTTTTAAGACGGGAACTCCGGCCAGAGTGGATAAGCGGAGCATCGATTTTTCCAAGATGGAAGAGCAGTTCGGTGATAAGAAAATAGTACCCTTTTCCTTCTCTACGGATCCCGAAACCATCCAGAAGGAGCAGGTATCCTGCTGGCTTACGTATACCAGCGAGAAGACTCATGAGATTATCCGGGCCAATCTTGACCGCTCTCCGTTGTTTTCCGGTGCGATCGAGGGTACAGGACCCAGATACTGTCCGTCTATAGAGGACAAGGTGGTAAAATTTCCGGATAAGAACCGTCATCAGGTCTTTGTAGAACCGGAGGGATTGTATACGAATGAAATGTACTTAGGCGGTATGTCGAGTTCTCTTCCTGAGGATGTGCAGCATGCCATGTACCGGACTGTTCCGGGACTGGAGCATGTAAAAATTGTGCGTAATGCATATGCGATCGAGTATGACTGTATCAATTCGCGACAACTGAATGCTACGTTGGAATTTAAGGCCATCAGCGGCCTGTTCAGCGGCGGTCAGTTCAACGGCAGTTCTGGTTATGAGGAAGCGGCAGTCCAGGGCTTTATGGCCGGCGTAAACGCGTCTATGAAGGTATTGGGAAGAGAGAGTTTTGTTCTGGACCGATCCCAGGCTTATATCGGCGTTTTAATTGATGATCTGGTAACGAAGGAAAGCCATGAGCCGTACCGCATGATGACTTCCCGTGCGGAGTACCGTCTGCTTTTACGTCAGGATAATGCGGATCTGCGTCTGATGGGAATCGGTCATGAAATGGGACTTGTCACTGACGAACAGTACGAGAAGCTTCTGAAGAAGGAAGCCGCCATAGACGCTGAGATAAAGCGTCTGGAAGCCACTAATATAGGCGCTTCCAGGGAAGTTCAGGATTTTCTGGAGAGAAATGGAAGTACCCTCTTAAAGACAGGAACTACATTGGCTGAACTGATCAGAAGACCAGAACTGAATTATGTTATGTTAACTGAATTGGACCCTAAAAGACCAGAATTACCAACCGATGTAATTGAACAGGTTGACATAAATATAAAGTACGACGGCTATATCCGCCGCCAAAAACAACAGGTAGCCCAATATAAGAAGCTGGAAAATAAAAAGCTGGACGCGAATTTTGACTATAGCAGTGTAAAGAGTCTGCGGAAAGAAGCCGCTCAAAAGCTGGATTTATACAGACCCATGTCCATTGGACAGGCTTCAAGAATCTCAGGAGTATCCCCTGCCGATATCTCGGTTCTTCTTGTTCATTTAGAGCAGCTGCGTTATCAGAATAGAATGGAAAAGGATTCCATTCCAGATTCTGAGCCAGAGCCTGAGCGGAAGACAGAGAGACTGGCGTCATCCAGGGAAACAGAAGAAGTGACAGGGAAGGAAGTGTCAGATGACTGCAGAATTTAAAGATAGATTAAATCAAGAATTGAATCAATTTTCTATAAAATTAGAAGATTCACAAATAATACAATTTTACGAATATTACGAAATATTAGTTGAGTGGAATAAGGTAATGAATCTGACAGCGATTACAGAGCAGAATGAAGTGATTACAAAGCATTTTGTCGATAGTCTTGCTTTAATAAAATCAGTAGAAGAGATATCACTTAATCCTTATCATATCATTGATATTGGCACTGGGGCTGGTTTTCCCGGAATTCCATTAAAAATTGCATTTCCACAATTAAAAATAACGCTAATGGATTCTCTGAATAAAAGGGTTAAATTTTTAAACGAAGTAATCGAAAAATTAGGTTTAAAGGAAATCCAGGCAGTTCACAGCAGAGCGGAGGATTTGGGTAGAGAAAAAGAATATCGTGAGAAATACGATCTTTCAGTTTCCAGAGCGGTTGCGAATTTATCGACACTTTCGGAATACTGTATGCCTTTTGTGAAACCAGGCGGCTTCTTTATCTCATACAAATCAGGAAAAATAGAAGAAGAACTTGCATCGGCAAAACATGCGATTTTTCTTTTAAGCGGTAAATTATCCAGCGTTGAAAGCTTTACACTGGATGGAGCAGATGCAGAGCGTACATTAGTCAAAATAGAGAAGGTAAATGAGATATCAAAAAAGTATCCACGCAAAGCAGGGGTACCCGCCAAAGAGCCTTTAAAGTAATTAAATCATAGCCGGATGTTTCACGTGAAACATCCGGCTATTAATATACCAAACCATCCAGAAAATAGAAAGGAGAGAAAGTCATTAAAAACCTGGCCAATATTATAACATCCTCACGCATTATCTTTGCCATTGCAATTCTGTATATAAAACCATTTTCTATAGCCTTCTGGATCTGTTATTTTCTGGGGGGACTAAGTGATCTTCTGGATGGTTTCGTTGCCAGAACCTTAAATCAGCAAAGCGAAAAAGGAGCAAAGATTGATAGTATTGCAGATTTTGTATTTGCTGTTTCAATATTTATTATAGTACTTAAACATATATTTTTGCCAGGATGGTTATGGCGCTTTATAAGTTTAATTTTAGTAACTCGAATCATTACATTTAGTGTTGGATTTTATAAATATCGTACATTTTCTTCTCTGCATACTTACTTTAATAAAGCATCTGGATTGTTGATTTTTATGTTTCCATTATTATATATTATTTTGAAGTTAGATGTCGCGGGAACTATTGTGTGTATTATATCATTTGTTGCATCAGTTGAAGAATTAGTGATTACTGTGAAAAATAGTAGATTGGACAGAGATTGTAAAGGACTTTTTTTTAGGGGAAAGAGATAGCATAGTTATAAAAAAAACTATACTATCTCTTTCTCTATGTTGTATTATAACGTATTATATTAGAAAGATTTATAATAATGGAGTTTGAAAAATAATAAACTAAAGTAATATGTATTAAAATAGCATGCCAATAATGTTTGAGTGTCTAGCTTATTTGGATGATACAAGATTATTATGTTCAGTTATAACTCACTGTATATAGTTCCATTTTTTTGAATGTATCCAATTCTTACTTTTGTTAATAGTAAGATGCGTTTTTGATATAAATAAAAAGATATAAAGCTTTTCTTCTCTTTATAAACATATATGTGGCAATCTTCTAAAACTGTGTCTCGAGTCAAAATAGTAATTAAAGGTAAGGTATTTATTAATCACGAGCCAATACAGATAGAAGGCCTACTACAAGGCCAACTAATTCTGAATCGCATGATAGAAGCGGAAGAGTAAATTGTTTTCTTTTCCAAGTTCATAGTAAATTAGGCAGGACCGCAGAAAAAAGAGTTGTAAAATCTAGTATCAAAACATAATTTTGTTTAAACATAAAAAAGAAGCGTTTTTATAATTCTTCCAAAAACGCACAAGCCTCACATTTTCCTGTCTTCCTGCTTTAGCTCCTGACTCTGAAAAAGAAACTAAAGCAAGAAACTATTAACTCTTTTTTCCCTTCACACTCTCTACACTCTCTGTAGCGTAACTCTCGTCCATCTGTATCAAACAAAAAACATCTGTATCGTCTTATACAGCTCCATCGGATTCTCCAATTGCGGTAAGTACTTTGATTCGCTGATCAACGAGCTTTCAATAGCCGGATTGTACTCATGATACTCTCCAATTAACTGTCTGATTGAATCCATCGCAGTTCCGCCAACAATATAAATACTATTATCTATTTTTTTCAATGCATTTACAATATTACATTTCGTATAATTACACTTCACACTTGCATATAACGATTTCGGAGACTCACCCAGGTGTGCAGCTTCATAATATGCATCTACATAGGAGGACTTAACCGAATATGGGTTACAGTAATAGTCCCTTGTAAATTCCTCCGTAATAGCCTGTTTACTGGAGGCTATATGATACAGTAAAGTCCCAATAATCGGAAGATCGAGAATAAATTTATAAAATTTCGCATGCTTATTCGGTATCTGGCTGCATGTGACAAGACTGTCTGGATTAATCAGCATGATCTGGTCAAACAGCTCTGGAGCTTGATTACAGGCCATAATCACAAGCGCAGAGGAGGCACCTGAAGCGATAATATTAGTCCGGTGTCCGATCTCAGATTTAATAAAATCCGATAGCAACTGTACGTATAAAAAGTTAGTATACGTTAAATCCGGCTTTTCAGAGCGTCCACAGCCGAGTAAATCAATCGTATACACCGTATACTGATCCTTCAGATAGTTGACTAATTGTGTCCATTCGTAGCCACTGGAAAATGCTGTCAAATCATGAACCAGTAAAATGGGTTTTCCAGAGCCGGTTTTTGTATAATGAATGTTGCCGAAACGCCATTTATAGCAAAGAGATTTTGACTCTGCCAGTAGATTTTTGGAGGTGGCAGATACTTTAATACATTTATTTATCACCGCAGTAGCAGTAGCAGCACCGGCCGCCAGAGTCAGCAGTGTGAGTAATTTATTTTTAGCTTTCATGATTTCCTCCATTCAGTGCACCAGTCCGCACAGATATATTCCTATTATAATATAATAGAATCCCAGTTACAACGGGGAACATATTAAAAAATTCTTAAGCTTAGGCAAAATGTTTCACGTGAAACATTTTTATCCTATTTCTCTATTTTTTTCTTATAAAGCATAGGAAAAAGAATTGAAATGTGCTATACTCTATTTTGAACCGTAATTTCCGGTTGTTACAGGGAGAGGAAATATAAAACATGGGTAGAATTATTGCAATTGCAAACCAAAAAGGCGGTGTCGGTAAGACGACGACCGCAATTAATCTGTCCGCATGTCTGGCAGAATCAGGACAGAAAGTACTAACTGTTGATTTCGATCCGCAGGGAAATGCCACTAGCGGCCTTGGAATAGAGAAGGGCGAAATAGATAAAACAGTTTATGATTTGCTGGTTGGAGAGTGTGATATTGAGGAATGTCTCATTTCTAATATGCAGGAAAATCTGGATCTACTGCCCTCCAATGTAGATCTGGCAGGAGCTGAAATAGAGCTGTTAGAAATAGAGAACAAAGAATCTCTTCTAAAGACATATCTTTCTAAAATCCAGAACAACTATGATTTTATCATCATAGACTGTCCACCATCATTAAACTTATTAACAATCAATGCCCTGACGGCCGCCAATACTGTATTGGTTCCCATTCAGTGCGAATATTATGCATTGGAAGGGCTAAATCAGGTACTTAAAACAGTCAACCTGGTTAAGAAGAAGTTAAATCCTTCTCTGGAGATGGAAGGAGTCGTATTTACCATGTATGATGCCAGGACAAATCTGTCACTGGAAGTCGTGGAAAGCGTAAAAAATAATCTGAATCAAAATATTTACAAAACAATTATACCGAGGAACGTCAGACTAGCAGAAGCGCCGAGCCATGGAATGCCGATTAACTTATACGATTCCAGATCGGCGGGTGCGGAGAGTTACCGGCTGTTGGCAGCCGAAGTAATTAGCAGAGGGGAAGATATTTAGCTATGGCGAAAAGAACAGGATTAGGAAAGGGTCTTGGAGCAATATTTGGAGATGAAGTGATGGAATCTGCGGCAGAAGAGCAGGAAGCAAAACATCAGGCAAAGAGTAAAAAGGCTCAGGAACCGGAGAAAAAAGAGGAAGACAGCGACATTGGCAGGGAATTAATGGTGAAGGTAACATCCATAGAACCGAATCGTGAACAGCCCAGAAAGGACTTTAACGAGGAAGCAATGGGGGAACTGGCTGAATCCATGAAGGTATATGGAGTTTTACAGCCCCTTCTTGTACAGAAAAAGGGTGATTATTACGAGATCATCGCAGGTGAACGCCGCTGGAGGGCCGCTAAACTGGCTGGTCTCAAGGAAGTTCCGGTCGTTATCCGCGAATATACGAAACAGCAGACAATGGAGATTGCTCTCATAGAGAATGTCCAGCGTGAAGATTTAAACCCCATTGAAGAAGCAAGAGCATACCAGCGATTGATTCAGGAGTTTGAACTGAAGCAGGAAGAGATCGCGGCCAGAGTCGGTAAGAGCCGCGTTACCATTACGAACAGTATGAGATTGCTGAAGCTGGATGAACGTGTACAGGAAATGCTGATTCAGAATCAGATAACCGGAGGTCACGCGCGAGCACTCTTAACTGTAGAGGATGGCGAGCTTCAATATAAGCTGGCAGGCAAGATTATAGCCGAAAACTTAAGCGTCCGTGAGATAGAAAAGATCGTCAAGTCACTGTCGAAAAAGAAAAATCCGAAGGAAAAGAATGTGGAAGATGAGAGTCTGGCACTGATTTTCCGTGATCTGGAAGAGCGGATGAAATCAGCGATGGGCACCAAAGTAAGCATTAACAGAAAAGATAAAAATAAAGGAAGAGTAGAAATTGAGTACTATTCTGAGTCAGAATTGGAAAGAATAGTAGAATTGATAGAATCCATAAGATAGTAGTAATGGAAGTGAGGACGAAAGAAATGGATAACAGTATGATGGATTTATGGCCGGTCGACCCGGGCTATATTATTCTGGGGTTGGCTGTACTTACACTAATATTGTTGATTATCGTAATCATCTGCCTGATTCAGATGAGAAGGCTTTACCGCAGATACGATTATTTTATGAGAGGTAAAGACGCAGAAACCCTTGAGGAAATCATCATGGAACAGATGGGAGATATCGAGGCGCTGAAGGCGGAAGACCGTGCGAATAAAGACTCAATCCGCAATACGAATAAGAATTACAGAAGCGCTTTCCAGAAATTTGGTCTCGTGAAATACAATGCTTTCAAAGGTATGGGCGGAAATTTAAGCTTTGCCATGGCTCTTCTCGATTATACCAATACTGGATTCGTCTTAAACTCCGTACACAGCAGAGAAGGCTGCTACGTCTATATCAAAGAAGTAGAGCGGGGAGAAACAGAGGTGCTGCTGGGAAGTGAAGAGAAAGACGCTCTGGAGCAGGCACTGGGATATCATTAAAGTAAAAACCCCATTTCATTTGGGAGGAGATTATTCCTCACAAATGAAATGGGGTTTTGTAATTGTATATATCATAACAATATCTGAGACATATTCGCATGATGTGACTCCGTCAAAGCGGCTCCGATCGCAGTACCATATTCGGCCTGTTCCGGTATAATGAAATGTACATCGAACATCGTTTCCAGAGAGCAGAAAATATCCTTACACTGAGGAAACTTAGCAAGATTGCCAATCATAACAAAGTTGTTAATCGCACTGTTGAGAGAGGAAAGAATAGCAGATTTTCCGATTGCCTGAAGCACCATATTAATGAGGCCGATGGCAATATCCTCTTCGTCGACCTGACTCCTCACCTTGCCGAAGTTAGAGGCCGTAGCGGTGAGTGGGAGTCCAGGAAGGGCCTCCTTGGAAATATCACAGATCTGTAAATCTACGTGACTTAAATCGCCGCCGCTGGCCAGTTCCATGATCTTGCTGATCTCCTGTGTCTTTAAAAGCAAACTTGATAAGCCGATGATGGTTCCACCGCCGATACCGATACCTCCGGTATGCACGATCTTATCTCCGTTTACCTGGACAAAAGAGGTGCCAGTACCCATACTGACCACAATTAAATCATTCATGCCGGTAAAGTAGCGGCCGCCCAATCCATTGGAAGTAAACTCATCTACCTTGAAAGTAGGAATGCCATAAAGCGGCTGTTCCACATTGGCGCTTCCGACTCCTGTTATCATGATCTTCTCTATATCACTTAACTGTATTGCATTGTCATAAATAAATTTTCCAAATGCACCGAAAAGAGATGCAATAGGATTATTAGCTTTCACGAATGTTGGAATTTTCAAGTTATTATTTTCAAAACCAACAATTTTAGTAGTGCTTCCTCCGATGTCAATTCCTATGATAATTCCCATGGTCAAGAATCTCCTTTGATTGATTACAGTGACCCTAGTATATCATAGATTATCAGGAATGCAAAGTTCTTAAATCAATCCAATAATCATATAAACGGCAATAGCAATTGAAAAAACAGCCACACCCTTTTTGAGAACCCTTACATTTATCCGTCCCGCCTGTCCTGCTCCGAAGAAAACGCCGATGGCCTGGCATACAAAGCTGATCAGACAGAGAACGAGAAGTCCCTCCTTCGGACAATTGGAGAGATATCCCACACAGGCCGGAAGGGCAATGAAAATGGAGTCAAACAGGCTGACACCCACAGCAGTCCGAACCGGCATTCCAAGCGTAACGAGTATAGGCATGACGAGAATCGGCCCGCCTGCACCGGAAAGGGCGCAGATAGCGCCTGTGATAAAGCCGAACAACAGTACGAACGGCTTGTTGCCAAGTAACCCGGTATAAACTGGAGAGCCGGACGGTAAAGCGGCAGAAGAATCACCAGAGGCATCCTCAGGCTTATCCTTCTTAACCAGAATAGAGAGACCGGACGCCAGCACCACCAGGTAAAGGAACATCTTAGCGGTAGTCAGAGGGATCATAAAATTCAGCTTGACGCCGAGCACCGCCCCCGCGATACTTCCGATTCCCACCAGAACACCAAATTTCAGATCCATCTGTCCCTGCCTCTGATAGCGGTAGGAACCGATGATTCCCGAGGTGAGAAAAGAGATAAAGCTCAAGGCCAGAGATAAGCTTAAATCCATGCCTAAATAGCCAGTGAATACAATGGGAAGCAGGAATCCGGCGATGCCGGAGACTCCTACCAGGGTGCCGACAATCAGGTTCATGACTGCTATTACCGGTAACATAATTCGTCCTCCATAAGATGGTTTTTCGTAAGCCAGGAATGCGCTTCAAAGCGTATTTTTTCTTCGTCCAGTGTAAGAATCTCTCTGTTCTTCATCAAGAATTTTCCGGCAGCGATGGAATGGATCACATCCTGTGAAGAAACACTTTCTACCAGGGTGTGTACCAGATTGTTTGTAGGATAAAGATGAGGCTGATCTAAATCAACCGCAATTAAATCGGCACAGAAGCCTTCTTTCAGCTGACCTGATTTATTATGTAAACCGAGTGCACAGCTTCCGCCTTCCAGAGCCATAGAGAGAATCGTCTCTGCAGGCATAATTATCGGGTTGGATTCCGGGACGCCATAACGAATATTCATGATAGAGCGGAATATCTTCATCTCCTGGAAGAGGCTCATGCCTCCGTGTGCGGTTCCATCCGTTCCAAATGCCACGGATATTCCGCTTTCCAGAAGTCTTGGGGTGTTGGGGACGCCTTTCCCGCAGTTGCTGAACGGGCAGTGGACTGCCTTAACTCCGTTAGCAGCCATAAGCTCAATCTCGTGCTCTGACAGCAGGATGCTGTGTGCACTGACAAAATGGTCTGAAAGCACTCCAAGGCTGTCTAAATACTCCATAGGCCGCATCTGATAGCGCTCCAGGTGGTAATTGATCTCATTCGGATATTCGTTCATATGGGCTTCCACCATGGCGCTGCGCTCCGTGGCAGCCTCAAATACACCGCGAATCAGTTCCTCGGAACAGGAAATCAGAGAGCGGAGAGAGTAGTAGACGCTCAGCCTTCCGTCGCCGGAGCCGTTCCAGGTGTTGTAGTACTCATTTAAACGGGAAATGGATTCTGCCGCGTCAGCCCTCATGGAATCAGGAACTTTCGTATCATCCATGGTAGACAGCGTAAGTGCGCCTCGCAGACCAGATTTTATGTAAACTTTAGCCGCTTCATCCATGTGAATTCCTCCCGCATCGAGGAAGGAAGTGGTACCTCCGCGGATCATTTCCAGGGAGGAGAGAGCAGCGCTTAGGGATACGGCCTCCGGAGTCAGAGTGCTTTCAAATGGAAGCATAATTCGTGTCCAGATCATCGGCAGAGCATCCAGAATCTTTCCGCGAAGCAGCTGCTGACAGGTGTGCATATGACCGTCTGTCAGGCCAGGCATCCAGAGGAGGCGGCTCCCGTCTACAGTCTGCTCCGCCTCCGGGCAGGAGAGGGAGCCAGAGCTGCAGATCCTGGAAATCATACCGTCTTTTATGGCGACATCCACGCCGGGGCGAATGGTCATGTCCGGCGTCAGGATGCGTGTATTTTGAATCAGTATATCATAGATGGGTTCTTTCATATAATAATCTCCATAAATCTATTGATTTAAAACGAATTAAATTGCGTGAGTCAGAGACAGAACAATGTTAGAAACCAGGGCGGAGCCGAAGAATGTTCCTGTCATGACGAGAAGAGCTATAATAATCATCTTCCAGCCCTGTTTTGCGAAGGCCTTAATCTCATTTCCAATAGAAATACCGGCAAACGCACCTACCATGGTCAGAGGAGCCGTAAAATTGATCTTGTTGGCGGACTCAATTACAAAGGAAGAGATCGGTGAGATCGGACATGCCGCTAAGAGTCCAACAATCGAGCAGTAGGCCACGATTGGAAGCTTTAACGGGATAATCTTGCTTAATACAACTCCGATGCAGGAGATGACAAGGAGCACGCATACACCTGGCAGAGAGTCGAGAAATGCTACCTTAAATCCAACAAAGTTTGCCGTCATGATGCCAAGGCAGGCAATAACCAGTAAAAATCCCCATTCTTTATATCTCATAATCGTCAGTCCTCCTTATTTTTCTCCGCGCAGACGTGCAATCTTTGGTTCCAGGAACGCATACAGCTTGTTGCAGAGCGGAATTCCTATAAATATAGCAACGTAGATACCGGTGATTCCGGAAAGGGTCTCACTGGTGCTGGCAAGTGCCGAAATCTTATCGGCCATAGCCGGGTAAATTTCTGTTAGGCTGGCCGTGGCTGACGCCATCATGATGCCGGCGCCGACGCCGGAGGCCATTCCCAGTGCGTATGGGTGGAAAATATTTAAAGCCGCTACCATGGTAGCCATAAATCCGAAATAAATGGTTCCGATCATGCCGCCGACTATGTAAATGGATAAGCTGCCGCGGGCTTCCGGTGAATCCGGTCCATACATATCTGTGATCAAGGCCAGATTGGTTTCCCGGTTGATAGAATGCGTTGCACCGATTGCCTCACGCTTTAAGCCGAGGAGAAGTGCAAATGGCATAGCGAGGAAGATCGTTCCCAGATTGCCGATTTCCTGCAGTAAGAGAGCCGGACCGGCCTGAATAACCGTTGAAAGGCTGGCGCCTGCATTAATGCCGAGCTTTGCGATAAAGGGGCAGATAGCCACGATTACCAGCTTTGACGCTGCGGTTACTTCTTTTTCTTTCATGACCTTTAAGATCTGCGGTCCTGATAAAATACCCATGAAGAGAGAGTAGAAGATCGGGAACAGGATCAGCATTCCGGGGCCGAGAGGAATCTTAATCTGGCCGATGCTGTCTGCAATCAGGATAAAGATAAAGGCTATGATGTACACACGGTACTCTGTCTTGATCCGCTCCTTTAGGGAGGAATACTGGAAGGTTTCTTTTTTCATACACTTACGCTCCTTTTGGTAAAATGGTAACATTCGCTTCGGATATGTTTGATAGCTATATTCTAGCGGAAGAGAAGCAGATAAAAAAGGACAAATGAGATATTTTGCACAAAAATAGGGAAAAATGTTTTTATAATTATAAGATAGTACTAAATTGTGCGAGATTTGATGAGTAAACGGGCAATAAAAAAAGGTCTGTACAGATAACGGGAGTACCCGTTGCTCTGTACAAACCTTTTTTGAATCAGTTCAGAATCTGAAACTGATTAAGCTGCGTATACGTTGACAGCCTGGATTCCACGGTTGCCCTGAGTGGTATCGAAAGTAACTTTCTGACCATCTTCCAGAGACTTATAACCATCTGTCATAATTCCGGAAAAATGAACGAAAACTTCTTCTCCTGTCTCGTCGTTTGTGATGAAGCCGTAACCCTTTGAGCTGTTAAACCATTTTACTGTACCCTTATTCATGAGGTACCTCCTAATATAATATTATTATATTTGTTCTGAAACTAAAAATCACATATTTTTGTAAAGCATTATTAACAAATAATGACTTACAAAAATATGTGAATCAAAATCTCATTAAAATACTCTATTATGATATCATAGTACGAAAAAATTGTCAAGCAATTCTGAAAATTATTTTATCTCTGTTTTTAGTACCAATATTTTACATTTGTTTTTTCGCGCTGTATAATAAAAGAAGCGAAAACATCGGAAAAGGAGCCGGAATATGAATTGGGAGGAATTGCTGAAACGAGCGCCAAAGCTTGAGGCGTATATCAAACATATGCCGCCGGATATTAAGGCCCGCAGTGTCATTAAGGTGATACCGCCGGGACAGATCATCCACCAGAAGAATTACGAGCTGGACTATTTTGCATTTGTCTGCTGCGGAGACCACCGGGCCATCAATGAATTTGAAAACGGTAATGTGTATATGATTGAGAAGAACGAGGCCATAGACTTTGTGGGCGAGGTAACGATCCTGGCGGGGCAGGAGCGGACCTCTGTTACCCTGGAGACCATTACGGAATGTGTTCTCCTCCAGATGCCGAGAAAGGATTTTGAGCGGTGGATTAAGGAAGATATTAATCTTCTCTATTTAATTGCCAGCAAGGTGGCGTTTAAGCTGTACCGTTCTTCGTCCAAGAATGGGGCAACGCTGTTCTATCCGCCGAACTTTCTGCTCTTGGAGTATCTGGTACAGTACGCTGATAAGCATATGACAGGAAATAAGACGAGCATTACAGTTCCATTTACCAGGAATCAGCTGGAGGAGGAGCTGGGAATCAATATTAAGACCTTGAACAGGACTGTTAAGAAGTTAAAGGATACCGGCATGATCGGGATCACAAAAGGAAAGCTGACCTTTGATAAAGAGCAGTATAACAAGGCCGTTGCAGAGCTGGCTGTGTTGAGAAAGGGGGCAAATCACTGGTAAAACAGCTGGTTGGGACTGGAAATTATATCAGTATAAAAGTATTTATTAGATTTGAATAAAAATGGGGGTGATATTGTTATTTTTTTGTCAATTCTATTATTGACAATTATTTAACGAAAACATATAATGATACTACAAAGTTCGTTAAAAAAATATCGAACATAAAAAACCTATTAAACTTATTAAAAAAACTGGAGGTAAGTCAGGATGGCAAAGAAAGAAGAACAGGTAAAAGTTCCGGAAATCATTGACAATGTAGACGCTTTGGTTGCAAAGATGGAAGCAATGAGAGAAGCTCAGAGAGAATTTGCAACCTTCACACAGGAACAGGTGGACAAGATCTTCTATGAAGCAGCTAGTGCAGCCAATAAAATGAGACTCCCTCTCGCCAAGATGGCAGTGGAAGAAACCGGCATGGGTGTTGTGGAAGATAAGGTTATCAAAAACAACTACGCAGCTGAGTACATCTACAATGCCTATAAAGATACAAAGACCTGCGGTGTTATTGAAGAAGACAAGGCATACGGAATTAAGAAGCTGGCAGAGCCGATCGGTATCGTAGCGGCTGTTATTCCTACAACAAACCCGACTTCAACCGCGATCTTTAAGACACTGATTTCTTTAAAGACAAGAAACGCGATCATCATTTCCCCACATCCGCGTGCTAAGAACTGTACTATTGCAGCAGCAAAGGTAGTTTTAGAGGCAGCTGTTAAGGCCGGCGCTCCGGAAGGCATCATCAGCTGGATTGATGTTCCTTCACTGGAATTAACAAACGAAGTTATGAGAAGCGCAGATATCATTCTGGCCACAGGCGGCCCTGGAATGGTTAAGGCTGCTTACTCTTCAGGAAAACCGGCACTGGGCGTAGGCGCAGGCAATACTCCGGTAATCATTGATGATACAGCCAATATTAAGCTGGCAGTAAACTCCATTATCCATTCCAAGACCTTTGATAACGGTATGATCTGTGCTTCCGAGCAGTCCGTTACCGTTCTGGAGAAGGTATATGATGAAGCGAGAAAAGAATTTGCGGCAAGAGGCTGCTACTTCTTAAAGGGTGATGAGATTGAAAAGGTTCGTAAGACCATCATCATCAACGGCGCTTTAAATGCCAAGATTGTAGGACAGACGGCTTACACCATTGCAAAGCTTGCAGGTGTCGAGGTACCGGAAGCGACCAAGATCTTAATCGGCGAGGTTGATTCCGTTAATATAGATGAAGAATTTGCACATGAGAAACTGTCTCCGGTTCTTGCCATGTATAAGGCAAAGGATTTCGACGACGCGCTTGCAAAAGCAGCGCAGCTGGTTGCTGACGGCGGCTACGGCCACACGGCTTCCCTGTACGTAAATGTAAATGAGCATGAGAAGATCATGAAGCATGCCGAGGCTATGAAGACATGCCGTATTCTGACCAACACTCCATCTTCTCAGGGCGGTATCGGTGATATCTACAACTTCAAGATGACTCCATCCCTGACATTAGGCTGTGGTTCCTGGGGCGGAAACTCCGTATCTGAAAACGTAGGTGTAAAACATCTGTTAAATATCAAGACCGTTGCCGAGAGGAGAGAGAACATGCTGTGGTTCAGAAATCCTGAAAAGGTTTACTTCAAAAAAGGCTGTATGCCTGTTGCACTGAGCGAATTAAAGGATGTATATGGCAAGAAGAGAGCATTCGTTGTAACAGACTCCTTCCTTTACATGAACGGTTATACAAAACCGATTACAGATAAATTAGACGAAATGGGCATCGTATACACGGTATTCTCCGATGTACAGCCAGACCCGACGCTTGCCAACGCACAGGCAGGTGCAAAGGCTATGAGAGCATTCCAGCCGGATACCATCATCGCTCTGGGCGGCGGTTCCGCTATGGACGCAGCCAAGATCATGTGGGTAATGTATGAGCATCCGGAAGTAGACTTCCAGGATATGGCTATGCGTTTCATGGATATCCGTAAGAGAGTCTACACTTTCCCGAAGATGGGTGAGAAAGCATACTTCATCGCGATCCCGACCTCTTCCGGTACTGGTTCCGAGGTTACCTCCTTCGCAGTTATCACAGACCAGGATACAGGCGTTAAATATCCGCTGGCTGACTACGAATTAATGCCTAAGATGGCGATTGTCGATGCAGACAACATGATGAGCCAGCCGAAGGGCTTAACAAGCGCTTCCGGTGTGGACGTTCTGGTTCACTCTCTTGAGGCTTACGCTTCCGTTATGGCTTCTGATTATACAGACGGCCTTGCATTAAAGGCTATGAAGAATGTATTTGATTACCTGCCGACCGCTTATAATGAGGGAAATAATGTTGAGGCGAGATGCAAGATGGCCGATGCTTCCTGTATGGCTGGTATGGCGTTCAACAACGCATTCCTGGGAATCTGCCACTCCATGGCGCATAAATTAGGCGCGTTCCATCATCTGCCGCACGGTATTGCAAACGCATTACTGCTCAATTTGGTAATGGAATTCAACGCTTCTGAAGTACCGACCAAGATGGGTACCTTCCCGCAGTATGAGTATCCTCATACTCTGGCAAGATATGCAGAATGCGGACGTTTCTGCGGCGTAACCGGTAAGGACGATGCGGAAGTGTTCAAGAAATTCCTGGTTAAGATCACGGAATTAAAGACAGCGGTAGGCGTTAAGCCAACCATCCAGGCTTATGGAGTCGATGAGAAGTACTTCTTAGATACTCTTGACGCTATGGTAGAGCAGGCATTCGATGATCAGTGTACAGGGGCTAACCCGAGATATCCGCTGATGAGCGAACTCAAAGAAATGTATTTAAAGGCTTACTACGGTAAATAAGTTTAAATAGGTTGCAAAGGGCCGTACCCGATTCGCGGGACGGTCCTTTGTGTTTTTCGTATTCAGACGGCGGTTTTATTGTTGTTCAATGGTTCCGCCATTTTTAAAAAGGAGAATCATCTCGTGGGTCAGACTGACATTCGTATAGTCGCCGGGGATATCTTCACGTTTAATCCAGACGGCTGTGGATAACTCGGTTTCATCCAGATGAATCTGTGGAGAACCATCCAGCTCGGCGAAGAAACCTACCAGCATAGAGTCACTGAAGGCCCAGGGCTGGTTTTTGTAATAACGGATGTTTTTTACTTTCAGACCGACTTCTTCCATGACCTCACGGCGCACGGTTTCCTCCAGCGTTTCACCGAATTCGGTGTAGCCGGCTACCAGGGCGTAGCGGGTGTATTCTCTGCCGGCGTATTTGGTGAGAAGAAGCTTGTCTCCGTCGGTGATGGCTACGATGACGGCCGGCGCGATCTTCGGATAAATGGTGTTGCCGCAGGCAGGGCAGACAATTGCCCGTTCTTTTCTGCTCTTTATGGATTTCGTACCGCAGCGGCCGCAGAAACGGTTGTTGCTGTAAAAACGGTGGAGTTCCGCCCCATTGGCGGCGGCAAAGGCCATCCAGAGCGGTTCTAAGTCACGGATCACCGAGGTTTTATAGAGCGCCAGAACTTCATTTTCGGAGAGCGTGACGCTGGTTTCATCAATTAAATAGTATTCCGCAGAGTCGATGGAAAAGAGATAATCACAGTGGCCTTTGACGGCGTCACCGTCAGATAACTCTGAAAATCTCGGAATTTTTAACGCGTCGGTGTGTTCCAGAAGGATGGAACCATCCTGGAAATATAAAAAATAACTGTTTGGAGACGGTGTTTTAACGTGAAATTCGTTCCGGAACCGGTGAGGTTTGATTTCCTGAATCATGCGTGAAATGCCTTCTTTCTAAATTATATTATCGTATTATTCAATCATATCACGGTTGTATTCAGGAAATCATAGCAGATGAGAGTAGGAAAGTCAATGGATAAGTTATGATATTACGTCGTCAGAAAACCGGCGCGTATAAGGAGTCTGCGCATCTGTGTGCCGAGGACTACAGCCAGGATGGTGAGTACGATATCTTTTGGTACGAACGCAGTCATGGAATAGACGAAAACACCGCCGACGCTCATGTCCCCGGCGAGAAATGCCCACTGGAGGCCGCCGGCCGCTTCGTTGACGGCAAGCCCGATTAAGGGGAACAGGTAGGAAAGGGCAACTCCCATCTGTCTGTTGGCTGTCTTAAAGCGCAGACCGCATAACACGGACATCAGAGGCCATGACCAGATGTATCCGCCTGTAAAATCGACGAGGACTGAGAAGCCGCCGCGGAAATTGGCAAAGATGGGGAGTCCGACGGCGCCCAGCAAGATATAGGAGAGCGTGCCCAGGAGTCCCAGCCTCCAGCCGAATACGACGCTTACCAGAGCGATTCCAAAGACCTGGATGGTGATGGGAACGCCTGTGGGCATGGGAATGGAAATCTGTGAGATAATGGTGAGTATGGCGGCTATCATTCCGGCAAGAGCCAGATCCCGGGTGGATATGCGTTTGGCCGGTGATGCTGAGGTGACAGCGGCGGATTCTTTTGAATGCATAGTGACGAGACTCCTTTCAGCTTTTTATTTCGATTAGAGTGTATCATAGAGAAAAAATAATGTCAACTAAATATAAAATAGAGTTAACAATTAATAAAACGCATTTTATGCAGGTTACAGTTCACTCCCCACCAGGGACACCGCAGTCCGGTTCGGCCGGGCAGGCTCGCTCAGTCTTTCCTGTTCCGGTTTCGGGCATAAGAAGTTCTAAACGTGCAGAATTTTTCTAAAAACCAGATGAAATTCCCAAACTCGCTGCGCTCAGACAAGTGGGAATTTCACCTGAACGAAAAATTTTGCGCGTTAAGAACTTCTAATACCCTGCAAAGTCACAAGAAAGACTGAGCGAGCCTGCCCGGCCGAACCGGACTGCGGTGTCCCTGGTGGGGAGTGAACTGTAACTTATGCAGAAAAATTAATAAAATAAAGTTTCATCATTTCTTGACTTTATTTTATTTACTTGCTATAATTTCTATCAGTTACAAAAGGCAAAGGGGCCGGAACGTATGTTCTGGCCCCTTTTTGCCCTTTTGGAAGCAATATTCACTGATGTGAAGTCGTATGGTAAATGTGGAAAATCACAAGGAGGAAAAATCTATGTCGTATGTTGATGAAGTTTATGAGAGAGTGGTAAAACAGAATCCGGGAGAAGCCGAATTCCACCAGGCAGTAAAGGAAGTGCTCGATTCTTTGAGACTGGTCATTGACGCAAATGAGGAGAAGTACCGCAAGATGGCACTCTTAGAGCGTCTCGTAGAGCCGGAGAGAGTCATTTCCTTCCGTATTCCGTGGGTTGACGACAACGGGCAGGTACAGGTCAACAAGGGATACCGCGTGCAGTTCAACAGCGCAATCGGGCCGTACAAGGGAGGCTTACGTCTTCATCCGTCCGTAAACCAGGGTATCTTAAAATTCTTAGGTTTTGAGCAGGTATTTAAAAACTCTTTAACAGGACTTCCGATCGGCGGCGGCAAGGGTGGTTCCAACTTTGATCCAAAGGGCAAATCTGACAGAGAGGTTATGGCATTCTGCCAGAGCTTCATGACAGAGCTTTATAAGTACATCGGCGCAGATCAGGACGTTCCGGCCGGCGATATCGGCGTAGGCGCAAGAGAGATCGGCTATATGTACGGACAGTATAAGAGACTGACCGGCTTATATGAAGGCGTTCTGACCGGAAAGGGCTTAACATACGGCGGTTCCCTGGCTCGTACACAGGCGACTGGCTACGGCCTCGTATACATTGTAGATGAGATGTTGAAGCACAATGGAAATGAACTGGCTGGAAAGACAGTAGTCGTATCCGGGTCCGGCAACGTGGCAATCTACGCGACAGAGAAGGCACAGCAGCTGGGCGCCAAGGTGGTTGCATTAAGCGATTCCAACGGATACATTTACGATAAGGACGGCATTAAGCTTGATATTGTCAAGGATATCAAAGAGGTTCGCCGCGGACGTATCAAAGAGTACGTGGATGCAGTTCCTACCGCTGTTTATACAGAAGGAAAGGGAATCTGGAGCATTCCATGTGATATCGCTCTTCCATGCGCGACGCAGAACGAACTGAATTTAGACGACGCAAAGGCCTTAAAGGCAAACGGATGCTTCGCAGTGGCAGAGGGCGCTAACATGCCTTCTACAAGAGAAGCAACGGACTTCTTCCAGGAAAACGGCATGATGTTCATGCCTGGTAAGGCAGCTAACGCAGGCGGCGTGGCGACTTCCGCACTGGAGATGAGCCAGAACAGCTTAAGACTTTCCTGGTCATTTGAGGAAGTGGATGAGAAGCTTCACGGTATCATGGTAGGCATCTACGCGAAAGCAGCGGATGCGGCTGAGAGATACGGCGTAAAGGGCAACTATGTGGCCGGCGCCAATATCGCGGGATTTGAGAAGGTTGTGGAAGCTATGATGGCTCAGGGCGTTGTGTAGGATTCTGAGAATTTCTATTAGGCTGCTTATGAGACGAACGTGAATAATTAAAAACCGGAAGACAGGAAGGGATACCGTTCCTGTCTTCCGGTTTTTTGATTTTGTAAATCGCAGAAATAACAATTGATACAAATCACAATGAATTTTTATACTCCGTAGGACTGATGCCCTCCACCTCCTTAAATGCACGTACAAAATGCGCCGGTTCGGGATAGCCCACAGCGTCGGCTATCTCATAGACTTTCAAGTTTCCCTGGCGGATCAGCTCCTTGGAGGTCTGGATGCGGAAATCCCGCAGGTACTGGCGGAAGGTGATTCCTGTCTTGCTTTTGAACAGAGTACTGAAATAATTCGGGTTTAAGTAAACATAGGCGGACACATCGTTCAGGGTAATGGTATCCCTGTAATTATTTCGGATATATTCCTTGGCCTTTTTTATGACGAAGTCTTCTTTATTATTAAGGGAATCCATGGCCTTTTCCACATAAAAGTTCAGCGTGGCAAACATGGAGGTCTGAAGCTCTTTTAAGCTGGAAGCATCCTCGATCTGCGCCAGAATGTCATAGTCTGTCAGGCTGGACTGGCTGACGACCGGGATGAAGTTGGCGTTGCGTCCCATCAGGTCATAAATACCATTGGATAACGTTCTGCGCAGATGCGCGACTGAGGGGCGGCGGCTGTTAAAGTACGCGAACAGCCGGGAGAGGTGTTCGAGGGCGCCGGCATAATCGTATTCGGCCAGGGCGGCGGTCGTCAAGTCTAAAAGCTCCTGTTCCGCCGCCCGGTGCCGCTTCATGCCGGTCTGCTCTCCTTCCTCTGAGCCGGTCCACTCCTTTGAATCAGCCGTATAGGGCAGGTCGAAGAAATACCGCTCAAAGCCCCGCAGGCATTCCGCCTTTAAAAAGGATAAATCAGCCAGGGGCAGAGGGCTTAAGCTGGCACTTACGAAGAGTCCTTCATCCTCCAGTTGTTTTAGAAAGGCGGCTGTAAGGGCCGCGCATCTGGCGGTCTCTCCCAGTTCAAAAAGCAGCAAAATCCAGTACTGGCCGATCTCACCATATATCGGGCAGTAGGAGGATGAAGGAGGAAAACAGGACTCGAAGCGGGTTTCAATAAAATTGCGGATAATTTTCTTGCGGGAATAGAGGCCGTGGGACATATCGACGTAGAGGACGCGGCAGGGAGTATCCCGGGTGATGCAGCTGCGCGTCAAAAATGCCTCTTTCTCCTCTTCTACCGGGGCGGAGCCGAAGAAGCCCTCCAGAAGAATCTGATTCTTTAAATCGGCCTCCAGGGCCGGTGGATTTAAGGAATTGATCTCCAGCGATTTAAAGATAGAATCCAGGGCATTTAAGAGTAGTCCCTCGTTGACCGGTTTTAAGAGATAATCGATGGCTCCCAGCTTTAAGGAACTGCGGACCAGATTATAGTCGTCATATCCGCTCAGCACCAGTGTCGGAGGAATGACGTATTCTTCCTTTAAATGAGTGAGCAGCTCTAAACCGCCCCACACAGGCATCTTGATGTCGGTGATGACGGCATCAAAATGAAACTTAACCACCTGATCGAAGGCGATTCGTCCGTTTTCCGCGGTGTCCGTAATGACGGTGTCCGGATAAGCATTTTGAATCATCCGGGACAGTCCGATCCGGATGTTGGGATCATCATCAACCACCAGTATTTTATACATGATTTTCCTCCTCCTTGCTGGAGCGTGTTTTAAAATTCATTCCTGTCATCTGCACGCCTCACTTCGCAGACGTAAGCGGAATTTTAATGCAGACCGAGGTTCCGCGTCCCTCCTGGCTCTCGATCGTCAGCCCGTAGCCGATTCCATAATATAGCTCGATCCGGCGGTGCACATTCTTTAAGCCAATGCTTGAAATTGCCTCATTTTCACCTCTGATATAGCCGTTCAGTGTCTCCACCTGTTCCGGCGCCATCCCCACACCGTTGTCCGTTACCTGAAAACAGAGGGTTCCCTCTTTCTGATATCCGAAGATACCGATCCGTTCATTTCCTGTAAAGCCCTCGAATCCGTGGTTCAGCGCATTTTCCACAAGAGGCTGGAACATGAGTTTCAAAGACAGAAATTCGTATAAGTCCTGGCTCACCATGACATTGATCTTCACAGCGTAGTGGAAGCGGTACTGTTGGAGTGTAATGTATTCGTTTAAATGCTCGATTTCCTCCTTCAGAGTCACCAGCTCGGTCGGTGAGGAGACCCCGTAGCGCAGGACATCGGCCAGCAGCAGGCACATCTGAGAGATATCGTGGGCGCCTTCCGTGTAGGCCGCCATACGCATGCTTTCCAGCGTGTTGTAAAGGAAATGAGGATTAATCTGATTACGGAGCATCTGAAGCTCTAAATCGCGTTCTGCAATATCCTTTAAGTAAACTGTATTGATCAGATGCTCCACCTGTCCGGCCATCTGGTTAAAAGAGCTGGTCAGATATCCCAGCTCCGCATCCGGCGGAATCTCCACACGGACGGAGAAATTTCCCTGTCCAATCTCTCCGCAGGCGGACACCAGGGTCTCAATCGGTTTCGAGATACCGCGGAAGGTGTACTGGACGAAGAGGATGATCAGAAAGAGCAGAAGCAGCAGGGACACCAGGATCATTACCAGCGGCATATAGGAGATTACGGCGGCCGGAGTGGATATCACACAGGACAGGCCGGTGGAATGATCGGTCACCATATGGAAGAAATAGCCGTTTCCTTTGAAATTTACGTTCCCTTTGAAGTTTACATAAGTATACGGAACTTCGGATGACGCACCGGAGATTCCGGTGGCAGGCATTCGGCTGGACATGGTTTCAAGCGGAAAACTGTCAGAGGACGACAGCAAGCCGTTATCTGCATCTAAGAGAGCATAGGACTGGCCTTTGTAGGAATGCAGGCGGGTAAAGGAGGACTGGAGGTCATTGATATCCAGCTGGGCAAGGACGAGGCATAGCGGGGCAAATGAGCTGCGCAGGTTGATGAGGACCCGGGTGCCGTAGAGGTAGTGACGGGAGGCTCTGCCGGATGGATCTTCCTCGGATTCATTGAAATCAGAGGGAATCTGGTCTGATTTCAGCAGCACAAGCCTGCCTTTCCGGTCTATGACATGCTCCCGCCAGGGGGCCTCTGTGAGAGAGGACGCGTGGAGGCGGGTGAAGTCCCTGCTGTCGAAGATGATGGGATCACCATCGTTGGTGTAGAGATAGAGGCCCTCCAGGGAAGGAAATAAGTAGAAGAGCTTTCTTGTGGCAGTGGTAAATGTCTTGGAGAGAGCGGCACTTGTCTCCTCTGAAGTGGCATAATCCGATAAATAAGGGAAAATGGATCCGTTTCCGTTATTCTGATAATGCTCCTGAAGAAGATAGGAAGTCACCTTATCCAGAGTATCCACCTTGCCCGAGGCCTGTTCCAGCAGAGTCGCAGCCGTCTGATAGGCGGCTGTGTCCAGCCGGGCGCAGGTCTGCCTGTGAAGCGTTATAAAGATATAGGTAAAACAGCCTGCCATCAGCAGGACGATTAAAAACAATATAATGAAGAGACGTTTGCGGACTCCTAAATGCTCCAGTGATATCTTCTTTTTCATGGTATTCCCCAATCTGACCGTTCTATGGTACAGACCTATTATAGCAACAGAAAATGACAGGATGCAAGCTGGCGGAGTAAGGATGTGAAGAAATGGTAAGAAATATAAAATAGGGGTATTCATTTCCTGTCTGAAATTGATTATGATTAGAACATCAAAAAGACGTGCACGTTTGAAAAAAGGGAAAGTGAGAAAAGGTTATGAGATATCAGAAAGTAATGGCAGTTTTATCAGCAGCTGCACTGGCAGCAGGCGTTTTGACAGGATGCGGCGGAGGAGCCGAAAATAAAGGCGGTGAGAGTTCCAAAGCAGTGGCGGGATCTGTCACACTGGATTTCTTTCAGATGAAAAATGAAGCTAAATCAGTTTATGATGATATCATCGCAAAGTTTGAGGCGGAAAATCCCGGCGTCAAGATCAATCAGATCTCCCCGGCAGACTCGGAGACCGTATTTTTAACCAATATTTCCACCGGCGATATTCCGGACATCATGAGTGTCTATCCGGCGGAGGCGACGTATAAGAGTATTATGGACGAAGGCATTATGGCGGATATGACCGGTGAGAAGGTACTTGAGAATGCGGAAGCCACAGCCGTGAAGATGTGCGAATATAACGGAAAGGTATATACCATGCCATTTGCTCTCAGTTCATTCGGCATTTTCTGTAATAAGGACATGTTTGAGGAACAGAATCTGAAGCTTCCGGAGACCTGGGAGGATTTGATCAAGGCATGCCAGACCTTTGAGGCGGCGGGCATTACTGCCATCGCCTGCAATGATAAGGACTCTGTCGCACTCGGACAGGAGGCGGAGCGAATCATCGGTATTATTAAAAATGATGTTTACAACGATTTTGAGACGGTTGGAACGAGTGACGCTTCGTTTACGGGCACGGATCTTCCTTACGTGCGTACCATGGCGGAAGCCATGCTGGAGCTGAGAAAGTACGGCCCCAAGGATTCTCTCGCAATCGGCAGAGAGCAGGCCACCTCTGACTTCGTCAATAATAAATATCCCATGTTCATCAGCGGAACCTGGGGGCTGGCGGCTATCTTAAAGGCGGCGCCTGAAATGAATCTCTCCATGGTGCCGATTCCTAATCCTGCAGGGGGAGCACAATCCCTTCCAATCAATGTAGATATTGCCCTGGGATACTCTGCGACGACAGAGCATCCGGAGGAGGCCCTCAAGTTTATCGAATTCTGTGCAAGACCGGAGATCAACCAGCTTCTGGCGGACAATGAAGGAACACCTACGGTCATCAAGGGCGTAGAATACCATATTGAACCTCTGGCCCTGATGAAAGAGAAGATGGCGGGGGACAAGACATTTCTGACCCTTGTCAACTACTGGCCGGCCGGCATGCGCAACGAGTGGGCGATCCCGATGCAGCAGCTTCTGATCGACCAGAATGTCGATCATTTCCTGGAAGAGACCGACAGGATTGTTAAACAGTACTACAAAGAATCCTAGAGCAGACGATGAATACGCTCTAAAACAAAAGGTGTTGTGCTTACGCTTCCCAAGGAAGCAGGCACAACACCTTCTTTCAAAAAGAGAGGGTTTTTATGAAGAGTAAGAAAAAGATAAACAACAGGGATATCACGCTGTTTCTGTTCGTGATACCGGCGGTGGCGCTTTACTGCATGTTTTTTATTTACCCTATTATCAATGGTTTATATTACAGCATGACGGACTGGAACGGGATCACGAAAAAGTTTCATTTTATCGGACTGGGCAACTATCTTTCCATTGTGCAGGACGCCCGTTTCCGTGGTTCCTTCCTGTTTACTCTGGTCTACGCGCTCATGCTCCTGGCTCTGGTTCTGGTAATCAGCATGGTGCTGGCGCTCCTTTTAAACAGTAAGATTAAGTATAAATCGGCATTCCGCGCCATTTATTTCTTCCCAGCCGTCATCAGTATGCTGACTGCAGGCCTGATATTCAATGAGTTCTTCTACCGGGTGCTCCCGGGGATCGGGGAGCTTTTTAACATCGAAGTGCTGAAGACCAGCATCCTGTCTAATCCCAGCCTGGCAAAATACGGAATCCTGTTCGTTCACGTATGGCAGAGCGTGGCCATACCTACCGTACTTTTGATGGCGGGGCTTCAGTCGATTCCTCAGGAACTGATTGAATCGGCTTCTTTGGACGGCGCGAATAAATGGCAGCTGTTTAAACACATCACGCTGCCTTTTGTGCTCCCGGTGGTGACTGTGGTGGTCGTTCTCATGTTTAAAGACGGTCTGATGCTGTTTGACTACGTGGTGGGACTCACCCAGGGCGGACCTGCGGGTGCCACGGAGAGTGTGGCACTCCTCATCTACAACCACGGGTTTAAGGAAATGAAGTTCAGCTACGGTATTGCGGAATCCATTATTCTGTGCATTCTGGTGTGTACGATTTCCTTTATCCAGATTGCCGTCAACAATAAGAAGAAAGTCTATTAGGAGGAAGGACCTATGAAAACACAGACAAAACGGGCAGCCGGCACGTATCTCATTCTGGGGATTGGCATCCTGCTCATCATTTATCCCCTGTTTTTGACAGTCATTTCGGCCTTCAAGACGGAACCCGAGATCACAAAGAATTTTCTGGCGCTGCCGGAAAGCTTTTACCTGGGAAACTTCAAAAATATACTGAGCCGTCCGGATTACTATCAGGCGGTTGGAAATACCTTGTACATAACGATCCTGTCTCTGGCCGGAATGATCGTGGTTCTTCCCATGGTGTCCTATTCCATTGCCAGGAAGATGGATGTCAGCCGTTTTTATAAATATCTCTATTTCTTCCTGCTAGTCGGCATCTTTGTGCCGTTCCAGGTAAAAATGATGCCTTTGATCAAGACGATGAGCAGCCTACACATGCTGACTCCCACGGGAATCATCATCGTGTATGTGGCCAGTTCCATCTGCGAAGGCGTGTTTCTCTACGTGGCGTTTATCCAGGGCGTACCGACAGAGCTGGAGGAGGCGGCCTACATCGATGGGGCATCCACAGCCAAGACGTATTTCCAGATTATTCTGCCGCTCTTGAAACCCATGACGGCCACGGTGCTGATCAAGATGGGCTTATGGATCTGGAACGATTTCTTCCTTCCGCTGCTGGTTTTGAATAAATCGACGAAGTACTGGACACTGACGCTGTTTCAGTACAACTTTAAGAGCACCTTTACGGTGGATTATGCGCTGGTGTTTGCAACCTTCATACTGTCCATGCTCCCGGTGTTCCTGGTGTATCTGGTCCTGCAGAAACAGATCATCGGCGGACTGACCAACGGGGCGGTTAAGGGCTGAGTGATGCGGCGGCTTACACCGCTGGAAAGGAGATTTTTCCATGAAAATAAAGTATTTGGGAACCGCGGCCGCGGAAGGCTGGCCGGCGCTGTTCTGCGACTGCCCATCCTGCCAGATGGCCCGGGAGCTGGGCGGTAAAAATATCCGGACACGCGCCCAGGCGGTGGTGGATGGCAGACTGTTAATTGATTTTGGACCGGATACGTATCTGCATGTGATCAGAGACGGTCTGAAGCTCCATGAAATAAACCATTGTATCGTGACTCACGGGCACTGTGACCACTTCTATGCCACGGATCTGATGATGAAGGCCAGACCATATGCACAGTCCGGAAGCGCCGCGCCGTTTCATGTCTATGGGACAAAGCGGATCGGAGAACTGTATAAACGCATGCGGGATGTGGATGACGACTGTGAAAATCTGGATGACTGTGTAAAACTCTCTGAAATTTACCCGTTTCAGCCATTTTCCGTCTTAAATTACCGGGTGACGCCTCTTCGGGCCGCCCATGATCCGGCGGAGTGCTGTCTGCTTTTTCTGATTGAGGATGAGGCGGGAAAGACGCTTCTGTATGGAAATGACACGGCGTATTTTCCTGAGGAGACGTGGGAGCAGCTGCGCGGCCGGCGGCTGGATCTGGTCAGCCTTGACTGTACTATGGGGATTCTGGGGGACGGAGCTACCCACATGGGCTGGAATGGGAACGTGAGAACGAAGAAAAGGCTGGAGGCCATGGGCTGTGTCCATGACAACACCGTATTTATCCTCAATCATTTCTCCCATAACTGCGGTCACGGGCTCTCCCATGAAGAGATGGAGGCGCTTGCGGCGCCAAAGGGTTTTCTGGTAGCCTACGACGGGTTTACAGCGGCAGTATAGGACGAAAGACGGGAGAGAGAAGATGCAGAAAAAATTAAATCGGATTTATGACGGCCATATGCAGGCGCTTTTATTCTGGATGTGCTGGCTGGTATATTTTGCCTCCTATATCGGCAGGCTTAACTATTCATCGGCCATGCCGGCCATGATTGGCGGATCTGTGATTACCGCTTCGCAGGCCGGGTTTATCAGTATGGTCTACTTTTTTGCCTACGGAGCGGGGCAGTTTCTCAATGGTATACTGGCAGACCGCCTCCATCCGGGGAAAATGATATTCGCCGGGCTGTTTGCCTCCGGTCTCTTAAATCTGGCCATGGGTTTCTTATCAGGCTTTGGGATGATGGCGCTGTTCTGGTGTGCCAACGGGTATACCCAGGCGATGATCTGGCCTCCGATCATGAGAATCTTTGCGAAGATGATGACCGAAGAGAGGAAAGTAAAATACTGCGTGCATATCACCTCCACCATGGCGGTAGGAACGCTTGCCTCCTATCTGTTGTCCGCGGCGATGATCGCGGCTGCGGGCTGGCGGTTTGTGTTTTATGCTGCCGCCGTATGCATGTGCGGGGCAGCGCTGGTGTTTTGGCGCGGGTTTGCAAAGGTCGAGGCGTATTCAGCGAAACATGGGGCTGCGGAGGCATATGGGGGTGTAATAGAACATGGGGGTGTGGTAGAAAGCGGGAATGTGGTAAAATATGAGAAGACGACAGAACAGGGGAAGGCGGCAGACACCGGATCCATGCCATTTGGACAGCTTCTGACCGCATCCGGCCTTCTTTTCCTTCTGATACCGGTGGTGGTTCACGGCGTATTAAAGGATGGGGTAACCTCCTGGATTCCAACGTATATCAGCGAGACGTTTATGGCCTCGCCGACGCTGTCCATCCTGGTGACGACCATGCTTCCGATCATCAACCTGACCGGGGCCTATGCCGCCCAGTTTATGTACCGGAGATTCTTTCAGAAGCAGGAGGTTAAGACGGCGTCCTTTTTCTTTCTCATTGCCACCGGCGCGCTGGTTCTGCTCTGGCGGTTCAGCGCGGTCAATATGTTTCTGACGGCGGGACTGCTGTCTGTTATTACGGCGTCCATGATGGCGGTCAATACGCTTTTTGTCAATCTGCTCCCGCTCCGTTTTGAAAAGGAAGGGAGAGTGTCGACCGTTTCAGGCTTTTTAAATGCAATCGCATACCTGGGATGTGCCATATCCACCTATGGAATCGGTGTGCTGGTACAGCATGCGGGATGGCAGGTGACAATCTTTGGCTGGCTGGCCATAACTGCCGCTGCCATGGCCGTATGCTTTGCCTTAAGAAACCGGGTATTTACAGTGAAACTTACACAACGTTGTACTAGAGTGAAGGAGGAGGCAATACATGAGCAAATGGATTTATCAGACAGACGGGTTCAGCCCCGATGAGGAAAGCTGCGTGCTGCACGAGACCGTGTTTCATAACGGAAACGGCTATATCGGAGTGCGCTCTAATTTTGAGGAGGGGTATCCGGAGGGGCTAAAGACCATCCGCGGCTCCTATATCAATGGGTTTTATGATTTTATGAAAATGCCTCAGGCGGAAAAACTCTATGGCTTTGTCGAGGAAAAGCAGACCATGGTCAATGTGGCTGACACCCAGACGATCCGCTTAAAACTGGGCAGTGAGGAATTTTCCCTGTTTGAGGGGACCGTTCTCCGGTTCTGCCGCCGTCTGGATATGGAAAAAGGTGTGACAGAGCGCAGTATGGTCTGGCGTTCTCCCGAAGGGAAAGAGGTGGAGATTACCAGCCGGCGTATGGCTTCTTTTGCCAAGCTGCCGCTTTTTACCATTGAATATCAGGTAAAATCCATAAATTACAGCGGACAGGCCGAAATAATCTCGGTTCATAACGGGGAGGTGAGCAATTACTGTAATCCCGATGATCCGAGAGTCGCGGGAGAAAGTATCTCTCACCTTTGCCCGGTAAAGGCAGTGGTGGAGGGCGCCGTTTCCTGTCTGGTTACTTCTGCCGCAGTTTCCGGCCTTCTGGCCTGCAGTGCGGTATGCCACCAGCTGTCCGTTCCGGCGGAGGAGACGAAAGAGACGGCAGGCCATCAATTAACACGGACGTTCCATGTTCAGATGAAGCCGGGGGAGTGTGTCACTCTGACTAAATATACGGTGTTTACTGACTCCGTGCGCAGGCAGGACGCGTTTGCCTGGGCTATGGAGGAGATGAAAGAGGCCCTGGATATGGGGCTGGAATACTGGTATCAGAGGCAGCAAGAGTATCTGGCGGAATTCTGGAGGCGTTCGGATCTCGATATAGATGGGGATGAGGAGACTGCTGTGGCAGTGCGCTATAATCTTTACCAGCTGCTTCAGTCCGCGGGCCGGGATGAATTCTGTAATATTGCTGCAAAAGGGCTGTCCGGCGAGGGATATGAAGGCCATTACTTCTGGGATACTGAAATGTATATGCAGCCGTTTTTTACGCTGACGAACCCGGAGATTTCCAGAAAGCTGCTGTCATTCCGATACAGGACACTGGAGGAAGCAAGGAAGAACGCCCGAATAGCCGGACACAAAAAAGGAGCGCTTTATCCATGGAGAACTATCATGGGTAAGGAATGCTCAGGATATTTTCCGTCAGGAACAGCGGCGTACCATATCAATGGTGACATTGCCTATGCGGTGGCGGCGTATTACCTTGTAACAGAGGACCGGAAGTTCCTGGCAGACATGGGAGCTGAGATTCTGTTTGAGACAGCCAGACTCTGGATGGATGCCGGGAATTTCCATGAGGGCCGTTTTGAGATCCATGAGGTGACCGGACCGGACGAATACACATGCCTGGTGGATAATAATTACTATACAAACGCATGTGCCAAATACAACCTGCACTGGGCCGTAAGATCCTGGGAGATTTTAGAGAAAGCGGGAACCCTGGGGCCGGTGGCAGAGAAGATTGGAGTGACGGAAGAGGAGGTGGACCTGTTCCGAAAGGCGGAGCGGACCATGTACCTGCCTTATGATGAAAAACTTGGCATCAATCCGCAGGATGATACATTTCTGTTTAAAAAGGTCTGGGACTTAAACAGTACGCCTAAGGAGAATTTCCCTCTTCTGCTTCATTATCATCCGTTGTATTTATACCGCCATCAGGTGTGTAAACAGGCGGATACAGTTTTGGCCCACGTATTGTTTGAAGACATGCAGTCCAGGGAAACCATGGAGAAGTCGTTTGACTATTATGAGAAGATTACAACACATGATTCCTCGCTTTCTACGTGTATTTTCAGCATTATGGCTTCCCGTCTGGGGAGAAAAGAAAAGGCATACAGCTATTTCGGAGACTCGGCAAAGCTGGATCTGTTTAATACGCACCATAACACGGGGGATGGCATCCACACGGCCAACATGGGCGGCGTCTATATGGCGGTTGTCTATGGATTCGGAGGGCTTAGGGTTAAGGAACAGGGATTGTTCCTGGCTCCGTATCTGCCTGAGAAGTGGAACTCCTACCGGTTTACGTTTGTTTATCTTGGGAGCTTAATTTCAGTGGAGGTAAACAGAAATGACTGCAGACTTACTTTGCTGGAAGGAAGACCGCAGACAGTGACTGTCTATGGCAAACGGTATTCTTTCACAGACTCTGTTGAATTTCCAATAATGGATAAAGAAGAGTGCGGTGAGAGTGACCAAAGGATAAGCAGAATGGAGAGCACGCCGCGGTATGATGCGGTTATCTTCGATCTGGATGGGGTCATCTGCCATACGGACGCGTACCATTATGAGGCGTGGAAGGCGCTGGCGGACAGGCTTGGAGTTCCGTTCGATCAGCAGATCAACAATCTTTTGCGGGGAGTGTCCCGGGAGGAAAGCCTGGAGATTATCTTAGGGCATGGAGGCCTGACTACTCTGACAGAGGAGGAAAAACGGCGGGCTTGTTCTGAGAAAAATGAGATCTACAAGGGACTTTTAGATGAGATGTCACCGGCCGATTTAAGCGCGGAGGTGAAGGACACGCTTGACGGCCTGCGGGCCATGGGAATCAAACTGGCGATCGGTTCCTCCAGCAAAAATGCGAAAAAAATTTTGGAGCGGATCGGTCTCGGCGGCTATTTTGATGCTGTTTCAGACGGAACGAATATTACGCGATCCAAACCGGATCCGGAAGTATTTCTTCTGGCGGCGCAGTACGCGGCGGCGGATCCGGAGCATTGTCTGGTCGTTGAGGACGCCAGGGCAGGCATCGAGGCGGCGTGCCGTGCCGGGATGGACAGCGCCGGTATTGGCGATGCCGCATTGTGCGGAGAGGCCTGTTATGGCATGGAGACATTTTCACAGCTGCTGATAATCTGTGGAAAGCCGTAAAATGGGGGTTACAGTTCACTCCCCACCAGGGCCACCGCAGTCCGGTTCGGCCGGGCAGGCCCGCTCAGTCTTTCCTGTTCCGGTTTCGGGCATAAGAAGTTCTAAACGTGCAGAATTTTTCTAAAAACCAGATGAAATTCCCAAACTCGCTGCGCTCAGACAAGTGGGAATTTCACCTGAACGAAAAATTTTGCGCGTTAAGAACTTCTAATACCCTGCAAAGTCACAGGAAAGACTGAGCGGGCCTGCCCGGCCGAACCGGACTGCGGTGGCCCTGGTGGGGAGTGAACTGTAACAAATGGGGATAAAATCATAATAATTTTGTAAAATATTACTGGCATTATCTCATATTATAGTATATAATAAGCGATAAGACTTGAGGCGGAGTTTTCTTCGCCTCATTGTTTTCTTTCCTGAAATGTGAGAAAATAGAGATAGGGAACAGGAAAGCAGTAAATTTGAGCAAAGAAGTAAATCTCAGTAAAGAAGTAAATTTCAGTAAAGCAAAGGCAGGTGACGACATTATGCATAAATTCTTAAGGTCTATTGGATTCAGCCTCTACCAGAAGGACCGGGATATCGATAAAATGTTAGATGAATTGACAGAAGATTTATCCGGCATGAAGCGGATTCAGCTGGATGAGGAGACGAACCTTTGTGAGATCAGAAAAGAGGTTGCGCCCGGAATGGGAATCGCCGTATTCGGTCAGATGGACCGTGATGGAGTATTTCGCCGGAATTATTACTATCCTTTTTTGAGAAGTGAGGATATGACATCGGATGTGTCCTGTTCCATTCAGCGCCATACAGAGCGTGAGACGTATGCGGGACTGCTTGATGAGTATAAGGTCGGTATTTCCCTGATTTTTTATATCGATAATTCATTCGAATGCAGGGAGAGAATCATGGATGAGCGTTCCCTGGAGACTAAGCGTGCCAACTTAACCGGACTGGCGGTCAGCGGCAAGATTCTTCTGCCGATTCAGAAGACGGAGAAGCAGAGGGAGAACGCGAAGGTCACGGCGAAGGAGCGGAACACGCTTTTGGAAGCAGCCAAGAATGGTGATGAGGATGCCATGGAGACTCTGACTATTGAGGATATCGACATGTATTCCCAGATTTCCAGGCGCGTGATGAAGGAAGATTTATATTCGATCATCGATTCCTGTTTTATGCCGTGCGGAGTTGAATGCGATCAGTACTCGGTAATCGGTGAGATTACGGAGATTGTGGAGAAGAAGAACCAGATTACCGGAGAAGACGTTTACGATTTGAAGCTGGAATGCAGCGACATCGTATTCCATGTGGGGATTGCAAAGCAGGATTTGACCGGAGAGCCCGCGGTAGGAAGACGGTTTAAGGGACAGATCTGGATGCAGGGCAATGTGGTGTTTGACGAGACGGCTGACTAGGCCGTGTTTGGATATGAATTTTTAAACACACGCAAAGCCGGGGAATTTTGAAAGATTCTTTAAGTAAAACTTGACGAAACGCATAATTGTTAATATAATAATATACAGCCTGTGCGTGGGGATGCCTGCGGAACAGGGAAGGTTTCTGTAACTCAGCAGGATAGAGCGTCCGCCTCCTAAGAGAACCTACTGCGGACACATTTTGGGGATTCGCCCCATCAAAATTTTATATGCGTTTCTGTAGCTCAGCAGGATAGAGCGTCCGCCTCCTAAGCGGAAGGCCAGCGGTTCGAATCCGCTCAGGAACGCCAGTACGCAATGCCGAAAACCTTGATTTTACTGGGTTTTCGGCTTTTTTGTTTAAGTCGAACCTCCGGATTTTGCTAATACGATATTTCAACGCCTGTTCTACCTCTCCCGACGGAGCGGGGGCTGTGTTGTCTATTGTTTTACCGCCCAGGAAATCATCCATTTTGTCCGCATCTCGTGGTCTGTGCCGACTGCGGGGAAACCGTGCCGGCATCCGCCGCCCGTTACATGGAGGGAGCCTATTACTGCAATACCTGTCTGTACATCTGCACAGCCTGCATGGAGTATATCGATCCCGCGGCAATGGAACGGAATATCGGACTGGAGCGCCGGAGCCGCTGCAAGTACCTGATGCCGTTACCGGAGGATACCAGCCTGACTATGGGCGGATATGAGTCCAGCGAGACAGACGCCCACCTCATCGACAACGATGGGAATAATGTCTACGGTTATCGCACTCCGCCTCGATTGAGGAATAAGAAATATTAAAAATGGAATAGATACGCTGGGAGCTTAGAACTTAAAAGCGGTTCGTATTCCCATACAGCATAGGGTTCTTGTAACACGATACTTGTGTTTGGCGAAGTGTTTTCGCTAATCGTCCATTCCCCGGTTTCAATGTCCTGGGTTAAGTAAAAATACTGTTCCGTATAACCGTCATCCATGAAGGTCTTTGTATGATCGTACTCCACATAATATTTGGCACGTACAACGATAAAGTGTTCTGCGAGATACTCGTCCGTCCAGCCCCGCGCTTCTGCAAGTTCGCTGCCGGAGTACATAGCCGCTACACGCGCCGTTTCAGCGTCATCTACCTCAATTTCTTCTATACGCACTCGGAGCGTATATTCTTTGGCAGCCTGGCCTTCAATCGCGCTTTGGACGGTTTGCACCGGATCGGCAGACGGCTTTTGCAGCCATGGGTCAAACCAACCGAATTGGTATGCAGCAAATCCGCAAAGGGCAAGCAGCGCGGCAATCACCGCAACGAGTGTCAGCGTCCGTTTTATATTCCGATCTTTTTTCCCGGCAGGAGTTGTACTCATATTTCCCCTCTTCTTTGCTTCAATGATATATGTATCATCAATCATTTCTAATGCGTCAAGTATATGATTTGCATTCATACTAATCCCTCCTTTTTTAGATAGGAAAGCAGTTTTGTCCTTGTCCTATGGAGCATGGATTTTACTTTGCTGCTGCTAAAGCAAAAGTCCATGCTTATTTTTTCAATAGAGTCCAGATACCAGTAGCGGCAGAGAAAGACTTGCCTTTCCGTAACCGGCAGACTGGCGATAAAGCGATTGAGTGTTTTCGCCAGTTCCATCGCAATAATTTGATCCTCTACCACAACATTGGCTGGAACACATTCCGAAAGTTCGTCAAGGGCAAGGGACACTTGGCTTCCGCCGCGTTTATCCCGGTGGCTGTCCCGCCATCTTTTCAGGGATACGCGGCGGGTGATTTTGCCGAGGAAAGTCCCCAGGACTGACGGACGATGGGGAGGAATGGTATTCCATGCACCAAGGTAGGTATCATTCACACTCTCGTCCGCATCCTCTTTATCGTGGAGGATATTATAGGCAATAGCGTAACAATAATTTCCATATTTCGATGCGGTTTTCGTTATTGCACACTCGCTTCGCATCCAATATAAATCGACAATTCTGCTGTCCTCCATAATTTTACCTCCTTTGGTCTGTGCCAGAACCCCTTCATCTATCTACTACCCGTTTTTTGTCTATGGTTGCACCGTGCGCTTCTTTTTTTATTCTATTTTCTTTTACCGGTACAGGCAAGAGCATAAATGAAAAATCATACGGTTATAAGTTTTGCTTCTGTTTTGTTGTCCTTATGCGTATTCAAAGCGTAAAGAAGAAGTATAAAATAAAAAAGGAGCGATACCAAGCCATCCTTTGGGGGGATATCCTGGAATACAAGGGAAAATACTATTCGCTTACCGGAAGCCGTATCCCTTACCTGCGGAACAAAGCAGTTGATGACAGATTTTTCATTCTCACCCTTTTCGCAATAGCCTATGAAATCGAAGCAGCGGGCGCTTATGACCCGGATGAGATTATGGACGTACAGCTTGCGGTGGGGCTGCTCAACGAGGCAGTCTGTTTCCCACAGGTTTATGCCGCCTCGGTTCCCATGTTTGGCAAGCTCTGTGAGCGCATGATTGACCTGCGCAGCCCCAGCCGCAGGGGGCAAAGAAAAAACTTCGCAAATCAGAGGATATCCGGCTTGATGACGCTGAGGCAGTTCTTGGTGAAGACAAAAGGGCACCCGTTCACAGAGGATGCTGTCACAGAGCAAATCGCTCAGTGTGCATTCCAGCGCGTTGGCAATCTTGACCAGCGTGCCAAGCCCCACCTTGGACGCCGCCCTCTCTATGTGAGAAGTGTTCGAGGGTTCTATAACGACACGCTCCGCAAGGACACTCTGCGTAATTCCCTTTTCCTTGCGAATCCGGTTGATTCTTTCACCAAGTGCCTCATAGTTTAATTCTACAGATTCACCACCTGACTTTTTCATAATGTTATTGTAGCCTCTTTTAGGAAGTGATAAAATAATACTGTACTCATAAAAGGGGTTATATTCATCAGTAAAGGAGACTTGAAATGACTGAGATGGTCTTCACAATTAACGGGGGAGTATCGGCGTAGAAACATGGGCGGCTGGTGGGGAACCTTTTATCGGTGGAAATCCTCTGCGACGAAAACCTGCTGTGGAGTGTTACAGACGGGCAAATTAAGCTGACACAGAACGGCGATTACGAGATGTCCGGCACATGGAGCGGAACGCTGACTGGCATAGGGGCCTCTAATCGAAAAGCCGTCATCATTCCGGTTGCAGGCAACCAACAAATATGATAAAATGTGATTATAAAATAAAGGAAATGGGGCTGTGAAAAAAGTCCAAAAAAAGAACGCTTTCAGGTATGAAACCTGGAGGCGTTCTTCTTTTTGTGGTAAAA
>OKVW01000096.1_pt1 | contig 61583 bp, 51 predicted proteins | sample 1606991 | NCBI WGS metagenome assembly OKVW01 (sample SAMN03281021, study PRJEB24777) | human gut metagenome | isolation source: fecal sample PR177 from 1 month old male Malay infant, vaginal delivered... | reverse complement strand
ATAATGATTATAATACAAATAATCCATATTATTGTGCAAATCATAAATAAATATAAACAAAAGAAAGAAATTTTTTAGTGAAAGTTCTTAAATTGTTCACAAATTCTTACTATTTTGTCCACGATAGAGGTTTATAATACCATTATAGACTAAGCAGAGAGGAGGATGATTTATTATGACAAGAATTCCGGTTCATTTTAACACAGTGAATGATTTATTGAAATTTGTGAATATCGTAAGCCGCTACAATTATGATGTAGAGCTTAAATCCGGCGACTGTGTTCTGGATGCCAAGTCCATTGTCAGTGCAATCGTGTTAAGCCCATCCAGTGATTTAGAGATGCTCGTTGATACAAATGATTGTCAGGATCTGGTAGCAAACGTTTCAGCATATGCATGAAAACCTGAGAATGGAGATAAAAATAATGTATAATGGAATGATATAGCCTGAAGATTGGTGAAAACGTCAATCTTCGGGCTATTTTAATGTCTATAAATATTTTAAATAAATTCAAAATTAATTCAAAATTAATTAGTAATAAAATGTAAATACACCTAAAAATACACTTACCGGAGCATCCTAATACTTGATTTGCATAAGAATTACAAACTATGCTAAAAAATTACAATAAATTCCATGATATTTTTATAGATATTGTCATTTTTTTCTTTTAAAATAAGAATATTATAAAAAACATAATGGAGGCGGAACAATGAGAAAGGTATTGAAAAAGACTATGTCTGTGGTGTTGGCAGCATCGCTTCTGGCTGGATCGGTGGGAGCAGTTGATGCAGCAGAAGTAAAAAACAAAAGCGCCAGGCGCGGAAATGCGGATTATGTTTCCAATCAGGGAGAGCTGATTACCACTCCATTTGTACAATTACCGGTGGGGGCGGTGCGTGCAAATGGGTGGCTTGAAAACCAGCTGTTGTTACAAAAAGTAAATTTAACGGGAAATATGCATCTGTTCAATGATTATAACGAGGCTACCAGTGCATGGCTTGGGGCAGAAAACGGTGAAAGCTGGGAGAGAGGTCCTTACTATATGAGAGGGCTTGTTGCGCTGGCATATGTGCTGGATGATGAGGACCTGAAGTCAGAGGCCCAGATGTGGGTGGAAGCAATTCTGAAAAGCCAGAAGGAGGACGGATCTTTTGGAGCAGGCAGCAAGACTGACTGGTGGGCGAAGATGCCGGTTCTTATGGCAATGCGGGATTACTACGAGGCTAAGGAAGCGGCCGGAGAACCGGACGAGCGGGTACTTCCTTTTATGGAAAGTTATTTCCGGTACCAGCAGGCAGCACTACCGAATAATCACTTAAGCAACTGGGCAGATGCCAGAGGCGGTGACAATATTGACAGTGTTTACTGGCTGTACAACAGAGTTTATAATGAAGCGGATCCCCAGTCATCAGATTGGCTGCTTGACCTGGGTAACTTACTGGAGGAACAGACAACAGACTGGACGGGTCAGTATAATGATACCACGGTAAGACAGCACGTGGTAAATACCAGCCAGGGCATGAAAACTCCGGCAGTATATTATCAGTATTCTAAAAATGAACTGGATAAGAATGCTCTTCAGAACGGGTTGTTAAACATGTCTATAGACCATGGCCGTGTAGACGGACTTCCCAATTCCGATGAAGCAGCAAGAGATAACCGCAGTACCAGAGGTACTGAGAACTGCGGTATTGTAGAAGGTCTGCTTTCCTCAGAGATAGCAGAGAAAGTGCTGGGTGAGGCATGGATTGGTGACCGGATTGAAAAATTGGCATATAATGCACTTCCAGCTGCTTATACACCGGATATGTCCGGACATGTCTATTATGTCCTTCAGAATCAGGTCATGGCAACCCTGGGTAACCATGAATTTGATTGCGATCATGGTGACAGCTCCGCATTTGGGGCACCGCTGGGATTTGACTGCTGTTATTCCAATACCCATATGGGGTGGCCGAAATTTGTTCAGAATATGTGGATGGCAACCGAGAACAACGGACTTGCACTGACCGCATACGGACCTAATCAGGTTACGGCTAAAGTAGCGGACGGAAAGACAGCTGAATTTGTACAGCAGACCGATTATCCGTTTAAAGATGCTATACACCTGGATTATAAGGGTGAAACGGCTGATTTTGAACTTCAGCTTCGAATTCCGGAATGGGCAGTAGATCCGGTTGTTAAAGTAAATGGTACAGAGGCTGAAGGCGTTGTGAACGGTGAATATTATAAGGTAAGCCGGGAATGGAAAAAAGGAGATATCATTGATCTGGTATTCCCAAGTGAGATTGAAACATCATCCTGGTACAACGACTCTGTTGCAGTAGAAAAGGGACCGCTTCTTTACGGACTTAAGATAGAAGAGGACTGGCGGGTAGAGGAAAGCAACGATGCCAGGGAATTAAAGGTAGAACACCAGGCACAGTCTCCCCTGCGAGAAGTTTATCCGGCATCTCAGTGGAATTATGGATTAGTTGTTGAAGATGGATTTGAGGTTTCATATGCGGATGAGGTGGCGCTGCAGCCATTTAGCACCCAGACGGCACCGGTTACCATCAAAGCTACCGGGCAGTTAATTCCTGAGTGGACCTATGACGGCAATATTGCAGGACCTCAGCCATATGGCGCAACACCTGCAGATGAAAGCTTACAGACGGATATAGAATTAATCCCTTATGGCAGCGGCAGACTGCGTATATCCCAGTTCCCCGCAATTGGAGAACCATACACAGATGTTGTGAAAGCAGAAGGCGACAGCAGCAAGATCAATCATTTGGGTAATACTTATCAGGAATTTAAAAATATTATGGTACCGGCTGCACAGAACTATACATTAACAGTAGAAGGAAGCGGGCAGGGAGAGGTTATTGTAAATAATAAAGCCAGAGAGGCAATTGATTTAAGTTCCGGTTCGGCAACGTTGGAAGGACTGAAAAATCTAATATCTGACGGTAACTTCAAATTTACAAATGGTCATTATAATAATCTTCGTTTTACCGACGGACTTCAGGTTGACAGACTGGTTGTTACACCGGTAAACATGGAAATTACGGATATTAATATTGAAAGCTATAGCCGTACAGATGATTACATTAAGATTAATACCAATTTAAATGCTCAGGAGACACCATATGAACTTCTGTATAAGACAACGGAAGAAGGGGATTTCACCAACAGCATTATCGGATTTGAGTCCCAGACTGCATATATTACAGGTATTGATCCTGAACAGGACTATTATGTACAGATCGTTGCAAAGGTTCACGGAGAAGATAAAGCAAGTGATGTAATCGTATTAAAGGCAGAAGAAGTAAACGGTGGCGGGTTAAAACCAAATCCAGGTGCGCCCAATGCCCAGTATTCCGGATTCACAACTCTGAACTATATGGAGGATGGATCAGCAGGATGGGTTAAGTATGATCCGGGAAATAATATCAGGTATATACAGGATGAAAATGAAGGCAGAACGGTAGCGAAGATTGGAAAAAATGAAAAAGTTAAGATGACTTATGAGCCGGCTGACGGTTCGGCACAGAACTGGACGGATTATGTAGTTAGCGGAACGGTTTCTGTTGATGAAATGTCAAAAAATAATGCAGGTATTATCTTCCGCGGCAGTAATTTTGGCAATGATCCGGATGCTTATGCAGGATACTTTGTTGGTATCGGAAGAGTTGACTACAATGATGGTAATGTCCATGGACTGGGACTTATGATTGGCTACGCAGACGGACAATGGCATGACATTAAGGGATTTTCCATGCCGGAACTTCACGAATACAAAGTATGATATTAAGGTAGTAGCGTTTGGAGACCAGTTTGCTGTTTATTTAAAAGCTCATGGCGATGCAGATTATGAATTTATTGCAAAATTCAGCGATTCCAGATTCTCAAAAGGAACAATTGGTTTCCGCTCCTACAATGAGGCATTTACTGCTTATGGGGTAGATGTGAGACCGGTTGTGCAAGAAGACCTCGGAGTATTTGAAGAAACTGAGGAAGAACCGGGAGAACAGCCGGGAGAAGTTCTTTTCTCAGATGATTTTAACGATGCACAGAAATCCCAGGAGAATTGGATGAAGGTACCGGAACAGGCGGATATCCAATATGTTGATGAAAAAGTTGTACTTGGATCAAGTACAGATATGAAGCTGGTAACTGCAGAGCAATATCAGTGGAAAGATTTTGTATATGAAGCAAATGTTACACTGCGGGGAGAAGGTCAGAATGCAGGTCTTATTTTCCGGTCTTCTAACGAAGAAAGCGGCGCAGACAGCTATAACGGTTATTACTTTGGTATTGGCTATGGTAAGGGCAAGGGAAGCTTTGAAGTTGGAAAGGCTGCTGATAAAAAGTGGAACGGCATAAGCGGAACAGTGGAATCAGAGCTGGTAAAACCGGATCAGACACATCGCCTTAAGGTAATTGCCTACGGCTCCAAATTGAATTTCTTCATTGACGATACAAAGGTATACTCTATTGCCGACAGCTCCCATAAGATGGGGCGGGTAGGTCTTCGTGGGTATAACAGGCAGTTCGAAGTGGACGATATCAATGTACGTACCCTGACAGAAGAAGAAAAAGAGTTATATTCAAAGATTGAAGTAGAAGAAATTGCAATTACGGCGGAAGCTTTCCAGGATGGATTCCAGATTACATATCCGAAGACAGCTGCAGCTTCTTACAAGGTACAATATGGCACAGAACCCGGTGTGTATACGAACGAGTTTGTAGATGTAAAATTCAATAATTATAAAGGCGGCGGCGTATTTACCAAAGATAAAGTTGCATTTGGGGTACCGTTAGATGGTACATATTATTTCAGACTTGTAGGCTTATCATCCGGACAGATCGTGGTAGCAGAGTCCAACGAATTAATGATGGATACCGGATACCGTGAAGATACTTCAGCAAATGCACAGAGACTGGATGAAACAAAAACACTGGTGTCTGGAACAGATACTTCAAAAGCAAGACCGGATGACCTGGCACGCCTGAAAACAGCCATTGCTGATGCGGGAGCACTTCAGGATGCAGAGGGAAATCAGATGGATTATGATCTGGCTTCCAGCCTGCTTACGATTTCAAAATATGCAATAGACAATCGTGCAGCAGAACCAACGGATCCGGGAGAACCAGAAGAACCGGAAGAAACGGAAACAGACAAACCACAGGAAACAGATAAACCACAGGAACCAGATAAGCCACAGGAAACGGATAAGCCACAGGAAACAGACAAACCGCAGGAGACCGAAAAACCAGTGGAACCTTCCAAACCAGTGAAAAAGAATCAGACAATCAGTGCCAGAAATATTTCCAAAATATATGGAACTAAGCCTTACAGGTTAAATGTAAAGACAAATGGCGATGGAAAGCTTTCTTACAAGTCTGATAATAAAAAAGTTGTTACCATCAGCTCTTCCGGTAAAGTTACCGTTAAAAATTACGGAAAAGCTAAGATTACCATTAAAGCCGCTGCTACCAGCAAATACAATGCTGCCTCCAAGACAATCACATTCGAGGTACGTCCTAAAAAGGCAGTGATTTCTAAAGTAACAGCAGATGGCAAGGGCAGTATGAAAGTAACCTGGAGAAAAGATTCCAGAGTAACCGGATATCAGATTGTTTATGCTAAGAACAGTAAGTTTACAAAAGGAAAGAAATATGTCAGCGTAAAAAATGTAAAGACCGTTACGAAGACAATTTCTAAATTGAAAAAAGGTACGAAGTATTTTGTAAAAGTGAGATCTTACAAGACGGTGAAAAACCATAAATACTATAGCAGCTATAGTAGGGTGAAGACGGTTAAAATTAAATAACTGAAGTTGTGAAAGAGCAGGAGCTAAATAGTGGCGACCTGCTCTTTCTTTTTGTGCCCACCTCAACACCAAGTCAAACCAGTGATAGTATGAAGTCAGACCAGTTATAGCAATCTTTTTTAAACACAGCTATAATACCACTATAAATTAATCGGAGGGAATGGATTTTAGACACGCCCGAAGAACTATCAGGAGGAAAATTGATGAAAAAGAGTAAATGGATCAGTCTTGCACTAGCAGGTATATTAACGTTATCTCTGGCAGGATGCGGCGGTGGAAGTGCAGCAGGAAGTGCCGGAACTGCAGGAACCGCAGGGACCGCCCAAACAGGCAGTGAATCCGGTGGCAGTGGGACGAATGACAAAGGAGAACCTTATACGGTTACTATGGTTCTGCAGGGAAGCCAGCCCCAGGATGAGGAGAGAATTGAAGGAAAGATCAATGAAATTCTGGAAAAAGAATTGAATGCTAAGCTGGATATTGTCATGCTTCCCTGGGCAAGTGCATCTCAGCAGCTGCAGTTAATGTTATCCGGGGATGAGAAAATAGACTGCTTTTACACAAATGCTACGGGGGCCATGAAGTTTATGCATGCAGGACAGATCATGGATATGTCGGAGCTGGTAGAAAAGCATGGGACTAACTTAAAAGAAATCTACGGAGAAGAGGTATTAAAGCTGAATTCAGTAGAAGGATTTCTCTACGGAGTGCCGAATCAAATCGAGCGTGGCAGTATTCCTGCAGTTTTCATGAGAAAAGATATTATAGAAAAATATAATATTGACACATCTGCAATCAAGGAACCAAAAGATTTGGAAAAGGTCTATGAGGCTGTTAAAAAGGGAGAGCCGGATATGACCATGTTATTTTCCATTAACAGCGGGGACACGCCTCTGGACAGGTTATTCCCGGGAGATACGCTTTCTGATGCAAATGGGTTAGGAGTACTGATGGATCAGACCGAAAATACTAAAATTGAAAATCTGTTTGCAAGTGACTGGTACATGCAGACCACAAAAATGCTTTATGACTGGTATCAGAAAGGCTATATCAGCAAAGATGCAGGCACGGCAACGGAAAACTGGAGAACGGTATGCAAAGCAGGAAACCTGTTCTCACTGTTCTTTGCGTACCATCCAGGTACTCCAGTAGAATTTAAAAGTTCTACAGGATATGATTTTGAGATCGTGAAGTTCAGGGACTATCCGATTAAAAACTGTCAGACCTATTCCGGTATTATATTTTCTATAGCTCAAAACTGCGAAAACCCGGATAAGACCATGCAGGTACTGGATTATATTTATGGAAGTAAGGATATTATGAACCTCCTGAACTGGGGTGAAGAAGGAACGGACTATGTGGTGGAAGACCAGGAAAATGATATCATCAACTATCCTGAAGGAATCACCACGGATAATGTCGGATACAGCCTGAACCTGGGCTGGGAATTACCCAATCAGTTTATCGCACATAAATGGAATGGCAGTGATCCAAAGCTCTGGGAAAAAATGGAGGAGTTTAACGAGAGTGCCAGGGATTCTAAAGCAATGGGCTTTTTATTTGATGATTCAGCGGTAGAAAGTGATGTCTCTGCGTTGGCTAATGTGGTATCTCAATACCGGGGATCTCTAAACAGCGGATCTGTAAATCCCGAAGAATACATTCCTAAATTTCTGAAAGATCTGGAAGCAGCGGGAATTGACCGCGTCATAGAGGCGAAACAGAAACAGTTTGATGAATGGCTTAAGCGTGATTGATAAACTGCACAGACAGACAAATAGAAATGGAATGACTGCCGTAAAACAAGGGTTTTACGGCAGTTTTAAAAGGAGAATAAATGTGAACAAAAAATCAAAGCTGTTGGTTTACAAAAAACATTTCCCGCTGTATCTAATGATTTTACCGGGTGTACTCTACTTAATTATAAACAATTATATCCCTATGGCAGGTATGATAATTGCCTTTAAGAAGGTTGATTTTTCAAAGGGGATTTTAGCCAGTCCATTTTGTGGATTCGATAACTTTAAGTTTCTGTTTTCATCGGATCAGGCATGGATGATTACCAGGAATACCTTATTATACAATCTTTCCTTTATATTCGTTAATATGGTGATTGGAATTGCAATTGCCATTTTAATCACTCAAATCCGCAGTAAGAAAATGAAAAAATTATATCAGAGCGCGATTTTGCTTCCTTTTTTAATGTCCATGGTCATTCTCAGCTATATTGTTTATGCCATGTTAAGTGCTGAGAATGGAATGGTGAATAACTCCATATTAAAGGCGCTTCATATTGATCTGGTACAGTGGTACCAGAAGCCGGAATACTGGCCCTTTATCTTAGTGATTGCCAACTGCTGGAAAGGAGTTGGGTATGGGTGCTTAATCTATATTGCTACACTGATTGGCATAGATCCCACATTTTATGAGGCAGCCAGGCTGGACGGGGCGACGAAATGGCAGGAGATTAAGAAAATTACGCTCCCGTGTATGGTTCCTACAATCATTACACTGCTGCTTTTAAGTATCGGTAGAATCTTCTATTCGGATTTTGGGCTATTTTACCAGGTTCCCATGAATTCCGGTGTCCTTCTTCCTACCACAAATGTAATTGATACCTATGTCTATCGTGCATTAATTGAACAGGGGAATATCAGCATGTCTTCGGCGGCAGGCGTTTATCAGTCTCTTGTGGGATTTGCAGTGGTTATGGTCAGCAACTGGGTAGTCAGACGGTCGGATAAAGAAAAAGCCCTATTTTAGAAACGAATAGAAACTCAGTAAACAGAAAGGAAGCCACGCAAAGATTCTTTCAACGGGATTTAAATGTGGCAGTATTGCAGGCAGGCCTGTGATATGCAAGAGGTATAAAGATGTATAATTCAAAAAAGAACAAACGCTATCAGATCATCATTAATATGCTGCTTATAATCGTAACGCTTTCTATTATTTTACCGTTTCTGCTTGTTTTTATCTCATCAATAACAGATGAGAATACACTGATCCGGGAGGGGTATTCCTTTTTTCCAAAACAACTCAGCCTTTATGCGTATCAGTATATTATCCGGCAGGGCGATAAGATTTTAAGGGCTTATGGAATTACCATTCTTGTAACGCTTTTGGGAACGGCGGTTAATGTCACCATGTCTGCCCTCATGGCGTATCCCTTATCGGTGAAAACATTGCCTCACAGACGGGCAATTACCTTTTTTGTGTTTTTTACCATGCTCTTTAATGGCGGATTAGTACCTTCTTATCTGATGTATGTAAATTATTTTCATATTAAAAATACGCTCTTTGCATTGCTGGTTCCAAATCTTTTGCTGAGTGCCAACAATATTTTGTTAATCCGCACATATTTTACCGGAAGTATCCCGGATGCGCTGTATGAGGCAGCTAAGATCGATGGTGCCACCCATTTCCAGATCTTTGGGAAAATAGTGATTCCCCTCGGCAAGCCGATTCTTGTTACGATGGGTCTGTTTTCCGGACTTGCCTATTGGAATGACTGGACGAATGGTTTATACTATTTATCAGGAAATAGCGGTCAGAAGTTATATGGGATACAGAATCTGTTAAACCAGATGATTACGGATATCCAATACCTTGCAAGCGGCAAGGTGGTGGGAAATATAGGGGCTGAAGTTGCAAAGATGCCTACTATATCAATTCGTATGGCAATCGCATTTATTGCAATGCTGCCGTTGTTTTTGATCTATCCGTTTTTACAGAAATATTTTTCGGAAGGAATAACGCTGGGAGCCGTTAAGGGCTAGTAAGGAGTGGTGATGTGATTAATAAGAAGGATAGGCGGCAGAAAAATATTGCACAGCAAATGAAAGGAATTGTAAAGATATTAATTCCCGTTTTAATTCTCTATATTTTTCTGGGCGGCGTTATCCTTGAGAATATCCGTAAGCAGGCAATTAAGAATATGAATGAGATGTCAGAACTTTATATGGATGAGCTGGATAACCGCTTTTTCCGCATCAGCCGCAGAATCCTGATCAATATCATGGAGGACAGCTCCGAGGAATCTGTCTTCCGGAAAAATGTAGAGATGATCTGTGAAGACAGTGAAAATGATATCCAGGTCAATTATGCCATCGGTAAGATCCGGGAAGATTTTCTGCAGTTTACATGGGAATACGGAGAAGAATATCATTTTTTCCTGTATCTGGAGGAGCTGGGACAGTTTATTAATCTGGATCTGGATGCAGATACGGATCTGCTTAGTGACAAGATAAAGAGCTCCCTGATTGAGAAAATCCAAACGAAGAAAAATACTACATATTCTATAAAGCAAAAATGGGACAGCCTGTTCCTGGATGAAGGCAACTATGTATATAAGGCGGCGCAGAAAAAGGGAATTTATCTGGGGTGCTATGTAAATGTAAAAGATATCCTGGAACCTTTTTGGAAGATTACATCCGGCGGTGACGGCTATGTGCAGATGGTCAGCCATGACGGTCAGATCATCGGCAGAATTACGGATAAAGGAATTGAAGTCAACAGCAGGAAGAAAGAAGACGATAACAGACAGGAAAATGACAACAGCAGGAAGAAAGAAGACAATGAAAATAAAAATACCGGAAACTTCGCCGCGGGGGAGGATGGATCTGGGAAATATGCCGCGGGGGAATATGCTGCCGGGAAAAAAGAGTGGACAATGATTGTAAAAGAAATGAAACGTGCACCGTTTTTCCTGGAACTTCATATTTCGGGAGAAAAGATCATCGGTATTCTGTCAGTTGTTCTGGCGGCTTTGTTTGTCCTGGTCCTGGTGCTTTTGTCGGCAGGGTATGGGACGGTATTTTATCTGAGAAAGTATGTACTCAGCCCCATTTCCAAATTTACAGATAATCTGCTTCAGTATGATGCCGGGGATTATACTTATCATATTACCAACGGCAATCTTCTGGAGCTGGAGCAGATGGATGGGCAGTTCCGTAAAATGATGCATCAGATCCGGAAGTTAAAGATTACTTTGTATGAGCAGGAACTGGAAAAACAAAAAATAGAGATGGATTTTTTAAAACTGCAGATCAGACCGCATTTTTACTTAAACTGCCTGAATTTTATTTACAGTATGATTGATTTCAAAGAATATCAAAGTGCCAGGAAAATGTCAGCGATTACGGCGGATTATCTCCAGTACGTCTTCAAAAACAATCTGGAAAAAGTGAAGATTGAAGCGGAACTGAATCATTGCAGGAATTATCTGGACATTTTGTTACTCCGCTATCAGGGCGGATTTGAATACTATATGGAGCAAAACGAAGAAGTCATAAATGCGGAGATTTTTCCATTTCTGATTCAGGTATTTGTAGAAAATGCAGCAAAACATGCGCTGACCATGGAGCGAAAGATTTTAATTTCGGTTACGGTGTATCCGGAGGAACGGGAAGAGGGAGAATTTGTGAATATATATATTTCCGATACCGGCAAGGGATTTCCGAAAGAAGTTCTGGAGCGGTTGAATCAGGGGATTCCTCTGGAAAATTCCAATGGACATGGATTTGGGATCCAAAACTGCCTGAAGAGGTTTCAGTATTTTTATGGGGATCGTGCAGATAAGGGTGAGATTTATTTTGCCAACAGCCCTCTGGGGGGAGCAATTGTAGATATTCATATACCGTTGGAAGAAGCCGGCGGGGCAAAGTGAATTTGAAAAATTGCTTTTTGAAAGCTGTGAGCTCCCACAAAGAAATAATGGGGTATTACCATGAACGTTTTAATTGTAGATGATGAAAATTATGTGATTGACAGTATTAAGAAAAATATCTGCTGGGACAGGCTTCCGGTTACGAAAATTTATACGGCAAACAGTATGCAGCAGGCACAGACCATTGTAGAGATGATTCCAGTAGGGATCATTATCAGCGATATCGTGATGCCCCAGGGGACCGGGCTGGACTTCGTGGACTGGGTGCGGGAACAGGCGTATCCCATACAGGTGATATTCTTGACCAGCTATGCAGAATTTGAGTTTGTTAAGAAAGCAATAGCATTGGAGTCCGTAGATTATCTGCTCAAACCGATTGATTTTGAAAAGCTGTCAGAGGTACTGGACAAGGCAGTGGAAAAATGTGAAATGCAGCAGAAATTTAAAGAATACCAAACCGGATGTGAAAAATGGGATCTGAATAAAAGGCTTGTGCATGAAAAATTTCTAAAGGATGTTCTGGAAGACCAATATACAGTTCTGGATTTCCCGGCATTTGAGCACCTGGATTATACAGTGGAAGACACCTTTATACCGCTGTATCTGCACTGCTACGACAGCGGCAGAACTTCTGAAAACTGGGATGAAAGTATCCTGGAATTTATAATCAGAAATGTCCTGGGCGAGCTTGTAGAGGATATAGGCTTTGAAGTGGAAACCGTTTATCCGGAACTGCGATACCGCTATGTCGCCATATTAAGAAAGAAGGACTGCCGTGATGAAGAAAGGGCGGATACGGACAAACTGCCTGAAATTATGGAAATGTTTCTGTCTTGGGCAAAGGGAAAACTAAAGAAAGATATCTGGTTCGGGGCGGGAAATCAGGTCTCATTGGAACAGCTTTCTGACAGTTTCGCCGCCCTTACGAAAATGAGGGAAGAAAATCTCGCAGTCTGGAACTGCGTAATGTGTGCAGAGAATTATGAGCACAGGGAAATCGTATATCAGAATCCCCATCTGCAGATGTGGAAAGCACTTCTGGAAGAGAAAAAAACAGAAGATTTGATTTCCTGTATGTTTGCTTATCTGGAGCAAATGGAACAGGAGGTGATGATAACCCTGGAAAGCCTGAAAAAGTTTCGAATGGATGTGGTTCAGATGATCTATTCCTATCTGGCAGTTCAGGAGGTCACCGCACATCTGCTCTTCGGGGTAAAGGAGAGTGAGCAGGCTTATCTCATGGCGGTAGACGGAATATGGGGCGCAAAGGAATTTGTCAGCCATTATGTCAAAAAGGCAGTAAACCACATTGGGTTTGTCCAGGAGGCAACCTCTGTGGTGGATGAACTGCGCAGATATATTGATATGCATTACCAGGAGGACATACGAAGGAGTGACCTGGCTGATCTGGTGTATCTGAATACAGATTATATCTCCAGAATATTTAAGAAAGAGACCGGTATCTCCATTAGCAATTATTTGATTCAGAAACGTGTGGAAGTGGCGAAAAAGCTTTTGACGCAGAGTAGGCTGCCCATTAATACAGTATCCATTCATGTAGGATACAGCAACTTTTCCTATTTTACGAAAATGTTCCGGGAGAATGCAGGATGTTCGCCGCTGGAATATAGAAGAAATTATAGCGAATAAAAGAAAGGGATGTAAGGATTCAGCAGGCACTGAACCGTTACAAAGGGATCAAAGTATGAAACAGTCAGAATTAGAGCAATTATTAAAAAGCATGTCTTTAGAAGAAAAGATTAATCAGATGCTGCAGGTGACCGGAGACTTTTATCTGGGGAAAACCGTAATCACCGGACCCATGAGAGAAAACGGGTTTACGGAAGAAAGCGTGGCGCAGGCAGGCTCCGTAATCGGGCTTTTAGGAGCGGATGTGGTGAAGAAGGTACAAAAAGCATATATGGAACAGCAGCCACATCATATTCCGCTGCTGTTTATGCTGGATGTAATCAATGGATTTAAAACCGTATTCCCCATTCCTCTGGGGCAGGGGGCTACATTTGAACCGGAATTGTCCAGGCGCTGTGCACAGGCAGCGGCTAAGGAAGCAGCGGCAGCAGGGCTTCACGTGACGTTTGCACCAATGGTTGACCTTGTAAGGGATGCCAGGTGGGGAAGAGTCATGGAATCCACAGGAGAAGACACCTATTTGAACAGCTGCTTTTCCAAAGCAATGGTAGAAGGCTTCCAGGGCAGTGATTTAAAAGAACCCTACCGGGTTGCTGCGTGCATCAAGCATTTTGCAGGCTATGGGGCACCGGATGCCGGGCGGGATTACAATACGGTGGAGCTGTCAGAACATACTTTACGGGAATTTTATCTGCCTGCTTACCAGGCAGGAATCGAGGCGGGAAGTGCCCTGGTGATGACATCTTTTAACACCATAGACGGTGTTCCGGCGACGGGTAATAAATGGCTGATGCGGGATATCCTCCGGGATGAAATGGGATTTGACGGCGTATTGATTTCAGACTGGGCTGCAATGGAAGAGATTATTTATCACGGTTATTGTGAGGACCGCTCTGATGCAGCCAAAAGATCAATTGCGGCGGGCGTGGATATCGATATGATGACAGGCATATACTCCGAGCGCCTCCTTGAACTGATTGAAAACGGAACCGTAGAGGAGAGCCTGGTAGATGAGGCGGCCATGCGGATTCTGGAATTGAAAAATAAACTGGGTCTCTTCGAGAACCCGTATAAGGATGCAGATGAGGAAAAAAGCAGGGAAATCATACTCTGTAGAGAACACCGTGAACTGGCGAGGGAGTGCGCACGAAAGTCTTTTGTCTTGTTGAAAAATGAAGGAATCCTTCCGATCCGAAAAGAACAAAAAACTGCGTTTATAGGACCATATACAGACAACCATAATATTCTGGGAGCATGGTCTTTTATCGGAACAAGTGAAGACGCTGTCTCTATCCGGGATGCAGCCATGGAAGTACTGGATCAAAGCAAAACCACATTTTCCCAGGGGTGCCCTGTGTTAGATGACACGGTAAAACTGGAAGGATTTAATACCGGTGAGGGCGCAGAAGAAGAGTCAAAGGCTGACGCGGATGCCGAGGCAGAAAAAGTTAAGCAGGAAAAAATGCTGCAGGAAGCCATAGAGGCGGCAAAAGAGGCGGATCTTGTAATCATGCCGCTGGGTGAACACCGTCTCCAGTCAGGAGAGGCATGCAGCAGAGCTGAGATTGTAATACCTGAAGTACAGATGGAATTATTCCGTAAAATCTGCCAGGTACAGCCCAATATAGCGGTTGTCCTTTTTAACGGCCGGCCATTGGACATCCGGGAAATATCCAGGAAGGCAAAAGCTGTATTAGAAGTGTGGATGCCGGGAACAGAAGGCGGTCATGCCATCCTGGATATACTGACCGGAACATACAATCCCACCGGTAAATTGTCTATGAGCTTTCCATACAGCGTTGGGCAGGTTCCGGTACACTATAATGAGTACGCTACCGGCAGGCCCCACGTCCCTGGAAAAGACAAGGACAGGTTCCGTTCAAAATACCTGGACATTCCCAATACACCCCTCTATCCTTTTGGATACGGACTCAGTTACACCAGCTTTGAAGTCTCTAAGGCAGAGCTTGACCGCAGGGAAATGCAGCCCGGACAAGTATTAAATGCAACGGCAAAGATTAAGAATACCGGTGAGACAGCAGGTACACAGGTGCTGCAGCTGTACATCCGGGATGTGAAAGCCAGCGTTGTACGACCGGTAAAAGAGTTAAAAGGATTTTGCAAGGTTCATTTACTTCCGGGAGAAGAAAAATCCGTAACATTTGAGATCAGGGAAGAGATGCTTCGTTTTTATTCCGAAAACAAGGTCTTTGAGAGTGAGGCCGGAGAATTCCAGGTGTTTATCGGAGTGGACAGCAGTGTGGAAGAGTATGAGCAGTTTTATTTGAGAAAGTAGGTTTTGGAAGGCTTGTAAATCAGTGTAAATTGATTTGCAGGTCTTTTTTAATAAGGAAAAAACTGGGTATATTCCAGGCATTTCATATAGTTACAAGCATAAATTAAGAGAATATTAAAAAGAAATTCATCCCGGCTAAATGTTTATCCCGCAAAAGATGTTATACTGATAACATGTCTAATTGTGATATAAATGTGTGTCATTGGAGGCGAAACTGTACTGCGCTTTCAAGCTGAAAACTTATAAATATATCATAAAATATAATGAGGCCCATAATTTCTATCATGAACGATTGATGAAATTATGGGTTTTCTAAATAAAAAATCCGGGAGGTATGGCAATGAATATATTAATGATCGAAGATAACGCAGAGATAAGGGAAGGTGTCAGGATTCTTTTAGAGGGAGAAGACTACTCCGTGACCGAGGCAGGGAACGGGAACGAGGGGCTGAAGCTCCTGGACAGCGATACGGACCTGGTTATTCTGGATGTTATGATGCCTGGAATCTCAGGCTTTCGAACCTGTGAAGAGATTCGGAAAGTATCTAATGTACCGGTTCTTTTTCTGACCGCAAAATCCCAGGATTCGGATAAATTAATGGGACTGATGGCCGGGGGCGATGATTATTTATCCAAACCGTTTTCTTATTCGGAACTTTTGGCGAGAGTAAAGGCGCTGGTGAGAAGATATTGTGTCTATAAGGGGAAAGAAGAAGAGGTGAACGAAGACCGCTATGTAAACGGTATGGGGATTCGCATTAATGAAAATTATAATGAGGTTTGGAAAGGCGATAAAGAACTGGCGTTAACAGACATTGAATATAAGATACTGCTTCTTTTAATGAAACATCCTAAGAGAATCTTTACCATACAGAATATTTACGAAAGTGTATGGAATGAACCGTATTTTTATGTGTCAAATGGCACAGTTATGGTACATATCCGTAAACTGCGGCTGAAGATTGAGGACGACCCGCAGGACCCGAAGTGCATACGCACCGTATGGGGCAGGGGGTATCGGTTTGGATAAAAAGATGAGGTTTCAGAAAAGGGGACTGAGAAGAAAGCTGGTACAGCTGATGATCTTTGCCTTTATTATAAGCGGCGGCCTGTACTATTTTCTGCATAAGACAGTGGATCTAAAACTGAATAATTATTTTGATACGTCAGATTATGCAGAAAAGACGGAGTCTAAATATGCCCAGAAATTTCAGGATTATATACTGAAGAACAATATTTCCACATCCGATACGGACAAGATTACAAAATGGGTCAGGGACCAGGATGTAGTGCATGTCAGCATCTATAAGGATTCGGTGCTGATCTACGATTCCTATTACCCCGATAATGATAGCATCGCTGAAAATGATGTAGAGGCAGAATATTACGGCTGGCAGGCATATTATCCAATGAAATTTGCAGATGCCCAGACAGACGTTTTTCTGGACGGATTTTATGATTACCGGATTTTTAACTATGCAACGATTGCAGAAATTCTGCTTTCCTGTCTTGTGTTTATTGGGATTGTTATGCTTGGAATTAAAAGAACCATTGATTATATTGGCAAGCTGGAACAGGAGGTGGAGATACTGGAAGGCGGGCAGCTTGACTGTCCGATTACACGGAAAGGAAATGACGAGCTCTCTGCTTTGGCACATGGTCTGGATGAAATGAGAAAATCCTTTAAGCTGCGGGTGGAAAGGGATGAAAAATTATCAAAAGCAAATAAAGAGCTGGTTACCGAGATGTCCCATGACCTGAGAACGCCCCTTACCACCCTTCTTCTCTACACACAGATATTAAAGAGCAGGAAGTATCATGGCACAGAGCAGATGGAGGATTACATAGAGAAGATTGACGAAAAGGCAAATCAGATCAAGAGCCTGTCGGACAATATGTTTGAATTTTTCCTGATTTTACGAGAAGAGGAAATTGAACTCATGGATCCCCAGTCATTTCAGGATATTTTTTACGATATCATGTCAGAAATGGTATTGTCTCTTCAAAAACGCGGTTTCCGGGTAAACCAGAATATTGAATTCCGTGAAGTTAAAGTAGAAGTTTCTATCGATTATGTATGCAGGATTATGAATAATATTGTATCTAATATGATCAAGTATGCAGATACCAAAGAAGAAATTGTAATTTCTACTATTTATGAGAAAGAGCAGGTATTTATTTTATTTGCAAACCACAAGTTAAAGAAAATAGAAAAGGTAGAGAGTACCGGAATCGGAATCCGTAACATTAAGGGAATGATGGATAAGATGGACGGAAGCTGTGAAGTAGAGGAAACCGGGGATTTGTACCGGATCAAATTACAATTTAAAACTGTTGTTTAGATTTCATCATGAACCTTTAAGGATTGGTTAAGAATTAGGTGATATGATAAATTCCGTAGTCAAATACAAATGGTTAGGCATGCATCAGAGCGTGCCTTAAAATAAAAGATATGTCTGACCGCCCCACAGCTGCCGGGTGCAGCCGTGTATTTCCGAATCAAAGCCCCACTACACCCCCTGGAATTACATGGCACATCTGACAGTTGAGTGTCAGGCAGAATAGTTTTTAAGGCACGCTTTGACTTGCACATGAAAGTGAGGACAAATAATATGAGAAAAATACTTATAAAAGGAACAATAGCCGCTGCGTTAGGAGCATTATCCATTACCATGGCAGCATGTGGCGCAAATCCCAGCACGAACGAAACTACTTCTAAAACGGAATCTACAATCGTGACCAGAGAAAGCGGATCCAGACAAAAAGAAACGCAGTCCAGTGAGAAACCGGCTGGAAGCCAGAAAAACGAGATGCAAAATGAGTCTGAAGAGGGCGGCATGCCTGAGAATAATGATGACGGACAGGACATGATGCAGTCGGATGCCGGAACAGGAAACACGCAAAGCAGTGAACTGACAAAATAGGAGAATGATCTGTGAGAGAAAAAAATATATTACAGCTTTTTGAGGCGTCTGTGGAAAAATACTCCGCGAAAGAAGTTTTTGCAGATGGAGACAGGAGCATCTCTTATTGTGAATTAAAAGACCGTGCAAGGAGAATTGGGAGTTGTCTTGGCAACTCCCATCTTCGGAATGCGCCTGTGGCAATTTATCTGGATAGAAGTGTTAAGAGCATGGAAGCACTTCTGGGAGTTGCGTACAGTGGGAATTTTTACACCATGATGGATATTCAGATGCCAAAAGACAGGCTGAAGGTGATTTTAGAGAACCTGCAACCCTTTGCCATATTAACGGACAGAGAGCATGAAGAAGCAGCCAGAGAACTTTTACCCCAGGGAGCCGTTATCGTCTATGAGACGGCGGTGGAACAGGAGGTAAGCAGCTGGCTGTTAAAAGACATCAGAAGAGCTATGATCGAAACAGATCCGCTGTATGTGCTCTATACATCAGGATCTACCGGTGAACCAAAAGGTGTGGTGGTAAGCCACGACAGCGTGATTGCCTATACAGACTGGGTGGTGGAGACTTTTGGGATCAGCCAGGACACCGTTTTTGGCAGCCAGACGCCTTTTTACTTTAGTATGTCAGTGCTGGATATTTTCAGTACGATCAGAAGCGGCGCATCTATGCAGATTATACCGCGGCAACTCTTTTCATTTCCCATGCAGCTGCTGGAATATCTAAGAGACAGAAAGGTAAATACCATTTACTGGGTACCATCTGCCCTCTGCCTTGTGGCAAACTGGAAAGCGCTGGATTATATGGAGCTGCCGGACTTAAAAAAAGTGCTCTTTGCAGGAGAAGTAATGCCCATGAAGCAGTTAAATATCTGGAGAACGCACATGCCGGATTTGTTATATGCAAACTTGTACGGGCCTACGGAAATAACCGATATATGCACGTATTATATTGTGGATCGGGATTTTGAAGACGAGGAAGTGCTGCCCATTGGCAAGGCATGTAATAACTGTGATATCCTGATTCTGAATGAAGACGGAAGAAAAGTTCCTTACGGTGAAGAAGGAGAACTTTGCGTCAGAGGACCGTTTCTGGCAAAAGGTTATTACCGCAGCCCGGAGAAGACAAACAGCGTATTTGTGCAGAACCCCTGCAATGACAGATATCCGGAGCTGATTTACAAAACAGGAGATATTGTTAAGTATAATGAGCTGGGAGAACTTATGTATGTATCCCGCAAAGATTTTCAGATTAAGCTTATGGGGTGCCGCATTGAACTTGGAGAAATTGAGGCTGCGGCAGGCTCCCTGGAGAATATCGACAACTGTGTGTGCGTCTATGATGAAAATGAGAAAAAAATAATACTGGTTTACAAAGGCAAAAATGTGGACCAGAATACGGTTATCACAAAAATAAAAAACAAAGTTCCTTCCTATATGTACCCCGGGCTATACATTTTGACAGAGAAGATGCCGGTAAACACAAATGGAAAAATAGACCGGAAGTGGCTGCAGAGAAATTATAAAAAATTAGGAGGCATATGCAATGGATGAAATATTAAAAATACTGGAACAGATAAAACCCGGAGTAGATTTTAGAAAAGAGGAAAATCTGATCGAGGATCATATTTTAGACTCCTTCGAAATGATCCAGCTGGTATCTGAAATCAGTGATATTTACCAGATGGATATTACTCCGGTAGATATTACTCCGGATCACTTCCGCTCTGCGGATACTATTTATGCGTTTATCTCGGCTCGCCAGCCGTCCCGGGTGTAGTGAGGGGAACCTATGGCTTATAATTCCTATACATACATGCTGCTGTTTCTGACTGGGACCGGTATCCTTTATTATACCCTCCCTAAAAAAGTCAGATGGATTGTATTATTGGCAGCCAGTTATCTGTTTTACTATCTGTCCAGTGCAAAATTAATGGGATTTCTTATGCTGTCTACGGTTGTTGTATATGGTACCGGTATCATTCTAACCATATTGCAGGACGAATACCGGGACAAAATGGCGGATGCAGGGCAGGCGGAACAGATGGTTCTGCGTTTGCAGCTGCAGAAAAGGAAACGCCTGGCTGCAGCGTGCGCCATTTTGTTCAACCTGGGTATTCTGGCATTTTTAAAATACTATAATTTCTTTGCCTTAAATGTGAATCATTTCTTACAGGGCTTACATATAGACGGCGGGATGACGGAGCTGCGGCTTTTGCTCCCTCTTGGGATTTCCTTTTATACCCTGTCGGCTATCGGTTATATCATTGATGTATACCGGGGCAAATACAGAGCAGATAAAAACCTGGGTCATCTGGCGCTGTTTCTAAGCTTTTTTGGTCAAATTGTAGAAGGACCTATCGGACGCTACGACCAAATGTCAGACGAACTTTTGAAAGGGCACTCCTTTCAGCCAAAAAATATATCATTTGGTATACAGCGGATCGTATGGGGGCTATTTAAGAAAATTGTAATTGCAGACCGCTTAAATATTCTGGTTAATACCGTTTTTACCGCCTATCCTGATTATACCGGGATTACAATTGCCACAGCAGTTTTATGCTACACTATACAAATCTATTGTGAATTTTCCGGGTGTATGGATATGGTAATCGGCAGCGCCCAGCTGTTTGGCGTCCGGCTGCCTGAAAATTTTGAAAGGCCATTCTTTTCGAAAAATGTATCTGAATTCTGGAGGAGGTGGCATATTACACTTGGAGCCTGGTTCCGGGATTACATTTTCTATTCGGTATCTTTGTCCAAACGGGTAATGCGGCTGGGTAAATGGGGCAGGAACCATCTTTCTCCACATCTGGCGAAGCTGCTGCCTTCTGCCTGCGCGCTGTTTCCAGTGTGGCTGTGCAACGGATTTTGGCATGGCTCCAGCTGGAAATATGTATTTTACGGCATGTATTATTTTATGATTATTATGCTGGGTATGCTGGCAGAGCCTCTGTTTGTAAAGATTTGCAAAGTACTTCATATTAATCGTAAAAGCTGGAAATTTCAATTTTGGCAGATTTTAAGAACCTTCTTTTTAGTCAATATTGGTATGCTGTTTTTTCGGGCGGTAAGTCTGAAAGTTGGAATCAAAATGCTGTTTTCCATGTTTGGGGGATTTTCCCTGGCACCACTCAGAGAAGGTGTTTTATTGAATCTGGGAATGGACAGGATGGACTATGCAGCAGTGGGTTTTGGGATCATAGTGGTATTTGCTGTAAGCTTTGCCCAGGAAATGGGAGTACATCTAAGAGATTGGATTTCCAAAAGGCATATCGCAGTCCGGTTTGCTATTTACTATGCTGCAGCCTTTTCGGTGCTGTTGCTGGGGGCTTACGGAATGGGGTATATGCCGGTTGACTTTATCTATGCCCGGTTTTAGCGTTTGCTGAAAAACCATGCCTTAAAACCATGTCATGAATCTAAAGAGAAATAGCACCAGGAGGAAACAAAATGAATTTCAATAAACAGACACTACCCAAACGCGGCATTCTTTTCCTGCTGAAATTAGCTGTGTTTCTGGGAATTGCCATGGTGCTGCTCACCGGGGCATCCCAGGTCTTGAAACCAAAGGATAATACCCCCGCCAGCGGAATCAAGGAACCGGAAACACGGGCAATCTATACGGAAAGGGAGAATTCCCTGGATGTTATAGCAATCGGCAACAGCGATATATATGCAGCTTACACACCCATGCAGCTGTGGAAAGATTATGGACTTGCATCTTATGTCTGCGGAGAGCCGGGGCAGCGTGTGTATGAGGCATATTATCTGTTGAAATCAGTACTGGAACATCAGTCACCCAGGGTAGTTGTGTATGAGACCGACGAAATTTTCCAGAATGCAAGTCCTGCAAAGGAACGGGAAAAGGTGATTTTTGCAGGTCTGGCAGATAAATTCCCGGTGTTCCAATACCATAACCGCTGGAAAATGTTAAAGCCGGAGGATTTCACGGGAAAAGTAAAGTATACGTTTGATAACTTCTGGAAAGGTTTTCGCTATACCGATCGTGTGGAAGCGTATCTTGGCAAACGTTATATGCGCAGGCGCAAAAGAATTACAACAATGGATACCATTCCACGGTATTATCTGGATAAGATTGTTGCCCTGTGCAGGGAGAAAGGAATTGAACTTTTATTTGTAGAGGTACCTTCCGCAAATTCCTGGAATTATAAGAGGCATCGTACAGTAGCCCAGTATGCCAAGGAAAATGAAATCCCATTCCTGGATCTGAACAAGCCGGGAAAGGAGTATCAGGTGGACTGGATATCCGATACAAGGGATAAGGGCGACCACATGAACTACAATGGTGCCCGGAAGATAACCGCTTATCTGGGAAAATATCTGAAGGAAAATTATACGTTACCGGACAGGCGGGAGGATCCTGTGTATGCAAGTTGGAATGTGGATCTGCGTAAGTATGAAAAGGCCATACAGCAGCAGAATCCCTAGCGTATAAATTCCTATGGCTAAATCCTTATCGTACTAACCCCTTGCGTATATCAATAGCCTTTACCGGGCACATTTCGTGGCAGCAGTAACAGCGGATACAATTTCGATATTGGATTTTTGCTTTCTTTGATTCAATCTGAATGGTCTTTTGCGGACAGCTTTCCGCGCATTTGCCGCAGCCGATACACTTGGCACTCAGGATTACCGGTTTGGCTGAGAGGTAATGGAATACGAAAGCACGAACCGGACGGCGGATCAGCGGAGGTAAAAACGTGGTAAAATCCAGGGATGACTCCCGGGGAACCCGAAAAGGTTCAAAATGGGGTAATTCCCCTATCAGGTTAAGCCGGTCAAGATCACCGCAGCACAGCCCCCGGGAAATGGATTCCTTTACGGTAAGTATGCTTTTTGGGTTAACACCGATGATTTTACACAGGCAGTAGTCCAGTTCATAAGGATTGTCGGATGCCAGTATAAGTCCCGTCTCTCTCATAGTGCCCCCGGAAGGTCCGTTTCCTTCCATTGCCTGTATGGCATCCACCAGAATAAAGTCCGGACGGATGGTTTCACAGAGATCCACCAGCATGGAACAAAAAGGGGCTTTTTCTGGAAATCTGGCATGATAGCCGGGCTTTGTAAGTCCGGGAATTGTTCCGAACAAATTTTTGACAGCTCCGCTTAAACCGGTCATTGCGTGGGTTTTTAATTTACAGATATCAATAATAAAGTCTGCATCGCAGACAGGTGTGATTATGGGAAACTGTTTTACCAGTTTCCCTTTTTTGTTGTCTAAATTCCGGGAAGAAGTATCCATATTCAGGGTAACGTTATGCCGTTCGCACACATCAGTCATGCCTGAAGCGTGATAGATTCCTTTTAAAGCGGAAACCGTATAGGGTCCGCCAGGGCTGTCAGCAACTGTAATTTTGGTGATGCCGTTTGCTTTCAGCCATATAATCACAGCTTCCACGATGGATGGATGAGTGGTGGTAAATTCTCCGGGAGTCCTCTTCATTAGAAGATTTGGCTTTATCAGAACTTTTGTATCCGGTGAGAGTTTTGCAAGAAGGTTAAAACGTTCCAGATGTTCTTGTACCGCTTTATTTACGAGAGGCTGGTCATAAGAAGGGGTCTGTGTAATACTTATTTTGGTCATAAGGTGTTCCTTTCATCCATTGCCGCAAAGCTGATTTTCTCAGCAGGATGAGACATTGGAGTGTGATGGGCTGTTTTTTATTATTACCGCTATTATATAGGATAGTACGGAGAATGAAAAGGGTTTTATAAAACGGGGAGCTTCATAGGATGACATTGATAAATAATGAAAAATAGGAAACAAATAGGAAACAAATGAAACAAGATTGACTTTTGATTCAACTGGAATATAATAAACTTAACAGCAAGATAAAAAGAATAGAAGCTAGTTTTATAAGGAAACAGCAAACAGAACAATTTAACTAAAGGACACATGATTTGAGCAGTTTAGATGTAACAGAAGGAAACAATAGGAGGATATAAATGGCATTCACAGCGAGAGATGTAGCAAAAAAGGCAGGTGTTTCCCTGGCTACGGTATCCAGGTATTTCAGCGGGGGAAAAGTGGTGAGTACGGAACTGGCTAGAAAGATTGAAGATGCTGCTGACCAGCTTGGATATAAGCATAAAGGGAGGCGCCATCGCAATTGCGGTGTAATTGCAGTTTTAATTCCCGAGTTTCCCCTTGAGTTTTTTTCGGAAGTGATGCGGGAGATTGTCGATCAGATGCCGAGATACGATTATCGTGTGGTTTTTATTCCGATCTTTGAGGGGAAGGACGATTACAAACAGTATTTTAATGAAATGAATATAGAAGGCGTTATTTATCTGGATGAAAATATCAGCGAAGATATCCTGAATTACATTGCATCAAAGAATATCAGGACCGTAATGTGCGGCGGCGCAACTCTTGACAGGCGCCTGGGAATGGTACATATCAATGATCTTGCGGCTGGATATGAAGGAACCCGGTATTTGCTGGGATTGGGGCACGAAAAACTTTTGTTCCTGTCTGACCGCAACAGATCTATCAGCTCTGTCTTTCAGCGCCTGACCGGTGCAAAGCGGGCAATGGAAGAGAAAAATATACCTTTTGATGAAAGCAGTATGGTGCTGTTTGGTTCAGTAACCTATGATATGGGGTACCGCCTTGCCAAACAGGCGGTAGAATCAGGAAGGGAATTCACAGCAATTTTTGCATTCAGCGATGAGATGGCAGTGGGGGCAATGGCTGCCCTAAAGGCATGCGGTGTGGATGTTCCAAAGGATGTGTCCGTATTGGGATTTGATGATATCACGGCAGCGGGGAGGGCAGTGCCGCCTCTTACCACCATTCATCAGCCCATCCGGCAGTTTGTAACCAAATCACTGAATATGTTCTTGAATCTCTATGGAGAAGAAGAAAATATGGATATCACGCTGCCCTTTGATATCGTACAGAGAAATACCTGCCAAAAGAGGCAGTAATTATAAAATGGAGGATACGAAGATGAGCAAATCAGGAGCGAAGAAAATTACGGTTATAGGAGGAGGCGGTGTCCGGTCAATGTTTCTGGCGAAAAGCCTGGTACAGCAAGCCAAAAAACTGGGATTTACAGAGATTGTATTTATGGACAACAATGAAAGAAAATTAAATATCTATGGAAAAATGGCAGCTCAGGTTGCCAGGCGGATTGATGATACGGTAAACTTTTCCCTGACGTCTGACCCGGTGGAAGCGGTCAAAGATGCGGACTATATCATTACCACCATACGTGTGGGAGAAGATGAAATGCGTATTCAGGATGAGCGCACGGCACTGGCACTTGGAATTCTGGGACAGGAGACAACAGGAGCTGCAGGATTTTCCTTTGCTATGCGTTCCATTCCGGCATTGGTTCAGTATTGTGAGCTGGCGAAGAAATATGCAAGTCCCCAGGTGAAGATTTTCAATTTTACAAATCCAGCCGGGGTAGTGTCACAGACACTGCGGGATATGGGATTTGATTTTACTTACGGAATCTGCGATGCACCCAGCAGCCTGCTTCATTCCTTTGCACAGATGTACGGTGTAAGCACAGACCTGATCACAGGAGAATGCTATGGCCTAAACCATCTTTCCTTTTTTAAAAGCATTAAGCTGGACGGAAAAGAAATTATGCCGGAACTGCTTCAGAAAGACGAGATTTACGAAAATACAGAAATGCGGTTTTTCCATAAGGAACTGGTAGAACACGTGGGATGTATTCTAAATGAATACCTCTACTACTTCTATTACCGGGAAGAGGCAGTTCAGAATATTTTAAATGCAAAAGTAACAAGAGGAGAAGTGATCCGGGATGTGAATATCCATATGACGGAAGAGCTTTCCAGGATGGATATCGAAAATAATTTTGACGAATGTCTGAAGGTATTTGAAAAGTGGTACGGCAAAAGGGAAGCGGCATATATGGCAAATGAGACAGGGATAGACAGTAAAAAGCCCCCTTATCATTTTGATATTTATACAAAGGACAGCGGCGGATATGCAGGTGTTGCGCTGAAATTTATTGAATCGGAACTGGGACAGGAAGAGAAAGAAATGATTCTCTGTGTGCCAAATAATGGGGCAATTAAAGGACTTGAGGATACCGATGTGGTAGAAATCAGCTGTACGATCAAAGACGGAAATTATTACCCCCATGAGATTGAACCGGACCGCATTCCCATGGAAATGATACGCAGAGTCAAGATGTATGAACGGCTGGCATCCGAGGCAATCAGGGAAAAGAGTATTGAAAAAGCAATCGACTGCCTGATGGTGCACCCACTGGTCAACTCTTATACCTTTGCCAGGAAGTTAGCATATGAATATATGAAAATAAATGAAGCATATATGAAAGGATGGAGCTGATATGGAATTTGCAGCAGGTGTGGGATATGTAAATCTGGATCTACTGTATCTGGGAGTGGGACATCTTCCAAAAGAAGGAGAAGAGGTTTATGCAAAAAGCCTGGATATTCAGCTGGGCGGCGGTGTCCCTGCAACCATGATTACACTGTCCAGACTGGGCGTTGCTTCTAAGATCGCAACTTTTCTGGGAGAAGATGTATTTTCCGGGTATGCAGCAAAGCTGCTGGATGCCTGCGGTGTCTCCTATGCAAATCTCTACCGTGGAAACGGCATTCCGGTAGCAGTAACATCCGTTATGATCACGGAAAGGGACCGGACTTTTATGTCAGCCCTGGACCGGGTGGACATCACACCGGATATTCAGGAAGAAACGTACCAACAGCTGCGGGGAGCAAAAGTCATCGACATGCACGCAGGATTCCTGGATGCCTATAAACGTCTGAAAGCAGAAGGGGCTGTTCTGGTATTTGATGTGGGCTGGGATGAAGGACTTTCCGTAGAGAAATACAGAGAGTATCTGGAGCTTGCTGACTTTTTTACACCGAACCAGAAAGAGGCATTAAAAATTACCGGAAAAGACAATGTAGAAGAAGCAGCGGTGGAACTGGGCAGATTTTTTCCGGAGGTTATAATCAAACTGGACAGCGCAGGCTGCCTGTACTGGAAAAACGGGGAAAGCACGGTCATTCCACCCATGGAAAATGTAAATAAAATAGACTCCACAGGTGCCGGTGATGCATTTATGGCAGGTTTTATCTATGGGCTTTATCATGACTGCAGTGCAACAGACAGCATCATATATGGTAACGTAACAGGCGGAACCTGTGTGGAAGGAGTGGGATGCCTTACAAAATATGTCACTGAAAAGGAGCTGCTGGAGAAAGCAGAAGAGATCAAAAAACGCCTTTAACGGCTGATTATCATACAAATTCCGGGGCATTAAAATTGTGTTAAGACTTTTTATGCAAAAAAATGGATAAAAAATGGGATTTTTTGTAGGAAAATCCCAAAAAATCTGTTATAATAGTTGACATAAAAATCTTAACATGGGGGTGCACAAAATGAACAATTGGAAGAAACTGTTAAAGAACAACATCACCACTGCAAAGGAATTAAAAGAGGTCCTTAAATTGTCGAAGGAAGAAGTAATCAAAATGGAGGAAATACTGGAGCACTATCCAATGTCTGTGCCATTGTATTACTTTTCTCTTATCAATGCAGATGATCCGGATGACCCAGTTCGAAAGATGTGCATCCCCAATATCCGTGAGACGGATCTGGAAGGGAGCTTTGATACCAGCGGGGAAGCAAGCAATACCGTAATCGTAGGTATGCAGCATAAATACAGGGAAACTGCACTGATTCTTTCCACAAATCAATGTGCCATGTATTGCAGGCATTGTTTCCGGAAACGGCTGGTGGGTCTGTCAGATGAAGAAATCGCCAGTCACTTTGACGAAATGATACAATACATACAGGAACATTCTCAGATCAGCAATGTCTTGGTCTCCGGTGGAGATGCCTTTTTAAACGATGATGAAGTAATCGAAAAATATCTGCACAGCCTGAGCAAAATCGAACATCTTGACTGTATCCGCTTTGGAACCAGAACGCCAGTAACATTTCCGGACAGGATCCTGGAAGATCCTGATTTAATTAAAATCTTGCGCACTTATAGTGAAAAAAAGCAAATCTATGTGGTGACACATTTCAATCATCCCAATGAAATTACTGAGAAATCAAAAGCTGCAGTCAGAAGTTTAATCGCTGCAGGAATCATTGTCCGGAATCAAACCGTATTAATCAGGGGAGTAAACGATGATCCAATGACTCTTGGAACTCTTTTGAAATATCTGACACGTATCGGCATAGTGCCTTATTACGTATTCCAATGCCGTCCGGTGACCGGAGTGAAAACCCAGTTTCAGGTACCTTTAAAACGGGGCTGTGAAATTGTAGATCAGGCAAAAAATATGCAGAGTGGACTTGGAAAATGTATTCGTTACGTTTTATCCCATGAAACTGGAAAAATAGAGATTCTGGGCAGTCTGAACGCCGGAGAAATGCTGTTTAAATATCACCAGGCAAAGGATGAAGAGGATTCTGAACGAATCTTTACAAAAAGCATAGAGGATGGGCAGTGCTGGCTGGAAGATTAAAATAAATTTATAATGACAGGAAGGAAAACGGGAAATGGAAGTCCTGTTTTCTTTCCTGATATTTTCTTTCATATCTAATATTTTGTTAATATCTGTTTGCATTCTTATAATTTTAAAAACACCCAATCATTTGTTTATTTAAAAAACTATATTGTTGTAACCCTTTTTTCATGATGCTATAATGTTAGTATTATCCTGCTTTCATCCTTTACTTTACGGCTGGCAGCGATTCAGCCCTGTCAGTCTGGTTTTTGTCAGGATGGACGACTGGTCTGTTTTTCAGTAAATAACAGAAGTTTTATGCTGGCCTGATTTGGCATCAGGTCGTCCGCAACGCAGCCTGCCGATTTTCATATTTTTTGAATTTTCGTATAACAGGAAAGGGGATTTAGTCATGAAACTACGTAATGTCTGTAAACGGGTCCGGGTATATTGCAGCTCCCATATGTGGTGTTCTTTTGCCGCAGCGATCTGCTTTGCAGTTTTGCTGGTGGTGGTTGTCATGCAGTATTATCTGAAAAATGAATATGTAAAGTACCTGGTTGACAGCACCTACGATACAGAAAAAATGTTATTGACCTCCGTTAACCAGAATATCAAGAATCAAATGGACGATTTTATTAAGATCGGTTCGGAAATAGCCGTGGATGATACAAATGCGGATCTGATCAACGAGTACAGCACCAATCCGGAAAATATTGCTCGCAACACCAAAGATCTGAAGAATCTCCTTGCGAATTATGCCAGATACTCCCAGTATATAGCGGCAATAGCCATTGCGTCGAAGGATGGGCTTGTCTACCAGTATGAACGCAATGAAAATACGATTAATGTGGTGAATATCTGGAATAAGGAGAATAACAACATACTGGTTGATACTTTCATAGAGGTTAATGAAATATCAAAAAGCATGGTTCTGCCCAGATATCAGGTAATCACCACCCCAAGCGAACATCCGGGAGATGCATCAAAGCAGTTTATACATATTGCTTATCCGGTGAGAGGAAAACACTTTTACCAGGATATTGAATACATCATGATTGTGACGTTTAAAAGGGATGTATTGGACAACCTGATCGGGCAGCTGAGCGGAAGCAAGGATGATGTGGCACAGGGATTTATCTCGGCTAAGTCAGGTGAAATACTGTATCATACAAACAGCCAGAACAACGGAATGAAAATGGATGCGTATATAGATGACCAGCACCTGACGAACTTAAGTACGCAGGTTGGAGTATTTGACTGGAATTTAAACATTGCGATTAATAAGAATGCACTGCAGGCAAAGGTGAACCAGATGTATACCAAAGCAATTTTTCTTTATGCCCTGGTGATTATAGGCATTCTACTGATCCTGTTCTGGGTGACTCAAAGAATATTAAAGACGGTGGATACTATTAACCGTTCCATTAAAAATGTAAAGCAGGGGAATATGCAGGAACGCATTGAGATTAAGGGGACCCATGAGATCTGGCAGCTTGCCAATGAATATAATGAAATGATGCATGCCATAAGGAAGATGAACCGTCAGGTGGAAGGACAGCATCTGGAAGTGGTGGAATCTCTGAAAATGAAACAGAGGGCGGAGCGGGAAGCGCTGGAGTCCCAGATCAATGCACATTTTATCTGCAATACCTTGAATGCCATTAATTATGAGGCAATCGAAAGCGGGAACTATAAGGTCTCCACGCTGCTGAAAAAGCTGTCTAATATTTTACGTTATACCTTTGACCAAAAGCATCAGAATGTCTATATGTATCAGGAGATTACCTGGATTGAGCAATATCTGTATCTGCAGAAGGAACGGCTGGAAAATGTGTTTGATTACAGCATAGAGTTTGATCATGAATATGACCAGTGGCCTTGCAGGAAGCTGATGCTTCAGCCCTTTGTGGAAAATTCCATCCTGCATGGATTCGAGGGCCGGGAAGAAGGAGGATTTATCCATATAACAGGCACCGGAATGGGAGAGTACCTCTGCTTATCTATTGAAGATAATGGCATGGGGATGACAAGGGAAAGGGAGCAGATCATACAGGAGGTGCTGGCTAACCCGGTGGTCTCAAAGGAAAAAGAGGTGGGTATTGGAATATCCAATGTGGTGACACGCATGAAAATGTACTATGGAAGCCAGCTTCGGATCTCCCTTGTGACATCTTACCAGAAGGGGTGCAGATTTACGTTTTACATTCCAAAACCACATAGCATACAGGAGGAGGTAACCTATGAGAATTATGATTGTTGAGGATGAGCAAAGGGCGAGAAGAGGACTGCGGAATCTTATTACCACGATTTCGGATGAATATGAAATTGTGGCGGAAGCTTCCGACGGAAAGCAGGCGCTGGAGCTGATACACATTCTAAAGCCTGAAATCGTATTTACCGATCTTAAAATGCCCTATATGGATGGACTATCTCTGATCAGAGCCGTACATGCAATGGAGATTTCCACACAGTTTGTAATTATAAGTGCCTATGAAGAATTTGATGTGGCAAGGCAGGCAATTTCACTGGAAGTACAGGATTATCTGATTAAACCCGTTACCTATGAGGATGTGGAAGATCTGCTGGCACGCCTTTCAAAAAAGGAGAAGCTGTATCTGGAAGACGGAATAAAGGATCTCCGGGAAAAATATCCCGGTGCCCATCCTCTGGTTATTAAAGCGTTAAATATCATTGAAAAAAGCTACGCTGCCAAAATAAGCCAAAAGGATCTGGCAGAAGACCTGGGAATGACCCAGGAGTATTTCTGCTATCTCTTCAATAAAGAAATCGGAGTGACATTTTCAAAATTCCTGAAGCACTACCGGATAGAGGTGGCAAAAGGACTTTTGATAAATAAGGGAATGCCAAAGGAAGAAGTACCCTATCATGTAGGCTTTTCAGATCCGAAATATTTCAATAAGGTATTTCGTGAGGTGGAGGGCGCCAGTGTTGCTGAATTTTTGAAAGCCCATGCCAAATAAATATGTAATCCTGAATTCTTAAAATTTTCCTCCAATCTTAAAATTGTATCTTAAAATCGTATCCCAATTCTTAAAATCTTAAGTTTATCATTTAAACTAATCTTATTATAATAAGAACATCTTAAATACGATAAAGGAGGAAACAAACTATGAAGAAGAGGTATCGAAGATTGGCTGCGGCAGCGTTGGCCGGAATGATGATTACGGGTCTTGTGAGCGGCTGCGGCAGTTCTTCAGCGGAAAATTCCGCCGGGGAAAAAGGCACAGAAGCAGCGTCAACTGCCCAGACCACAGAAGCAGCGGCGGACACAACGGCTCAGGATACAGGGACACAGGATACAGCAGCCAGTGAAAGCAAACCGGCATCTAACGGGGGCAAAGAAGTTACCTTATGGCATTACTTTGAACATGAGGCGCCGATACTGGAAAAAATGGTAGAAGAGTACAACTCCATGCAGAGTGACATCAATATTGTGTGCACGTATATATCACGTGAAGAGCTGATGAAACAATACACAATAGGTGCTGTTTCCGGTGAGCTTCCCGATATCGGAATGGTGGATTCACCGGATATGGCTTCCTACATTTCCCTGGGCGTATTTGAGGATATTACCGGTCAAATGAAAGACTGGAAGGATCTGGAGCAGTTTTATCCGGGGCCTCTTAGCAGCTGTAAGGATGCGGATGGTAATATTTATGGGATCCCCAATAACTCCAATTGTCTGGCGATTGCCTACAATGTGGATCTGTTAAAAGCAGCAGGATTTGAGAAAGCACCGGAGACCTGGGACGAGTTTGAAGAGGTCTGTGCCAAAACTACAAATGCAGCCGACGGCGTATATGGTTTTGCAATGTCTGCAATCGGTACGGAGGAGGGAACCTTCCAGTTTATCCCCTGGCTGTATTCGGCTGGTGCTGATGTGGGTTCCATTGATTCACCGGAAGCCGCAAGGGCGCTTGACTATCTGACTGGACTGGTGAACAAAGGCTACATGAGTAAGGAAGTGGTAAACTGGTCCCAGTCGGATTCTTATAACGCATTTTGTGCCGGAAAAGCAGCAATGCTGGAATCCGGAACCTGGCAGCTCGCCCAGTTTGACGAAGGAATTAAGGGCGCATTTGAGTATAAGATTGCTTTGCTGCCAAAGGATAAGAAGTTTGCTTCCGTTATCGGTGGTGAGAACTTCGGCGTATGTGCCGGAAGTGAAGAAAAAGAAGCTTGCGTTGAATTTTTAAAATGGATGACCAGCGCACAGAATAATGCAACATGGTGTGAAGGTGCAGGAAAGTTCCCGGTACGTGAGGATTCCGTTGCACTGAATACCACCTGGTCAGATGACGAAAGATTTGCTGTGTTCAGCGATGAAATGAATTATGCGGTAGCAAGAGGACCTCACGAGTCCTGGCCTTCTATTTCCGAAGCATTATATACGGCTGAACAATCAGCGCTCCTTGGAAATAAGACCGGCGAAGAAGCCATGAAAGAAGCAGCAGCAGTAATTAATCCAATCCTTCAGGAGACACCAATCGCCGCACAGGAATAATACAGCGGCTGGATATTGGAAAAGGACGGGAGTAAGGGTGTGTCTGAATTTCAAACACACTCTGTATCGCCCGTCCTGATGAAGAAAGGAAGTGGATGATTAATGAAAATGAACATGGCTAAGAAGAAACGCTTTGAGGGTTATACCTTTATAATGCCTGGATTTCTCTATATGATTCTCATTTTGGGATATCCCTTAATCTATAACTTTATACTCAGCTTTAAGAATACGAATATTAAAAATTTTAAGTCCGGTGCTTCTGTATTTGTGGGACTGGAGAATTATATGCAGCTATTTAAGGATCCCACATTCCAGCTGGTAATCCGGAACACTTTTATTTTCACCATCGCCTGTCTGGTGGTACAGTTTACCATCGGTTTTCTGTTTGCAATGTTATTTTCCAAAAAGTTTACTTTTGCGGGACCGATCCGCGGGCTCGTATTAATCGGCTATATGATGCCAATGTCTGTCACCGCACTGCTGGGTAAAAATATGTTTGGCGTGACAGAGGGAGTCATCAATAACCTGTTGATGAAGCTGGGTGTGATACATACTCCAGTAGAGTGGCTGGTCAGCACCAGTACGGCACTGATCGCAGTAATTGCAGTGAACTGCTGGGTTGGAATACCATTTAATATGCTTCTTTTAACCTCCGGTCTTACGGGGATATCGGATGATATCTATGAAAGTGCCTCAATGGACGGTGCCAACAAACTACAGCGGTTTCTGCATATTACACTGCCGCTTATGAAACCGGCGATACTATCTGTACTGATGCTGGGCTTTATCTATACATTCAAGGCGTTTGACTTAATGTTTGTTATGACCGCAGGAGGTCCTTTGAATTCTACCGATGTACTGGGTACTTATTCCTATACGCTTTCGTTTACACAGTATGAATTTTCCAAAGGGGCGGCATCGGCTATGATCCTGTTTGGCTGTTTATTTATCATCGGCCTGTTCTACCTGAGACTTACTGCAAAGGAGGACGATTAGAATGAATGAAAAGACGAAAACTTCAGGGTTCCATATGTTTCGGTATAAGTCTGTGAGGGTCAATGTCATTTACTGTATTATCTCTGTGCTGATCGCAATTGTTTTTCTATTTCCTATTTACTGGCTGATCAGTATGTCCTTTAAGACAGATATGGAGTCATTTGGAAAGCTGGTGACCTATTATCCCCATCAGTTTACCTTTGATCCATGGCTTCAGAATTTACAGGATAAGGATTTTCTGACGTCTCTTAAAAACAGTGCATGCATTGCAGCTTGTGCCATGTGCATTTCACTGGTGTTCGGTGTTCCCGCAGCATATGGAATGGGCAGGTATAAGGTGCCGGGACAGAAAGGATTTTTGTTAACCTTTTTAGTAACCCAGATGCTTCCGGCATCCCTGATGCTGACTCCCATGTACCTGATCTTCAATAAAATCGGCTTACTGGGAACCTATATCGGACCCTCACTAGCCATCGCTTCCGGTACGGTTCCATTTATAATTGTTACGTTAAGACCCTATTTTAAATCCATCCCTGCATCTCTGGACGATGCGGCGCGTATAGACGGATGCGGAGTATACAAATCCTTCTTTAAGATTATGCTGCCTGCAATCAAGACCGGAATCATCACAGTTGTGGTTATCTCCTTCTTAAACGGGTGGAATGATCTGGCATACTCCATGACCTTTAATGTAAAACCTGAGATGAGGCCTCTGACTGCGAATATATATAAATTCCAGAGTAAATACGGAACAAAATGGAACTGTATTATGGCATACGGGGCGATACTCGTTCTGCCGGTAGTGATTATATTTGTATTTTTACAGAAGTATATCGTTGGCGGACTGACTGCAGGGGCTGTGAAGGAATAGCTGCAGGCAAGTTAAAAAAATAAAACAGATAAAAAAGGAGAAGACAATGATTAAATGCGAGGGAAATAAAATATGGAGACGCTTTGATAAAGAACTGCTGTGTGTGGAACCCTGGGGGAAAAACAGTCTCCGTGTCCGTGCCACACAGCGGCACGAATTATTGGCAGAAGACCATGGAGCACTACTGGAACCGGCAGAATGTGACAGCAGGATTTGCCGGGAAAATGGGGATACCATTCTCGTAAATGGGAAAATCAGGTGTGAAATAACGCCGACCGGCAAGCTGCGTTTCAAAAATGATAAAGGGGAACTTTTGCTGGAAGAATTTGAACGTATCCGGGAGGAAATCCAGGGACGGAAGGAGTTTAACAGTGCCCTTGAAATTGTTCCGAGAACTTTTGAACCGCACCCCAATACCGATAATTACCGCCTGACGGTACGATTTGAGCCAAACGAAGGAGAAAAACTTTATGGCTGCGGTCAGTATCAGCAGCCTTATCTGGATGTGAAGGGCTGTACGCTGGAACTGGCACACCGCAATTCTCAGGCAAGCATCCCCTTTGTACTTTCCAATAAAGGCTATGGGATGCTATGGAACAATCCTGCAATCGGTTCTGTTACCTTTGGTAAGAATGTTACAGAATGGGCGGCGCACTCCACAAAGCAGATGGATTATTGGATCACAGCCGGAGACTCACCAAGGGAGATAGAGGAAGCATATGCAGATGCAACGGGGAAAGTGCCGATGATGCCGGAATATGGAATGGGATTTTGGCAGTGCAAACTGCGGTACCAGACCCAGGATGAGATCATGGAAGTAGCAAGGGAGTACAAGAGGCGGGGGCTGCCAATATCGGTAATCGTAGTGGATTTCTTCCACTGGCCCAATCAGGGTGACTGGAAGTTTGACCTGGACTATTGGCCCGATCCGAAGAAGATGGTGGACGAGCTAAAGGAAATGGGAATAGAATTGATGGTTTCTATCTGGCCCACGGTTGATGCACAGAGTGAGAATTATAAAGAGATGGAAGAACTGGGTTATCTGACCCGTTCAGAACATGGCAAACGAATCGGACAACTAGGTGACGCATGTATCATTGATCCCACAAATCCGGAAGCCAGGGCCTATGTATGGAATAAAATCCGTCAGAATTATTATGATCTGGGCATTAAAATATTCTGGCTGGATGAGGCGGAACCGGAGTTTACCGGATATGAGTACAGCCATTACCGTTACTTTAAGGGGGCGGATATGGAAGTGGGCAACATTTATCCCAGGGAATATGCCAGAATGGCTTATGAAGGAATGGAAGCAGCCGGACAGGAAAATATCGTCAACCTGCTGCGCTGTGCCTGGGCGGGTTCCCAGAAATACGGAACGCTGGTATGGTCCGGGGACATTGATTCCTCTTTCCGTTCCATGCGCAACCAGCTGGCAGCCGGACTGAATATGGGGCTGTCCGGAATCCCCTGGTGGACCACCGATATCGGAGGCTTCCATGGAGGTGATATTAAGGATGATACATTTAAAGAATGCCTTGTCCGTTGGTTTGAATTTGGAACATTTTGTCCGGTATTCCGGCTGCATGGTTTCCGTGAGCCTTTTAAGGAGGCACTTGGGACAACCGGAGGAGGAAAGCATATCAGCGGCGCAGAAAATGAAGTCTGGTCTTATGGGAAAGAGGTTCTTGCAATCTGCACAAAGTATATGGAATTGAGAGAGAAGATGAAACCCTACATTACGAAGATCATGAAAGAAGCCCATGTAAAAGGAACTCCGGTCATGCGCCCGCTATTTTATGATTTCCCGGGGGACAAAAGGTGCTGGGAAACGGAGGACGCATACATGTTTGGACCCAATCTTCTGGTAGCGCCCGTTCTTTATGAAAATGAGCGCCAGCGCAGGGTATATCTGCCTGAGGGAATATGGCGCAACATTCATGATAACAGGGAGTATCAGGGCGGTCAGGAAATAGAAGTCAAGGCACCCATAGATGAGATACCGGTATTTGCCCGAAATGGGGAGCTTCTGGAAAAATAAATAGAAAAGTGAAAGAAGATTTAACTATCACACTGCAAATTTGGGGATGGCGCAAGCCGGCTTGTGCTATCCAGGGGGTATCAATATGGATAATCAACGGCTATTTGACTTTGGAGGCGGCTATACAGGAATTATGGGAAAGATTTTCGATCTGCTGCTGGTGGGAATCCTATGGATTATCTGCTGCCTTCCCATCCTTACAATTGGTGCATCCACCACAGCTCTTTACTACAGCGTCGTAAAATCAGTTAAGAAAGGAAACGGCTATGCATTCCGGGAATTCTTTCATGCGTTCCGGGTAAATTTTGTGCCGGCAACCGGGTTATGGGCGGCAGTAGGCGGAGTTACTTTTCTCGTCCAGCTGAATATGGGAATTCTGATACAGAAAACCAGCAGTTATACCGGACTTTTCTTCATCTGCTTTTACTTTCTGATATCGGCTTTTGTATTTGCAGCGGCATGTTATGTCTTCCCGGCATTATCCCGGTTTGATATGAGTGCAGGGTGGATACTGAAGCTTGGAATGTATATGGCTGTACGGTATATTCTGACTACGCTGGCTGTATTTCTGGTAATCGGCTGTGTTCTGGCTTTATTTTGGGCGCTGCCAATGAGTATATTTTTTACTCCCGGTGCAGCGGTATTTATTATTTCGGATTTTATGGAGCGGGTATTAGAAAAACATATGCCCGGAAAGATGAGTCAAGTGTGAAAGAAGATCAATTTCACACGGCTGATTTGGAAAAAGAACAAGCATCTGTGGAAATACCGGATACAAAGGGAAATATAGTCAGATTAGAATAGAATGTTAAAAAAACAGCCCGGGATTTTCCCGGGCTGCAATTTCTATTCTTTTCCATTCCAGCAATAAGTACACAGTTTACATGGTTCAATTCCAATTGAAGCCAGCATATCATCCAGACGGTGATAACGCAGGGTTGTGAAATTGAGTTGTTTTCTGATCTCATCTATCATTTCGATATAATTCTGGCTGTCCGGATTCGTGTAGTCGTCCAGCATATTAATATCGTTCTCCCCTTCTCTTTCACGGATAATACGTCTTGTAATCAAATCCATTTCGGAATTTGAACGTGAAAAATTCAGATATTTGCATCCGAACATCAGAGGCGGGCATGCAGGACGGATATGTACTTCTTTTGCACCCTCCTGATAGAGAAACTCGGTAGTTTCCCGAAGCTGGGTACCACGAACAATAGAATCGTCAATTAATAACAGTTTTTTGTCACGGATCAAAGCTTCTACCGGAACTAACTTCATTTTCGCGATCATATTACGCTGGCTCTGCTTCGGGGGCATAAAGGAACGGGGCCAGGTTGGTGTATATTTAATGAAAGGACGGGAATAAGGAATCCCGGTTGCATTTGCATAACCGATGGCATGGGCAACGCCGGAATCGGGAACACCGGCAACAACGTCCGGCTTAACGGTATCGCGGTTAGCCAGAAGACGTCCGCAATTGTAACGCATCTGCTCTACATTGACACCTTCATAGGAAGATGTTGGATATCCATAGTAAACCCAGAGGAAAGAACAGATCTTCATTTTTTCTCTTGGCTTGCTCAGGGTTTCCACACTTTCCGGTGTGATTTTTACGATCTCGCCGGGACCCAGCTCTTTGTAATCCACATAGCCCAGGTTGACGTATGCAAAACATTCAAAAGATACGCAGTAAGAGTCCTCTTTTTTTCCAATGGCAAGAGGAGTTCTTCCCATGCGGTCTCTGGATGCATAAATCTCATTTGGTGTCATGACCAGCATGGTCATGGAGCCTTCCACCATCTCTTGAACATATAACATTCCTTCTAATATAGAACTTTTCTGATTAATCAGAGAAGCCACAAGCTCTGTAGCGTTTATATGGCCTCCGCTCATTTCCAGAAAATGAGTACAGCCATTGTCGTATGCATTTTGTACCAGTTGGTCGATATTGTTGATTTTACCTACGGTTGTTATGGCAAAGCTGCCAAGATGGGACTGCACCAATAAAGGCTGAGGTTCATTATCAGAGATACAGCCGATTCCCAGATTCCCTTCTAATTCATCAATGTCCCGTTCGAATTTAGTACGAAAAGGGGAATTTTCAATATTATGGATTGCCCTGTTAAATCCGTCTTTACCATATACTGCCATACCGCCTCTTCTGGTGCCCAAATGAGAATGATAGTCAATTCCAAAGAATAAATCCTGTACACAGCTTGTCTTTGAAGCTACGCCGAATATTCCACCCATGTATTCCACTCCTTCATGTTTGCGTTTTTTTGATACAGCTACATTCTAACATAAGATGACAGGAAATAACAAGGGGATTTATATAATCACATTTTGTCTGAAAGTGGACTACATAAAAAGGTCTTTCCCACTCATAGATTTTGTGATAGAATAGAGTAGTTAATACTATCCTTTTTTAAGTATGGGAGTACAATCTATGAAAAAGATAAATAGAAAGATAAAATATAGCGGGAAATTAAAGTCATATATGCAATGGCCGCTGGCTCTGGCAGTGTTTTTACTGCTGATGAATATTGCTGTATTTGCAGTGAATACCAAGGCCGGAATAGTAGCAGCGCTGTTCAGTGTGGTATATATCGTTATGATTATCGGCGTATTTGTATTGTACAAACCCCGTATTATGACCGAGCTTGTTTCATTTGCCACGCAGTATGGGCAGATACAGAAGAAAATGCTCCAGAAATTCACCATACCTTATGGTCTGATGGACACAGAGGGCAAGATCATCTGGATGAATGAGGCGTTTTGTAATGCGGTGGGAAAAGATCCGAAATATCATAAAAATATATTAAACCTGTTTCCTGAAATCAGTGTCAATGTTCTGCCTAAAAATGAGGAAATCCAGACCATAGAAGTTCATTTTGAAGGTGAAGATTACCGTGCACAGCTCCAGAAGGTATCCATAGAGGAACTGACGGAGTCCGTTAATATCGTGGATGTGCCCGAGGACCAGAATTATTTAATTGCAGTATACCTGTTTGATACAACAGAATTAAATCAGTATATCAGAGAGAATAAAGAGCAGAAGCTGGTTGCAGGTCTTATTTATATTGATAATTATGATGAAGCTTTAGAGAGCGTGGAAGAAGTCCGCAGATCTCTTTTGATGGCACTGATAGATCGTAAAATTAATAAATACATGGCAAGCCTGGATGGGATTGTGAAGAAGATTGAGAAAGACAAGTATTTTGTCGTAATCAAGCAGAGATCGTTGACAACTCTGGAATCTAACCGATTTTCTTTATTAGAAGAAGTAAAGTCCGTTAACATCGGCAATGATATGAGCGTTACCCTGAGTATAGGTATCGGTGTGAATGGAAATGGATATGTACAGAATTATGATTTTTCACGTATTGCAATAGAGCTGGCACTGGGCCGGGGCGGCGATCAGGCAGTCGTTAAGGATAATGAGAAAATTTCTTATTATGGTGGAAAATCACAGCAGATGGAGAAGAGTACCCGTGTGAAAGCAAGGGTAAAAGCACATGCCCTGCGGGAATTTATTGACAGCAAGGAAGATGTGGTGGTCATGGGCCACAAGATTACGGATATTGATTCTTTTGGAGCTTCCATCGGCGTATACCGTGCGGCAAGACTCATGAATAAAAAGGCTCATATTGTAATCGAAGATGGAAACAGTTCGATCCGTCCCTGGATGAATATGTTCCTGAATAATAAAGATTATGAAAGTGATATGTTTGTAAACCATGCCCAGGCGGAAGAAATCGTAGACAACAATACCGTTGTGGTTGTAGTGGATACCAACCGTCCAAGTATGGCGGAATGCTCTTCCATACTGGATCAGACGAAGACGATTGTTGTTCTGGACCATCACCGTCAGAGCAGTGAGGTTATTAAAAATGCAGTTCTGTCTTATATTGAGCCGTATGCTTCTTCTACCTGTGAAATGGTAGCGGAGATCCTGCAGTATTTTGTGGATGGCATTAAGTTGAAGAATATTGAAGCGGATTGTATCTATGCAGGAATTATTATTGATACAAATAATTTTGTGGCTAAGACAGGAGTCCGAACTTTTGAAGCGGCAGCATTTTTAAGACGCTGCGGAGCGGATGTAACAAGAGTCCGTAAAATGTTGAGAAATGATATGGCTGCATATAAAGCGAGAGCAGAAGCGGTCCGGCATGCGGAGCTGTTCCTGAACTGCTATGCGTTTAGTATCTGTCCGAGTGAAAATATTGAAAGTCCTACAGTAGTAGGTGCTCAGGCAGCAAATGAATTATTGAATATTATCGGTGTGAAGGCATCCTTTGTGTTTACGCCGTTTAATAAACAGGTATATATCAGCGCCCGTTCGATCGATGAGGTCAATGTACAGATCATTACAGAACGCATGGGCGGTGGAGGCCATCTGAATATAGCCGGTGCACAGTTGAAAAATACAACGGTAGAAGAGGCTATCAGTAAATTAAAAGATGTAATTATTAAAATGACAGAAGAAGGAGCGATTTAAATGAAAGTTATATTATTGGAAGATGTAAAATCACTTGGAAACAAAGGCGCTATTGTAAATGTCAGTGATGGCTATGCCAGAAATTTATTCACGAAAAAATTAGGTATTGAAGCAACGCCGAAGAATATCAATGACCTGAAGCTTCAGAAAGCACATGAGGAAAAAGTGGCACAGCAGATTCTGGACGAGGCAAAGGCATACGCAGCTGAAATTGCAGAAAAGCAGGTTACGGTATCTATCAAAGTGGGTGAGGGCGGTAGAACGTTTGGTTCTGTTTCATCCAAAGAAATTGCAGAAGCAGCCAAAGCGCAGCTGGGATATGACATTGATAAGAAAAAAATGCTGCTTACAAATCCGATCAAGGCGCTTGGCACTACAATTGTGCCGATTAAGCTGCATCCGAAAGTAACAGCAGAATTAAAGGTTGTAGTAAAGGAAGCTTAGGAGGAAGCCTGACATGGAAGAAGCACTCATAAAACGAGTATTGCCACATAGCGTCGAGGCAGAACAGTCTGTAATTGGCTCTATGATCATGGATAGAGAAGCGATTATGACTGCTTCCGAGATTATCAGCAGCGAAGATTTCTATCAGCACCAGTACGGGGTTTTATTTGAATCCATGCTGGAGCTGTACAATGAAGGCAAACCGGTAGATCTGATTACATTACAGGACAGGTTAAAGGAAAAGGAAGTACCTCCGGAGATCAGCAGCCTGGAATTTGTAAGGGATCTGTTGAACGCAGTGCCTACCTCGGCTAATGTAAAATATTATGCTAATATCGTCCAGGAAAAATCAATGCTCCGGAAACTGATCCGGACAACGGAAGATATTGCAAACACCTGTTATGTGGCAAAGGACAGGCTGGAAGACATTCTGGGTGACACCGAGAAGAAAATATTTGATATCGTGCAGTGCAATACTTCCGGTGATTATGTTCCGATTAAAGAAGTTGTACTGAATGCATTGGATAAAATCGAACAGGCTGCCAAAAATAAAGGGAGCGTTACCGGAATCCCTACAGGCTTTATAGACCTGGATTATAAGACATCAGGATTCCAGCCTTCCGATCTTATTCTGATAGCAGCCCGTCCTTCTATGGGTAAAACGGCATTTGTTTTAAACGTTGCACAGAATATGGCATTTAAAGAAAATAAAACAGTGGCGATATTCAGTTTGGAAATGTCAAAAGAGCAGCTGGTTAACCGTCTGCTCTCTCTGGAATCAAAGGTGGATTCCCAATCCATCCGAACCGGTAATCTGTCGGATGAAGACTGGTCCAAACTGATTGAAGGCGCAGGCATTATTGGAAAATCCCATTTGATCATTGATGATACGCCGGGTATCTCAATCAACGATCTACGTTCCAAATGCCGTAAATATAAACTGGAACAGGATCTGGGAATCATAATTATTGACTACCTTCAGCTGATGACCGGAAGTAAAAAAACAGATTCCAGGCAGCAGGAAATCTCAGATATATCAAGATCCCTGAAGGAAGTTGCAAGGGAATTGCATGTACCTGTAGTTGCGTTATCCCAGCTGAGCCGTGCCGTAGAACAGCGTCCGGAACACCGGCCCATGTTATCTGACCTTCGTGAATCCGGAGCGATTGAGCAGGATGCCGATGTGGTTATGTTCCTGTATCGTGACGATTATTATAACAAAGATACCGACAGGCCCAATATTGCGGAAGTTATCATTGCAAAGCAGAGAAATGGACCCATTGGTACGATAGAACTTGTATGGCTGCCGAATTATACGAAATTTGCAAACATGCAGAAGTAACAGCAAGAGCGTTCATCTTGAATCAGGGTGGGCGCTTTTTCATGCAATATAGATTGCGTATAAAATAATATGTTGTAAATATAAAGAAAATAATATAAAGTTAATATTTGTGTTGACTTAATAAACGCTTTGTTCTATAATAAAATATATATTTCTAATTAAGCAGATCTGCTTTGACTTCCCATTATAAGAATATTTAAGTGAAATTTTATAGAATATCCATGGCAAGGAATTTATCTGGTTGTTAAAGAGCTGTTAACCATTATTTTTATCAAGGATCTTTCGCTTCTGATCTTGAGGCATTCAATAACTGAGGGAATGGATCCATAGAAGGGAGTGGATTCATGCCAAAGGAGATGTTACAATGACATCCCGCTTTTTATGCTGTACTTCAGATAGAACTGCAGGATGAATTTAAACATCTGGACTTTGAGAATGAACATATGCTGGGGACAAAACCAAAGCAAATTGATGTATTGGTAATTAAGAATAAGGAGAATACCCGCATTAAAAAGAACATTGGCCGGATTTTTCGAAAGTATAATATTATTGAATATAAGAATCCTAAAGATTATTTAAGTATAGATGACTTTTATAAATGTTATGCTTATGCCTGCCTGTTCAAGCAGGAAGGAAGTGGCCGTGACCCAATTGATATCAGAGATATCACCCTTACATTTGTAAGCAGGCGTTTCCCTTTAAAATTAATAAATCATTGGAAGAAGGTAAGAGCATTTCAAATAGTAAAACATGAGGAAGGGATCTATTATATTTTAGGGGATATTATACCAATACAATTACTCATAACCAGAATGCTTACAAAAGAGGAAAATCTATGGTTAAGAGGATTAGATGAAGGCATAAATGACAGGAATCTGATGGAACATTTATCCTGGGAGTATGAAAAGAACCAAAAAAACCGGCTATATCAGTCAGCAATGGATATAATCATTAAATCCAATAAGAAAGAGTTTAAGGAGGCAAAGAACGATATGTGTGAAGCAATCAGAGAACTATTTAAGACCGAACTGGAAGAAGCAGTTGGAGAAGCTGTAAATAAGGCTGTTGCCCAGGCAGTGACCCATGCAACCGGTAAAGCCAGAAGTGACATATTGAATGCCTTAGAAGACATTCATAACAATATACCACTGAAAAAGGTGCAGGAAAAATATATTTTAACAAAGCAGGAAGTATCCCGTCTCGAGAAATTAGCTATGTATTAATCGGGTTAGATGGGAATTACGTCGAAGCCTGAATGTTCCTGGTGAATCGGGTATTTTCATGACATTATTTGCGATATCTCCATGTTTGAATCTAAGAATCAATATGATATAATAGCCATGTGCAGATTTACGTTTTGCTTATGGCCAAAATGCCTGTATAGATTCTATTTTATAATGGAGGGGACGTATGGAAATAATGGACGAGACGAGATATATGATCTCCGATGCTGCGAAGAAAGTCGCAGTAGAAGCGCATGTTCTGCGTTATTGGGAAGAGGAACTGGAACTCCCGATTGCGCGGACTGAACTGGGTCACCGATACTATACAGAAGAAAATATTCGTATATTTCAGAATATTAAAGAACTGAAAGAGAGAGGTTTTCAATTAAAGGCAATCAAAGTTTTAATACCGGAGATAGCTAAAAGGGAAATCAAAAATACAGATAATATTATTCACCTGGAAGAGAAACTAAACAGGAAATCACTTGATAAAGATCATGAAGCAGATAAACCGGTACAAGTACAGGCTGCCGCTTCAGAGCCCGAGAAAGGCAAACAGAAAGAACAGACAGCAGAAGGTATGCAGAAGGCTCATAAAGAGATTTCAAATGAGAACTCTAAGGACAAGCCCCATCAAAATGGAAACAGTCAGGAAAGAGCAGTGAAGGACGGTAAGAAGGAAACAGCATCAGATAAAAAAGATTCTGAAAAATGTGTTGCGGATGTATTGGAAACACCACTGTCGGAACTGGAATTTGATGTGGATAAACTCCTTCAATTTGAAAAAATTGTGGGTAACATTGTCACGACTGCGTTAAAGGAAAATAACAAAGAGCTGAACGATCAGATCAGCGAAAGTGTTTCCAAAGAAATTGACTACCTGCTGAAGCTGCGTGAGGAAAAAGAGGAAGACAGATACAGACGATTGGATGAGACGATCCGGGCACATCAAAACCAGGGTTCTAAACGTCTTGTAGCCGCAACCCAGTCCGAGGATGTGAAACCCCAGAAAAAAGGATTCTTTTTTTGGAGGCATTGATTATAAGTCACAATTTTCCTCTATATACCTATGCTTCTTTCATGTCTGGTATTACAAAAGTTCTCACCTAACAACTCAAGGTGAGAACTTTTGTTAATACGGTGGGTCAGGATTCAAAATATACAGATCTAATCATATCTGAATGCTGTAGTTTTTCCAGATCTTCTTTACTAAGCCAGCTTACAAAACCGTAGATAGATAAACCATTTTCTTCTATATAAGTACTACTGGACGCTATGGTTTCTCTTTCAATTCCAACCATTTTACAAAAGGTATTCTGATGGGAAAGATAGCGCAGCATACTGACCATATGGCTTTCCATAGTAGTCTCATCATTTGTTAATGCATCCAGTTCATTCATTGTCAGATCGGTGGAATCCAGCTTTAAATATGGATACCGGTCAGGATATGGGTTATGGAGAATGAGCCCTTCCGGCTGCGTCTGAAAGCCGGTAATATAGTCTGAATAGGAAGCTGTTTCACTGGTTCTGCATGCTGCCCATGACAGGTTTATAAGATGTTCCTTTTCAAATGCTTTGTAATCTGAAAAGGATTGATAGTCTTTGAAAGAGACATAGGCCCGATACATTTGGTCATCCTGTAAAGCTGAGATTTTCTGCTCGATGTCTTCTTTGGGAATTCCGCTCCAGGTCCACTGTGCATAATGGTCTTCCGGCTTGAGAAGCAGATTGCCTACGGGTAAGTTTAATATATTGGCGTCATACATCGTTAAATGATTGCGTGTTATTTTTCCGGCGTAAAGAGAAGGAAAGGAACTTTCCCTGGTAACGGAAGGCTGCAGGAAAATATCATAGGACCCGTAATCTGCTGAGGATACGGCAACGGAGTCCTGAATATCCAGCGGCATCATCAGCTCTGTAAATACGCTCATATCCAGGGTTATTTGATTTATATTCTCACCTAAAGTTTCTGCGGGATTATAATAAAAGTTTTCCATAAGCGGTGAAAGACCAAATTGTATAAAGAGAATGAGAATCAATGATATGGCAGTAAACACCGCACCCATTTTTATGAAGGCTTTTCGAATTGCTTTTTGGATCAGTGCTGCATCCGTGTCTTTATGAGCATACGTTTTATGATTTTTGGCATCTTCATTATGATCTTCATGGTAAAGATGTTCCAGCTTAAGATCAATCGCTTCACTAAGATATTCTTCGATTAACTCATGTTTTTCAATTTCTTCTTCAATCCAGGCAATCTCTTCTTCAGATGCTGTGTGGTTTCTATATTTTTCAAAAACAACTTCAAATTTCATGTTTTTCCACCTCTTTCTTAAGCTCCTTTTTTGCACGGTGTACAATAATGCGCACGTTTCCGGGGGACAAATCCAGTATCTCAGCAATTTCACGCTGAGGCATCTCAAAAAAATACTGCATAACAAGCACTTCTCTGGACAGTATAGGCAGTTCCATTAATGCTTCCATTAGCAGACGGTTCTGTTCCTTTTGCAGAAAGTCATCCAAGGGGGAGCCACTATCCTGATAATGTTCCATGTCAGCTTCTGAAACTGTTCTTTGCTGCCGTTTTAAGTAATTCAGGCTTTCGTTTTTCCCTACTTTATACAGCCATGCACGGAAATTAGGATGTGATTTGTCTAATGACAGAAAAGCCTTTAAAAATGTTTCCTGCAGGATATCTTCTGCCGCAGAGGTATCCCGAAGGAGGGTATAAAGGTATAAAAACAGCTCTCTGGAATAGCGCTGGTAGATCTCTTCCAGAATATTTGCTTCCATAAACATTCCTCCTCTCCTGACTATATGAAGTAATAGCGTAACAGTTCAGTACCATCGCTTTTAGGAGCGAAAATCCATTTAAAATCGCCTTTTGCAATAGAACTTTTTCCTGCTGTCCTACGAATCGATGGTTAGAGCAGTAAATGATCAAACCTGCTGTGTAGTACGTATTATTTTCTTTCTTATTAAGTATAACAATTAAGATTTCATTTTGTTACAAAAATATTGGTTTTTTTTGATTCATCTCAAAATCCATTATACCGCACAGTGGAACATATAACTGGCAGAAAGCAATTTACAATCAAATTCCGGGGGTTATTAATTTCAGGCATAAAAAAAACACGGGAGCATTACTCCCGTGTTCGAATACCTTAATTATTCTGCTGAGATAGCGCCTGTTGGGCATTCAGCTTCGCATGTTCCACAATCTAAGCAAGTATCTGCATCGATTACGTATTTTCCATCACCTTCGCTGATTGCTTCTGCTGGACATACTGGAGCGCATGATCCACAAGCTACACATTCGTCTGAAATTACATATGCCATGATAATATCCTCCTTAATTTATATACTGTTTTTCGACTTGTCTGCCAAGCCTTTCAATTTATTCTAATACATTTATAATGATTATACAAGTGAAATATTTGTTAATTTTTATGCCGTTTTTGTCGAATACCGTCTAAAATCAGGGATTTTGCCCATATAACTTTTTCCTTGGGACAATTCTCCAGATCTTTTAGCGGATAATCCATTCCCAGCTGTTCATACTTACTTTTTCCCATATTGTGATAGGGAAGTACATCCAGTGCCTTCAGGTTAGACAGCCCCCCTATATAATTGCCGAGCTCAGTCAGATACTTGGGGTCATCGGTAATCCCGGGGACCAGAACGTGGCGGATCCACACAGGAATTTTCTTCTTCTCCAGATATTCTGCGAATTGAAGAATGCGTTCATTTGAATGTCCGGTCAGCTTTTTATGGGCTTCCAGGTTAATATGCTTAATATCCAGCATAACCAGATCAGTCACAGCTAACAGACGGTCCAGTTTTTTTAGATACTCAGTATTCCCGGGTGCAAAGGTGATCCCAGAAGTATCAAGGCAGGTATGGATATTTTCTTTTTTAGATTTCTCAAATAGATCGGTAACGAATTCAATCTGAAGGAGAGGCTCACCGCCTGTAACGGTGATACCTCCATTTTTATAAAAGGCGCGGTTCTTGTCGTAGTTGGACAGAATCTCTTCTGGATCCATCCAGGTGCCGGCATTTACCTCCCAGGTATCCGGGTTGTGGCAGTATTGACAGCGCATCGGACACCCCTGGGTAAATACAACATACCGGATGCCCGGTCCATCAACGGTACCAAAACTCTCTAAAGAATGAATACGGCCTTTCATAGTTTACGCCTCCTTTGATTGATGTCAATCACGCAGTTTTACATTGCGCCATGGAATGTTCTTGAAATAACTTCATCCTGCTGAGCTTTTGTCAGCTTGTTGAAGTTTACAGCATAACCGGATACACGGATGGTAAGCTGTGGATATTTTTCAGGATGAGCCTGTGCGTCCAGTAATGTATCACGGGTGAATACGTTTACATTTAAATGATGGCCGCCTTTTTCAACATAGCCGTCTAAAAGATTAATTAAGTTTTCAACCTGAGCATTATTTACTGTCATAGTATTGTCCTCCTTATAATAGATAATTGCCTGTGAGTCAATCGGTTACATCTATTTCGAATATATGGAGAGGATAAATCCCCGCCATATAATTAATTTAAAGATTTTAGTTTTCTTCGTCTTCTACGCCTTCAAAAAGGGTAGGTGCATTACAGCTTCCGCAGCCCAGATCCATATCTACGGAGATATCTCCGGCAAAGATCTGATCATCTTTACCAAGTGCTCCCGGAATAATGGAGAAGGTATTGGAAATTCCATCCTGTGCTTCACGGAATGGAAGCTTGGATACGGAAGCGAGGGAAGCAACTGCTCCATGCTCATCACGGCCATGCATTGGGTTAGCACCCGGTGCAAATGGTTCTCCGGCTTTTCTTCCGTCCGGTGTGGATCCTGTATTTTTACCGTATACAACGTTTGAAGTAATGGTCAGGATAGAAGTTGTAGGGATACCGCCACGGTATGTGTGGTTTCCGCTGATATACTTCATAAATGTTCTTACAAGATCAGCTGCTATGCTGTCAACACGGTCATCATCGTTTCCGTATTTCGGGAAGTCTCCTTCTACCTGGTAATCTACAACGATTCCGTCTTCATCACGGATTGCTTTTACTTTCGCATATTTGATTGCGGACAGAGAGTCAGCAACTACAGAAAGACCAGCGATACCGGTTGCAAACCAGCGGGTTACTTTTTCATCATGCAGAGACATCTGTAATTTTTCATAGCAGTATTTATCATGCATATAATGAATGATATTTAAAGTATTTACATAAACTCTTGCAAGCCACTGCATCATGTCTTTGTATGCAGACATCACTTCATCGTAATCAAGGTATTCAGAAGTGATTGGTCTGTATTTTGGTCCAACCTGTTTCTTCGAAACTTCATCAACACCACCGTTAATAGCGTATAACAAGCATTTTGCAAGGTTTGCTCTGGCGCCAAAGAACTGCATTTCTTTACCTACACGCATGGAAGATACACAGCAGGCAATCGCATAATCATCACCATGAGTTACACGCATTAAGTCATCGTTTTCATACTGGATAGCGGAAGACTTAATGGACATTTTAGCACAGAAAGCTTTAAAGCTATGAGGAAGTCTTGTGGACCACAGTACAGTCAGGTTCGGTTCCGGAGCAGGTCCTAAGTTATCTAAGGTATGGAGATAACGGAAGGACATTTTTGTTACCATAGGACGTCCGTCGATACCAACACCAGCGATAGATTCTGTTACCCAGGTCGGGTCACCTGAGAACAGGTCATTATATTCAGGTGTACGTGCAAATTTAACAAGACGAAGTTTCATAATAAAGTGGTCTACGAATTCCTGAATTTCTTCTTCTGTAAATGTGCCGTTCTTTAAGTCACGTTCTGCATAGATGTCGATGAAAGTAGAAGTACGTCCAAGGGACATGGCTGCACCATTTTGTTCTTTTACAGCTGCCAGATAACCAAAGTATAATGCCTGAATTGCCTCTTTGGTGTTAGTAGCCGGTTTAGAAATATCGCATCCGTAGATTTCGCCTAATTTTTTTAGTTCTTCCAAAGCACGGATCTGTTCGGATAATTCTTCACGGTTACGGATAACATCAGAGTACATAATAGTACGTGTGCTGTCTTTCTGGTCTTTTTTGTCTTCGATCAGACGATCAACACCATACAGAGCGACACGACGGTAATCGCCGATGATACGTCCACGTCCATAAGCATCCGGAAGCCCTGTAATGATATGGCTGGAACGGCATGCACGCATTTCCGGTGTATATGCATCAAATACGCCTGCATTATGCGTTTTTCTGTGATTGGTGAAAAATTCATCAACTTCAGGATCTAACTGATAACCATTGTCTTTACAAGCTTTTTCTGCCATACGGATACCGCCGTAAGGCTGTAAAGAACGTTTGAAAGGTTTGTCAGTCTGAAATCCTACTATTGTTTCTTTATCTTTATTCAAATATCCAGGACCATGGGAAGTAATGGTGGAGATAATCTTAGTATCCATATCCAGCACGCCGCCGGCTTCCAGTTCCTTTTTGTTCAGATCCATTACCTGAGCCCACAGATCTTTCGTGTTTTCTGTTGCCTCAGCCAGGAAGGATTCATCACCTTCATAAACTGTATAGTTTTTTTGGATGAAATCGCGGACATTAATTTCTTTTGTCCAAACACCACTTTTAAAGTCATTCCATTCGCTTCTCATACATTACCTCCTACGATATGATATTCTTAATTTTCCCCAAAAAATCAGGGGAATATTTATTGAAGTATTGTTAATTAATTGACAGGATTATCATAACATGTACATTGTATACACGTCAAGGGCACCGTTGCATTTTTTCGAATACAGTTGGGCTTAATGAAAAAGATTATTATATATTGACAAAATTGGTATGATATAAAATCAATATTTGTAAATAATGCGAAAGGATTGTTATAATATAGCATATTTGATGTTATATTGAAGCGGGAGTGTATAACACTCTGAGAAGAGGTTGCTTTTTGTGGAGAAAGAGATGTAAAATGTGGATAATACGAGGATAATAAGGGGGAAATGTGGATTGGGGAAATTCAGGAATTTAACGCTGAAACGGAAATTATTTTCATCATTAGTGATCTTTGTTATCATACCGCTGCTGATAGTGGGGGGATGCTTTTCTATATGGATCAATCATATTGATAAAAAAAGCAGCTGTGAGTCAGGCATAATTATTTTAAAAGAGGTACATAAGGATGTGGATAAAATTTTTTATGATGTAGAGGATGTTACCTCAAAGCTTAAGATTAACAGCTGGATGCAAAAAATATTGCTTGATACGGCAACGAAAAAAGACTACTGGGAGCTGAAAGAGTGGTATGACAGCACAACCAGAAACAAGGAATATTTCAGTGCGCTATGCCTGAGTATGGATGGTAAAATCGTCTATCAAAGAGGGAAAGTCCTGCATACGGAAAATAAAGAGTATATCCGGCAGATGGAAGAGGTGGGGGGTAAGAGCTTTTGGTCCAAACCTTATATTCTGGATTTGTTTCCGGTTTATAAAGAAGATAAAAAAGAAACAGTTGTTACATATTATAATGGGATACATCCACAGGATGATGTGGGCACAGATCGCTACTCTTTTAACGGATAAAGGGATTCCCATAACGGTAGGGCTACTAAACTTTCAGGGCATGTTCACCACAAATTGGCCGATGCTTACAGCAGCAATCTGTATGGTAATGCTTCCGCTGTTTTTGATCTCTTTATTCCTGCAAAAGTATTTTGTTGCAGGACTGACAAACGGAGGTGTCAAAGGATAAAATGTTTTAAAACGTTATTGGTAAATTTTTCAAATTCTATATAGAACAGGGTTCTAATATTTAAAAACTTACTTATATAAAAAGAGGCTTATAGTCGAAGTTATTAAGGGATAATCTTTTAGAGAATATTTTTACATTCTCAAAATAGTCAGGTGTATGAGGATCTGGTATCATTTAGGCTTGACCCTGTATAATCGTTAACAAAATTGTTTGATTTCTCTGTTCCTGGTGGCAACAAATTGAAACACAAGCACTTTAGTGGGAATCTATGGGATTTGCGGGGGAATGCGGTAAGTGGTGTTTAAAATATTTACAATCAGTTTCAGACAAAAATGAATTGATATTTACGGAAATGTTAAAAGCGGGCAGGCAATGTCCGCTTTTTATTGTGAAAAAGATATAGTAAAAAAGTAATCATTCCGAATAGTAAGGTAAAAAAGACGAAAATAAGGGGTTGTACAAAAAGGGGAAATCAGATTCTAAAAATGTAAAATAGTGTAGTAACATGGTACAAACCCTTGTTAAAATTGCGTTAATAATTGTGACTTAGTACTATGCAAATAGAAATTCATCTGTTACAATAGGGCAAGAGGCGATTCTATGAACGAAATCAAAGATTTTTTGAAATCCAGGGCTATAATGAATCTGGTTATAGTTCTGCTTAATATTGGTGTTTTTATTGTTATGGAATTAATAGGAGATACAGAAGATGTACAGTTCATGCTGACTCATGGTGCAAATTATACACCCTGGGTTTTAGAGCATGGAGAATATTACCGGATATTTACCTGCATGTTTCTACATTTTGGAATAGAGCATCTGTTCAGCAATATGCTGGTACTTATTTTTCTGGGAGATACACTGGAAAGAACGGTAGGGAAAATTCGATATCTTCTGATATATGTGATAGGTGGTCTTGGCGGCAATCTGTTGTCGATGTGGTATGATATGAAAACCGGTGATTTTGCAGTTTCAGCCGGAGCATCGGGAGCAGTATTTGCAGTAATCGGAGCACTTGTATTTATTATTGCAAGAAATAAGGGGAAACTGGAAGATCTGACTGGTAAAAGGCTGGGTCTTATGGCAGCGCTCACCTTATTCCAGGGGTTCTCCAGTGCCGGAATAGATAATTCGGCGCATGTAGGAGGCCTGATAACAGGCGTGCTTCTTGCGGTTTTGCTCTATCGCAAAAAGAAACGTGTTTCGATAGAGCAAGGTAATTATGATAGCATGCAATAATTAAATAAATATTCATGACTAAAAGAATGCAGCTATGTAGGCTAGCAGTAAGGAAGGAGGATGGTAAAGCAGGTTCCTGTACCAAGGGTGGATTCCACTTTCAAAAACCCATCATGCGCTTCCACTATGCGTTTGGTAATGGCAAGCCCAAGTCCGCTGCCACATTTTTTATGTGTTACAAAAGGGGCAAAGAGGGTATCCAGATCTTCTTCACGGATGCCACAGCCATCATCAACAACCTGTATGATCAGATCTTTTTCTTGCGTGTACGCCCGGAAGATAATATGACCGCAGTCATCTAATGCTTCTACGGCATTACGCAGCAGGTTGTAGACTGCCTGATGTAATTTTGTATCGTCAGCAGTGATATAAGGCAGTTCATTTTGAAAGTCACAGGAAAAATCAATATCAGTATCTCGTAAATGGGTTGCAATAGACCCGGCAAGAGCCTCTAACCAGGACTTGACATTCATTTCCTGAAGAGCGAGGCGTTCTCCGTTATTGAATGAAGATAATTCGTCCAAAAGTTTTCTGAGGAACATCATATCTTCCATCGTTTGATTCCAAAAAGCAAAGCTTCTTACTTCCGGATGTTGTTTTTCAATCAATTGCAGAGAACTGTTTATTAAAGTAACAGGATTGCGTATCTCATGTGAAATCTGGGACACAGTAAATTGTTGATCTTCTTTCAGCTTTTCTATGATATAGCGGAAATCCTCACGCTCATTCATGAGGGCTTTCATCTGTTTTTCGTCATTTTTAGTTAACATATCGACACCTCCATGCATAGAATAGCATTGGTTTCGAAAAATAGCAAATACATATTATTGACATAATTTTACAAAATGTTTAACATATTGGTGAATAATTATAAGAAAAAGGAGAGAGTTTATGAAAGAAAATGATTGCATTTTTTGTAAAATAGCGAATGGCCAAATACCCTCAGCCGCAGTATTTGAAGATGAAGATTTTAAGGTAATACTTGATTTAGGACCGGCATCCAAAGGACATGCCCTGATTATTCCCAAGGAACATTATGCGAATATTTTCGACATGCCGGATCCATTACTGCAAAAAGCTTACACTTTGGCTAAGAAAATGGCAGCTCAGTTAAAAGACACGCTGGAGTGCGACGGGATTAATATTCTGCAAAATAATGGGGAGGCAGCTGGACAGACAGTTTTTCATTTCCATATCCACCTCATACCCCGCAGAACAAAAGACCATGTCGGTATAACCTGGAAACCCGGAACCTTGACGGAGCAAGACAAAGAGGAGATACTTTCCAAATTTAAAGCATAAGCTGAGAAGAGGACACTACAAAAGATGAAGAATAAATTGTTTACAGACGTATATAACAGGTATCATCGTCTGGTCATAAAGGCGGCTTTGGATCAGACTGGAGATTTTGAGTTGGCACAAGAAATCTGCCAACATGTATTTTGGAAATATTATGACAATATGGATACAGTGGCGCCGGATTTTATCAAGGCGTGGCTTCTGATCACTGCGAAAAGGGCAATTATAGATAATTCCAGAAAAGCAAGTGTCAGGAGAGAAGTAATTATGCCAACTACGAGTATGAACACGGCAGTACAATACTCCATTGATGAGTTGGTAAACAGAACAGCAAATACACAATTGCTGTTTACAATTTTTGACGATTTAAAACAGATGAATGAGAGATGGTACGAAGTGATTTACCAAAGCTATGTGAATGGACTGACTCAGGAAGAAGCAGCGGCAAAACTTGGAATTGCAGTTACCGTATTTCGTGCGAGATTATGCAGGGCAAAGAAATACATAAGGCAGAAATATCTGAAAGATTATAAAGAAAAGTAGAGGCGCGCGCCTCTACTTTCCTTGTGTAACCTGGTCGATTAATGACACTATTTTTCCGATGGCATCGTTTTGCTGGCTTTTCTCCATAGCTGCAATATAGGTGCGCCGGGATTCATAAAGTGTCTGAATTGTGTGAAGCAGAGCTTCCGGTGACAGGGTTTCTTCTTCCAACACCTCGCTGAACCCCTGGCGCTTGAAAGAAGCAGCATTTAAAATCTGATCTCCACGGCTGGCTGCAGCGGAAAGCGGTATTAAGAGATTTGGCTTGCGCAGTGCCAGCAATTCGCAGATTGCATTTGCGCCTGCTCTGGAAACAACTACATCCGCCAGGGCAAAGAGATCCGCTAATTCTTGTTTTATATATTCGTATTGTACATAGCCTTCCGTATTAATGAGAGTTTCATCAATTTTATCTTTTCCACATAAATGAATTACCTGGAAAGTTTTCAAGAGTTGTGGTAAAATATTCCTTATAGCGGTATTAACTGCAGCGGAACCAAGACTGCCGCCAATAATGAGCAGGACTGGTTTATTTGCAGTAAATCCACAGAACTTCAGCGCCGCAAGTTTGTTACCGGATAAGAGCTCTTGACGTATGGGAGATCCGGTTAAAAAGGCTTTCCCTTCTGGTAGGTGGGACAGTGTCTCCGGAAAATTACAGCATATTTTATTAGCAGACGGGATCGAGAGTTTGTTTGCCAGGCCAGGAGTCATGTCTGACTCATGTATGATAACCGGAATATGACGGTGCTTAGCAGCCAGAACCACCGGTACAGCTACAAATCCGCCTTTGGAAAAGACAACATCCGGTTTCAGGCGTTTTAACAATTTTCGAGCCTGGAAGTAGCCCTTAATTACCTTAAAAGGATCTGAAAAGTTTTTTGGGTCAAAGTAACGTCTCAATTTACCGGAAGCGATTCCATAGTAGGGAACCGAAAGTTCTTCAATTAATTTTTTTTCAATTCCGTCCAAGGAACCAATGTACTGGACATCGTAGTCAAGTTCCTTAAGGCGTGGGAGTAGTGCAATATTAGGTGTAACATGGCCGGCAGTGCCGCCACCTGTAAGAATAATTCGTTTCATATTCATCCTCCAAAAAGTTCATCATAGATACATATTATACTGTTATGAAAAAAAGTCAAGACAGGACTGGGCGGGATGGGATATAATTATATGAAAAAGCTATCGGATATAAACGCAACGTTGCTCGTGCCGCCTGGCGTAAATACGTCGATATATAGTGACTGATATCTGTGTCAGGTGTGCGACTGTGAATCGACGGCGTAGCGGGCTACGGCTAAATTCACAGTCGTGCAGCTGGCACAGATAGCGGGTGCTGTATAGTGGCATATTTGCGCCGGGCGGCACGAGTGCAGAGGGGAGTAAATAGTGGAAGGAAAACTAAGAAAAAACAGTGATAAAATTGAGCCTTTTCCTATAGCCACGGAGAATAACGAATCCGTGGATGATATGGATGAGGCTCTCCGACAGCAATTGATAAAAGCGGCAGATGAATACGAAAAAATATTAAATTCGGATCCGAGTTTGGATTACATAGATGAGATGGAGGAATCCCCGGAACTTTTTGCAGCAGTTATTCAGCAACTGAAGGACGAAAAGAAGTGGGTTGATGAGGACGAAGCAGATTCCGCCAGGAAAGAGGAGGCTTCGGAGACTGCTATGGGAGAAGAAAAGAAGGATAATGTTCAAAGTGAAGAAAATCGTGAGAAGGTCTATGAGATGCTTTCGGATGAGGATCGGAAAGCGCTTGCGATTGGACGAAGAAAGATGGCTCAGCGCCGACGGGATAAGGTTATAAAGGTAGCTGGGATTGCAGCTATGATTAGCTTGTGTTTGTTTGGGGTTAGTATGACAAGTTCGGCTAATAGGGAATATTTAATGTCGATGTTTAACATAACAGTAAAAGATAAGTTACAGGTGCAATTAGATGACGTTAATGTGAATCATGTTATCGGCGCTGTTTCCGATGAAGACGCATGGGAAAAAATTGAAGAATCTTTAGGCATAAAAATGATGAAATTTAATTATAAGCCAGATGGTATGAAGTTCTTATCTGTTAATATTGATGAGTTGACAAAAAATGCAGTTTTACAGTATCAATATACAGGTGAAACTATTGTCAATATTTTTGTATATAAAAATAGAAAAAATGCTTCATCAACACAGGTTTTTGATGGTAAAGTAAATGACAGTTTTGTTTTAGAAAGCAATGATGGAGATGCAATAAATGTAACTGAACTAATGAATCCTAATGATGAGATATCTTATGCGGCTTATTTAAATAAAAAAGATTGTTATTATTCAATTACGGCAATAATGGACAAGGAAAATTTTACAAAAATATTAAAAAATATTTATTTTTAATTTTAGCGTTATATTTTGGAGTCTAGTACGTTTATATATAGTGTAATGTAAAATATTCTAAAGAAAAAGGAGGAAATATGAAATTGTGTAAAAAAGCAGTAAAGATTTTATCAATCATGTTATGTTTGATATTCTGTATAAGTATAACTTCAGTGGATGCTTTAGCAGCAGAATATAAAGCCGGAGACATAGTTGATGGAACGTTACTAACATCGGAGACATCATCCGACGGTTTTTATCGAGCAATTGAAAGGGGGACATATTTAAATAGTGGAACCTGTAATATTACTAATGGAGGTGGTGGCGTAATTTACATCTCTGGTACTACATTGGCTAACCGGGCATGTGATTCCGTAGAAGTTTATCTCAGTGTAGACAGGCTTGTTAACGGTAGCTGGGTTAATATTGACCATAGAGGTCAGGTTTCTTATAATACGTCTCAATGCATTTTTAGCACATCGATTTATTCAACACCAGGTTATTATTATCGAGTAACAGCTTCTCATATTGTGCGTAAGGGAGTTGTTAAGGAAACCAGTAGTAGCTATACTAATGGTATAATGATACAGTAGATATTCAATGATTGTTTAACTTACATTACCTATCACTGAATAAATACAACATATTTTAGAGATATAAAGAAAGTAACATATAAACGAATTAGACAAAGGGGAGTAAAAAAATCATGAATGCAAAGTACTATCGCTTTTTATTTCAAAACATTGAGTGTGGAATATGCCATACAGGAAGTATCGTGGACAACTATATTGATGAGAAATGCCAGTTTATTTACATTAGTGGAGTGTTGAATACGGCATGCAAGAAGACAGAACCAGACAAGAGATTTCATAAAGTGCCTGAGTATCATTTTATGATTTTGGCGGATTTATGCTCATTTTCAATACATAAAGCTGTGGAAGTTCTGATGACATCAAAAGTCAGTAAGGTCATTATACCTAATTTTACTTTGGAGGAATTGAAAGGGCTTACAAATCAGGCACAAGAAGATAAGGTATTCGACGAAAATGAACTTAGCTTTATCAGAAATCCATATGATTTTATGAAACACAATGGTGTGGAGGAAATTTGCAGGGTTGAAAAAGATTTATCCTTTATTAGTAATGGATGGCGTTTTGAATTTGCTGTCTATGGTGAAGGGCATGAAAAAGGATTGGTTGTATACCATGGTTCAGACAAAATGGACAAGAAGATGGAAGATACAGTCATGGCGGTTAAGTATATCTCTGAGGATACGCCTTGTAGTGTATGCATTAATCTTGGAGTGCCAAGCTGCGGTATGAGATGTGGTTTATATAATGATTTTGATTTATGTAAAAAGCACAATGGGCCCGGAGAGCAGGAATATATAGATGGAAGCCTGCTCTTGGGAACAGTTAATCTCCAGGAGAATCTGGAAGCAGTCAAAGAACGCTTTGCAGATGTCTGGAGTAAGATCAGAATTGTCGCAATTCCCAACGGAGGGAGCGCGGCTGAGTGGAATCAGGGGATACTGGATATTGGAAGCAATGGATATAAACAGTATTTTGTGGGTCCGAAATCCGATGTCAGCAACGCAAAAGCAATCAGAGACATTGGGATGAGCAGTCCATATCAGCATTTTACAGTGACCTCAAAAGAATTCGGCTTATGCTGTTCTGGATTTTACAAGCATCGTGAGTACAATTAAATATTAATTTGAAAATGCCTATCTTAATAGCACCAAACAGAGTATAATATTCTTATACGACTACGTTTGGGCGAAAGGAGAGGCATTTTTTATGAGACTGACATTTTTAGGGGCAACACATGAAGTAACGGGGAGCTGCTATTATCTGGAGGCATGCGGACAAAAGATTTTGATCGACTGTGGTATGGAGCAAGGTCCTGATTGTTTTGAAAATCAGGAAATACCCGTTCCCGCCAGTGATATTGATATGCTGCTGTTAACACATGCCCACATTGATCATTCCGGGAAGATTCCCCTTTTATACCAGAGAGGATTTCGGGGGCAGGTATTTTCTACCCGGGCTACCCAGGATTTATGTGAGATTATGCTGCGAGACAGTGCGCACATTCAGATGTTTGAGGCTGAATGGAAGAACAGAAAAGGAAAAAGAGCCGGGAAGGCAGAAGTTGCACCATTATATGATATGGAGGATGCAAACGGAGCAATCAGCTGCTTTATCGGCAATGAATATAATAAAATAATACCAATTGCAGACGGTATAAAAATACGTTTTATTGATGCGGGGCATCTGCTGGGTTCCTCATCGATTGAAGTGTGGATCAATGAAAAGGGCTGCGAGAAAAAGATCGTCTTTTCCGGTGATATTGGAAATGTAAATCAGCCGTTGATCAGGGATCCTCAGTATATTCAGGATGCGGATTATGTTGTCATGGAGTCTACCTATGGAGACAGAAGCCATGGAGGCAGACCGGATTACGTTGGGGAGTTTGCCAAGATTATCCAGAGAACTTTTGACAGAGGCGGAAATGTGGTGGTACCCTCTTTTGCAGTAGGGAGAACCCAGGAACTTCTTTACTTTATCCGTAAGATAAAAGAAGACCGGATGGTTAAGAATCACGAAGGTTTTGAAGTGTATGTAGACAGCCCGCTGGCAGTGGAAGCTACCAGCATTTTCCGCGAACGGATGAGGGAAGATTTTGATGAAGAAGCAATTGCACTTCTGGATCAGGGAATTAACCCTATCGGCTTTCCGGGTTTAAAGACGGCAATTACCAGCGATGAATCGAAAAATATTAATTTTAACGACAGCCCAAAAGTAATTCTCTCTGCAAGCGGAATGTGTGATGCGGGAAGGATTAAGCACCATTTAAAGCATAATCTTTGGCGTAAAGACAGTACGATTGTATTTGCTGGGTATCAGGCAGTTGGAACATTAGGAAGGGCAATTTTAGAAGGTGCCAAGACGGTACGGCTGTTTGGTGAAGAAATTGAAGTGCATGCTGAGATCTGCAGGCTTCAGGGCATCAGCGGGCACGCGGATAATGAAGGACTGATCAAGTGGGTCTCCTCAATAGAAAAGAAGCCGGCAAGAGTGTTTGTGACACATGGGGAAGACAGTGTCTGTGATATATTTAAAAATCGTTTGATTGACGAATTGCATTTAAAAGCAACGGCACCGTATAGCGGGACAATATTTGATTTGGCTGAAAATGTGTTTATCAAAGAGGCACATCCGGTTCCAATCGTAAAAGATACTGAAAATATGACTGCTATGGGCGCAAGGGCGAATACAGTATTTGCAAGATTACTGGGTGCCGGTCAGAGGCTGATGACGGTTATTCGGCATAATGAAGGCGGAGCGAATAAAGATTTGGCTAAATTTGCAGATCAGATTAACGCAATGTGTGATAAATGGGATCGATAGTAAGAGAGAAATGTAAAATATAAGAAAATAAAGTCAATTAGCGGCTTATAAATATGAATGAGGCTGTTACCCGGTTCGAGGGTGTAAAAATTTCTGTGTCTATAGAAAATGATTTTTCCTGATAAGAATTGGATATGTATAAGATTCTTGTCGA
>OKVW01000095.1_pt1 | contig 62271 bp, 42 predicted proteins | sample 1606991 | NCBI WGS metagenome assembly OKVW01 (sample SAMN03281021, study PRJEB24777) | human gut metagenome | isolation source: fecal sample PR177 from 1 month old male Malay infant, vaginal delivered... | reverse complement strand
TTCCAGAGCTGACCCGATCGGAAGTGGCAGCGATTAATAGTAATATAGGATGTATTGAAACATTTGCAAAAGTTTATTTAGAGCACATCTATGAGGATTAATAGTAATATAGGATGTATTGAAACTGGGGATGGTTTGCTTGTAATAATTTCGGTATGTGATTAATAGTAATATAGGATGTATTGAAACCAAAAAAAATCAATAGCCAGAAAAAAAAGAATGGGATTAATAGTAATATAGGATGTATTGAAACACTGGAAGTTCACCCCATTCATAATGGCTTTCCCGATTAATAGTAATATAGGATGTATTGAAACTTAAGATCGATTACAAGTTGCTCTTCGATCCCATAGATTAATAGTAATATAGGATGTATTGAAACAATTAGTCTCTGTCTGAATGCACCCCCGGATTTGATTAATAGTAATATAGGATGTATTGAAACTGGAGTCATAAACTTCTCCATCGATTTGACCGCTAGATTAATAGTAATATAGGATGTATTGAAACCTCTTATCCGGCGCATATCCTATATAGTTGCAAAGATTAATAGTAATATAGGATGTATTGAAACAATAAACAGATACCCAATGCCCCCCCGATAATGTTGATTAATAGTAATATAGGATGTATTGAAACTATCATCGAAAAAAGCGCTTTTGCGGTAGGTGACGATTAATAGTAATATAGGATGTATTGAAACAGCACTGTGATCGGCAATGGAGTCCTCCACATGATTAATAGTAATATAGGATGTATTGAAACACATTTACATCATGCGCAGCCTTTAAATTTCTTGGAGATTAATAGTAATATAGGATGTATTGAAACTATGTCCGCCAGAACCGAATTAATGGAACAGATTTGATTAATAGTAATATAGGATGTATTGAAACTGTGAATGCTGCATTTTCGGAGATGGAGAAGCAGCGATTAATAGTAATATAGGATGTATTGAAACCTGATCTTTGACGTAACGTTTCCTTTACTATCTTCGATTAATAGTAATATAGGATGTATTGAAACCGGGCTACTGGAATCCCATACTCTTCTACCAAAGCTGATTAATAGTAATATAGGATGTATTGAAACGAAGACGAGTTTCGACAGGCAAGCCAGAAATGGACAAGATTAATAGTAATATAGGATGTATTGAAACGTGGCAAGACTGCTAAAAGTTACTTTTCCAGTTAGATTAATAGTAATATAGGATGTATTGAAACCTGAGTTAAAAGCCTTCGGATCATGGCTCTGGTCGGATTAATAGTAATATAGGATGTATTGCAACTTTTTGCAGTATTGTAGGGATTAGCAAATACTAGAAAAATAAATATTTTAAACCATTCAAGAACAAATTCTAAAGGTGAAAAGATATATTCAAATCGACTTTTACCATGCAGGCGTGGTAAAAATATAAAAAAGGTTGTAGGGGAATGCCAAAAAAATATAAAGTGTTAATTTGTTACTTGACATTTATAGTTTGGATAAATAAGATATTAAATATAAAAAATACATTCATAGCAAATGAAAATCAAAAATATATAAGAATATTTTTCAAGAGGGATACGAATGCAGACTACTGAAAAACTAACAAAGAAACTAACAGAAACGACATACTTAACTGCGGATAATGTTGATCGATACCGAGGCATTATGCGCATTTTTTATGAGAATTATGAGAAGTTGAAATACTGGCTGTATCAGGAGGATGTCTATGGGCTGATGGTGGCAGATGATTATTTTAAGGAGTATCGGATGGAGCAGTGCCAGCAGGATTTGGCGATGTTGGTGGAATGGAAAAATCTGATCACTATACAGGATACCAAAAAGGTGGCATCGATTGAGGAATTTAAGAATAAGAAGTTTCGTTATCAGATGTCAGACTATAGCGTGGAAATAGAGCGTCTGGTTATCAGACTGGAAAATTTGTATATTGAAGGTGCCTCACTTGAACCAACGCTGTTGGAGAGGATACGAAGGAATATAGAGAAATTAAAAGAGGCTTCAATGTGGAAGCCCGATGAGACATATACCTGGTGGGATGATTTAAACAATGATTTTATAAGACTGAATCAGAATTATCAGGATTACATAAGGGATCTGAATGGAATCAAAGCAGAAGAGATGATGAAAACGAAGGAGTTTCTGATATTTAAAGATAAGCTCATTGAGTACCTGCGAAATTTTGTGAAGAGTCTTCAAAGAAATGCAGGTGTGATTGAAGAGATACTTAGGGAGGTCAAGCCTGAGTTTTTAGACGAGATATTTTGTAAGGTGGTTGAGTATGAAAGTTCTATTCCTCGTATGGATACGGAAGTGACCGGGGAAATGATACTGGAGAAGACAAAAGGAAGGTGGGAAAGTATCTTTCATTGGTTTGCAGGAACTGAGGGTCAGGAAAATGAAGCCGGAAAACTTTTTGATGCCACGAACGAGATTATCAGGAGGATGACCAGATATGCTACACAGATTAGTGAACTGAATACACTGGGAGCGAACCGTAGAGAGGAATATGCAAAGGTTGCCACAGTCTTTATGAAATGTCAGGATTTACAGGAGGCACACCGTCTTTCTGCAATGGTATTTGGAATAGAGGAACTGATACATCTGAAAGGGGATGCCGTTAGAGAGACCGACAGCATGAACAGCAGTGTGTATGAGGAACAACCCTATCAAATAGAATTGAAGCCGCGTATACGATATTATCAGGATAAATCCAGGCGAAGTTCTATGCGGGATTATTCGAAAGATAAGGAAGAAATGCGTCGCAGGACGATGGAGGAAATTAAGGATGACCGCATAAATGTTCTGGCACTGGAAAGCGATCAAAGAATTCATTTGGGAGAACTTCCGGTTATTTCGCCAAGAGTACGTCATATTCTGCTGGGGTGGATTTCTAATGCACTGGAAAATGCAGATCATAGTTCACGTACGGATGATGGGAGAGAATATCTTGTGGAAATTTCTGATTCGAAGAAAAAGTGTGTGATACATTGTGAAGATGGCAATTTCACCATGCCTGAGATGGTAATTGTTTTTAAAGACAGATAGGGGTGGCAAAATGACAAATGTGTTGGAGACATTATTGGAAAAGAGATGGATTTTGAAATCTTCGGATAAGGCTTTGTATTATCAGTGTCGGGATTCACTGGGTGAGGTCCGCCGGTTTGCAGTAGAAAAAATGGGATGCCAGATTGTAGAAAATTCTCTACTGGTAAAAATCGAGAAAATACCTGCGAAACCTGAAAATTACATGGGTATTGGCTGCTTTGATTCGGTGATGGAGTATGTACTTTTATGTATGATGCTCATGTTTCTGGAAGATAAAGAGCCTGAGGAGCAGTTTATATTATCTCAGCTGACAGAGTATATTGCATCCAATGTTCCGGATGGCAATATAGACTGGACGCTTTATACCCAGCGCCGCCAATTGGTAAAGGTATTGCGCTATGCGGCAAAGACCGGGTTGATTCGTATCACGGATGGCAGTGACGATATGTTTATGGATACGGTTTTGGGTGAGGTGTTGTATGAGAATACAGGTACGTCCCAATATTTTATGCGGAATTTTTCCAAAGATATTATGGCGTATACGAAGCCACAGGATTTTGAAGAAAGTGATTGGTTTGAAATGAATGAAGACCGTGGTATTGTAAGGCGGCATCGGGTATATAAAAGGCTGCTGTTTTCTCTTGGCATGTACAGGGAAGAGGAAACGGATGAGGATTTTGAATATCTGAAATATTATGGGAGAAGGCTTGAAGATGATCTGGAGAAGATTTTTGACTGTCAGCTGCATATACACAGAACCAGTGCATATCTGATTTTGGGAGATGGCTGTAAGATGGGCAGAGAATTTCCGGCAAATAACATGATGTCAGACTTGCTGTTATTATGTGCAGGATTAATTCGGGAACAGGTTGATAAAGGAAAAATAGTACCCCTTGCAGATGAGACCATACGCATCAGTGAGGTAAATTTTGATCAGATTGTCAGTACGGTAAAGGAAAAATACGGAAATGGATTTACCAAATCATTTCGGGAGATGGCATCGTTAGAATTTGTGAAAACCCTGAAAGAAGAGCTTTGTAAAATGAATTTTATACGGATGGAAAAAGAGCGGCATGAAATAGTCATTTTCCCTATAATAGCTAAGATGACAGGCAGATTTCCAGATACGTTTTTGAATAAAGGAGAAGTGTGAGTATGGAAAACAGTAAGTGGCAGGCAAATAAAATAGGCCTGATAAATTTTTGGTACTATGATGAGCAGGAGTTTTGTTTTGCGGATGGAAGGATGCTTCTGAGAGGATCAAATGGTTCTGGTAAATCGGTTACGATGCAAAGTGTGATACCGCTGCTGTTGGACGGAAATATGAGCCCGGAGCGGTTGGATCCTTTCGGCTCCAGAGATCGCAAAATGAGCAGCTATCTTCTGGAAGATGAGGATGAAAGAGAAGAACGGACCGGTTATCTGTATCTGGAATTTAAGCGCAGTGACAGTGACACTTTTCTGACTTTAGGGATGGGGCTGAGGGCGAGAAAAAGAAAACCTATGGATAAGTGGTATTTTTATATCTCAGACGGAAGGCGTATCAATAAGGATTTTTTTCTGTATAAGGAGCTTGATGAGAAGGTCACACTTACCAGGAAGGAACTGGAGTACCGGCTGAGAGAAGGCGGCGGAGTATTCGACCGCCAAATAGAATATATGGAGTATGTGAACAGGCAGATTTTTGGTTTTGAGACAGTGGACGAATATAAGGAGATGATTGATCTTCTGATTCAGCTGCGGACACCGAAACTTTCAAAGGATTTCAAGCCATCAGTAATTAACGATATATTAAGTGACTCCCTGCAGGCACTGTCTGACGATGATCTGAGGCCAATGTCAGAGGCTATAGAAAACATGGATACTACATCTATGAATTTAAAATCTAAGCAGGAAAGCAGACAGGCAGCTGAAAAAATCCGAAAAGTGTATGAGCAGTACAATTATGTTTTACTTTATCAGAAAGCAGCGGATTATGCGAGGGGGATTCGGCAGGATGAAAAACTAAAAAGTGAGATGGAGGAAAACGTAAGACAGATTGGTATCAGTGAAAAGAAAATAAGCGTCCTTTCGAAACAATACCAGACATTGGAGATCGAGCAGGTGACCCTTGATAAGGAAAAGGAATCACTGAATGCCAGTGATGCTGTTTATCTGAAAAAACAGGAGGGGGACCTTCAGGAGCGTATTAAACAGAATCAGCAGAATATTCAGGAAAAGGAAAAACAGCTCGTTACGAAAGAGGAACAGTATGTCCAGAACCGGGATAAGCAGAAAAAGCAAGAGGAACAGCAGGAGATTAAGCGGGACGAACTGCTTTCTATGATGGATGAAATGTCAGAATATGCAGAATTGATGGGATTTCAGGAACATGTATTTTTATGTGATGACCTGAAAAATAATCTGGAAAGCAGATATTCCTTTGATACCCATATGCTGCAGGCAGGGCAATGGAAGAAGAGGCTGGAAGAAGGCGTGGAGATCTTAAGGGAAGCGGATGAGAAGCGGCGCCGGTTGGATGAAGGTATAAAATTACTGGATGGGTGCAGACGGGATGCGGATGTCGTTGAACGCAGAGTAGCAGAGTGCAGGATGCTCTGTGCACAGGCACAAAATGAATATAAGGAAAGTATTTACGAATGGAGTGGGCGCAACCAGGAACTGATACTGGAGCAGGAAATCCTACGTATGATCAGCAGCTATGCGGATCGGTATGGAGATCAGTCTGATTATGGAACGGTTCGGCAGCTGGTAGCAGACTGCCAGATTTCTAAAAAAGAAGCATTGAGCGCAGGAAAACATGCTGTAACAGGAAGAAAGAAGGAAGTTAAAGAAAAACTGGACGCAGCAGTTTTGGAACTGCGGGAATGGGAGACAGCAAAAGAGCCGGAACCACCGCGCAGTGAAGCGGTTCTTCGCAGCCGTATGCATTTAAAAGAGATGGGGATTCCTTATCTGGAATTTTATAAGGTAATTGAATTTGATGCGGGTCTCAGTGCGGAGAAGTGCAATTATCTGGAAGAAGCATTGTTGGATATGGGGATTCTGGATGCACTTGTAATTGATGAGGAATACCGGGAAAAAGTGATGACAGCGGATCAGGGAATGTCTGATCGGTATCTGTTTGTACAAAAGCAGCGGGCTTCAAAAAGTTTACTGGATTTATTTAATGTGAATGAAGAAATGAATGATTTATTTTTTAATCAAAGAATTATTCGTATTCTGGAGAATATTGGATATGACAGTGAGGATTCTATAGCGGTTTATCCCGATGGCCGCTATCGGATGGGAGTGATTAATGGCACCATAACAAAAGACCATGAAGCTGAATTTATCGGCGTACATGCAAGAGAGCGCAGCAGACAGGCGAAGATAGCAGCTTTAAAGGATGAATGCCGCCAATTTGAAGAACAATTACAAGAGCTGGAAGCTGAGATTCTAAAATGGGACGACAGGCTGAGAAAACTGCAGCAGGAGTATAACGAATTTCCTTCTGATCAGGATCTGCATGCGGCATGGAGACTGAAAGAAGAAACGAACCGGGAATGGGAACGCCGGTTAGAAGAAGTAAAACGCCTAGAAGTGCAGGTAAATGAGATGACTGCTGCAATGCAAGAAATATGGAAGCAGGCAGCGGCGCTGGCGGAAAAATTGTATCTTCCCTGTGTATTGGAGCGTTTCTTAGAGGCAAAAACTGCTGCAGAAGAGTATTGGAAACAGCTTTATGAGTTAAAGGGAGGGCATTTCTCCTATATTCAAATGCATGTACGGGTGGAAGAACTGGGAGAAGTTCTGGATAATCTGGATTTGGATATGGACACCCTTCGATATGATGAAGGGAAGTATAGAAGAACTCTTTTACAGGAACAGGAAGAATTAAACTCCATACAGCAGCAGCTAAGCATGACTAATTATGAAGAGATACGGGAAAGACTAGATTATTGTATGAACCGCCTTATGAAGATTCCAAAAGAAAAGGAGTCTTGTGTGCAGGAAAGTACAGCGCTGCGAGCGCAGATCGGGCATATGCAGGAAGCGCTCGCGGCTCAGGAAAAGTTAAAAGTAAGCATGGCGGACCAGATTGCATTTTTGAAGGCAGGATTTGAACAGGAACGCCGCCTTGGCTATGTGGAAGTAAAGGGGGATACACCCCAGGAGGCAGTGGAAACGCTGGAAGACCGGGCAGGCAGTTTCGTAAAAGAGGATATATTAGCCAGACTGAATCAGGTTTACTTTGAGAACAGGGGATTTTTGACGGAGTATCAGTTAACGCAGACAACAATATTTGAAGAGTTAGAGGAAGCATTTCCGGAGATTGGAAGATCCGCAAAACGAATGGATATGTATGCTAAATTCCGTGGTACAAAGGTGAGCTTTCTTGAACTTTTAAAGTATCTGGATGAGGAAATTCTGGAACTGAATGAGCTGCTAAGGGCGGGAGACCGGGAATTATTTGAAGATATCCTGGCAAATACTATCAGCAGAAAGATACGCAGTAAGATGAATGCTTCCTTTGCCTGGGTAGAAAAAATGAACAAATTAATGGGGGCAATGAACACTTCCAGTGGATTAAAATTAAGCCTGCGCCTGAGAAGCAAAACTGCCGAAAATGAGAATCAGCTGGACACCAGCGAATTGGTGAAATTGCTGAAGAAAGATTACCGGGTTATGCGGGATGATGAAGCGGAAAGGCTTTCAGCTCATTTCAGATCAAAGGTGGAGGAAGCCAGACGCGGGGCTAAGGACAGCAATGGTATGATATCTTTTTATGGCGTTATGCGTGAAACGCTGGATTACCGGAAATGGTTTGAATTTCAATTATTTTTCCAGAAGAGCGGGGAGAAAGTGAAGGAATTAACCAATAGCGTATTTGGTACCTTTAGTGGCGGAGAAAAAGCGATGTCTATGTATGTTCCTCTGTTTTCGGCTGTAGTGGCGAAGTACAAGGGTGCAAGGGAAGATGCGCCCAGAATGATTTCATTGGATGAAGCCTTTGCCGGTGTAGACAACCGGAATATCCGTGACATGTTCCGGCTTATGATGGAGTTTGATTTCAATTTTATTATAAATTCCCAGGTACTATGGGGCGATTGTGATACTTTAAATACGCTTGCGATCTATCAATTGCTGCGTCCCGAAAATGCAAAGTTTGTAACCGTTATGCCTTATTTATGGAACGGTAAAATCAAGGAGCTGATAGAGGATGAACACGATATGGAGGAAAGAGCTGCAGGAATGTAAGGAATATTTTAATGGAAATCCTGTTCTTGCGCATATTATGGAAGGGTTCCGTAAGAAGTATGCGTCTCTGGGAAATGTAGGGGGAAGCGTTGTATTAGGGAAGTTGAGCAGAGAGGATATCGAAACTCTGGAAGGATTTTTTCGGAAAAACTATCATGGAAAAAAAAGGGTTGCGATATCAGCAAAGCGCCTGCAGGAGGCTATAGATAAAAGCAGATTTTCAGGTATTACATCAGAGGAATTGCTACGCTTTTATTTTCATGAAAATCTGATAAGCAAGCGAGAAGTCAGGTATGATGAGGAGCAGCGGCAGGAGAAAGCTTTTGCAGACATAGGTATGCAATTTACCGGGAAACAGGCTGGTTACTGGCTGGAAAGCGTTAGGAAGGAAAACGGCAGCGCCTGGCAGCTACTCAAGCGCCGCTATAAAGCGGATAGATTCCAGATGCAGGAACTGTTAAAGAATGTCATGAATGCATGTGAAAAACTTCCTTATCAGGAACATAAATTTGAATATCTGGCTGTATTTGCATCCAGAGTGACGGGCAATCCTCACTATTTTGATGAAGGAAGCGATGGAGGAATCTTGTTCTATTCCCTCATTACATGGGTCTGCAATAACAATCTTCAAACCAATTCCTGCGGACAGCCAAAAGAGTCAATGGAAGAGAAATCCATACGCCAGGCAGTTTTTCCAGCAATTCAGAAACAAAAAATATACCTTAGAGCAGGCATATTAAAGGATGATATATCCAATTATACTACAGTCTATGGGATACGTGCCTGGAAACAGAATGGAGACCTTCACCAAGGGGCAGAGGGATTTTACAAAGAGGGAGAAACGATGCAGGTAACTCTTTCTGTCTTAGCTGGATGGGAAAGGGTGGAAAGTATAGCCGGCAGGCTCTATATTGTAGAAAATCCATCGGTTTTTGGGGTGCTGGCATCCCAAGCCCAGGGCAGATATTCCTGTATGTGCATGAATGGACAGCCCAAGCTGGCATCGGTACTTCTGATGGACAAACTTGCCCGGTCAGGGACATCCATTTACTATGCAGGTGATTTTGATCCGGAGGGGCTATGGATAGCTCAGCGGTTAAAAAATTATTATGGGGAAAAGTTACATTTTTGGCATATGGATTGTGCATGTTACGGTGAGGTTATCTCATCCAGACCGATTTCTGACAGAAGATTAAAGCTGCTTGAGCGGATTACGGATGAAGAATTAACGGCAGCGGCTGATAAAATGAAAGAGCTTAAAAGGGCCGGCTATCAGGAGGGATTATTGGAACTGTATCTGCAGGAACTGGAATGTCTGCCAGGGTATAATAGGGACGACGATATCCGGCGCTTGTAACTATATTGATAGGTACAAGCGCTAATCGTCTTGTACCTATGTGGATTTAGCAATACGAATAGAACCACATTGGTAAATGATATTTATTTACTTATGCGGTTCTTTTTTTATTGGGAAATTGGCTCATAAACAATGGAAGGCGTCACCTGCCAATGGTCTTAATATATTCGCTGGGAGTAAGTCCAACAGCTTTCTTGAATTTCTTGCTGAAATAACCGGAATTGTTGAAACCGGTCCGCTCTGCAACATAGGTGACATTATCTATTCCGTTTTGAAACAGTTCCACTGCTTTGCTGATTCGAAGGTTGTTTAAATAATCGTTTATCGTGATATGTTTATCTCTTTTGAAGCAGGAGCAAAGATAGCTGTAGTTTAGATAAAGCTGCTCTGCAATCAATGGGATGGTAAGTTCCGGGTTATCATAATTTTCCATGATAAAACTTTCTATTTTTGTTGTTACATTGGAATAATTAGTGGTGGAGGACAGGATATTCTGAATAGCTGACACATAAGTCTGAATAGTCCAATTCCGAATTTCTGCCACATCGGTCATATTATTTAAAATATCCAGAATATTATCTGAATTTTTCAGTACGGAGACGGGCATGGAAAGTTGGCTGCTCAATGCATCCACGAGAATATGAATCAGGTCTATTGTACTGAAGATCAGAGCCTGAAACAGGCAGTCACTATGTAAAAGTGAGTCATAAAATTCATTTAAAAGCTGAACGGTTCCGTCTATATTTTTGCCTAAGATGCAGGCTTTCAGGCGATGCTGGATTTTGATATCCAGTTTGTGGTAGTCATTAGTAGTATCCGTATTCAGCTCATCATAGTAAATAATCTCTTTCTTCAGAAGGGAATGGTTTTTCAAGGCTATTTGTGCCTCATTGTATGAAAGATAGAGCTGGCTGAAATTCCGGTACTGTTTTCCAACGCCAATGCAGGGTGAGAACTGAAGACTTTTTAAAGACCGTAACAGGTCAGCTAAAAAGGAATCTGCTTCTTCACGAATGGAAGAATCCAGTATAAAAAAAATTCTTTTTTTTATGTCATGAAAACAGACAAAATCAGGTAATGGAAGTGGTCCTAATATTTCATGGATTTCATCTGATCTCAGAGGAGGAAGCACTTGTAAAATAGCGATTGTGTAGCTGCTATAACCAGGAATTAAGTCTTTTTCAGACAGGATTGTCTTGTCGTAATAGATGGAACCATGGCTGCTGAGATTGCAGTTTACAAGGTCATTATAATATTGTTCCAGCAGGAGTTCTTTCTTCTCTGTTTCCAGGTCGTTAATTTTTCTGTGAAGAGATGTTGCATAAAGGATATCTTCCTTTAGCTCATTTAAAGTTGTCAGAAGCAGAGCGTAATCAATGGGTTTCAGAATGTAATCAGATACTCCCAGCCGGACAGCCTGCTGGGCATATTTGAATTCGTTATATCCGGTCAGAATGATGTATTTACATTGAATTCCACGTTCCGCCAGCAGTTGTATGAGCTCGAGACCGTTATAGATGGGCATATTGATATCAATAATGGCAATGTCCGGGCACAGTGCGGTGATTTCCTCTAATGCTGTCTTTCCGTTATTTGCCTCTCCGACAACTTGAAATCCGTTTTCTGTCCAGGGGAGATTTTGACGTAAAGATGTTCTGACAAAATATTCATCATCTACTAAATATACTTTCCACATAAGAAGCTCCTTTTATCACATGTATGGGAATCTGGGATAGCGGATTACAGCTACCCTTCAGATGTGCTCATAGGGGGTGGGCGGGTAACTAATGGTAATACAGGTGTATTCCGTTTCAACGCTGTCAATCTGCAGACCAGCGAGATTATTACAGAAGATATTAAGCCGTTTTAGTACACTTGCAATTCCAAAATAATTATCAATTTCCTCATCCTGGGAAATGAAATTTTTTATCTCCTGTATTTTCTTTTCACTGATGCCTCTTCCAGTATCAAATATTTCAAAAACCAGAATTCCGTTTTCCAAGAATCCGGAGACACACAGCATTCCTGCACTGCCCTTTTCTTTCAAGCCATGATAGATAGCGTTTTCTATCAGAGGCTGTAACGTCAGTTTGGGAATTGCATAGTCGTATATGGCAGGTGAAAATGCTAAAGTATAATCCATAAATTCAATATAGCGCAGTTTTTGAAGGAGAAGATAATGTTCCATGAGTTCAATTTCCTGGGAAACTTTGATGATGTTAGCGCCATTATTTAGTGAAATGCGATAAAAATTAGCGAGATTTGCAACTACCTGAATGGATTCTTCTTTGAGGTTGCATCGAATCATGCTGTTAATCGTTTCTAACATATTGTAGAGAAAATGAGGCTTTACCTGTTCCTGGATTAATTGAAACTGGATTTGCTGCTGCTGCAGGTGACTGCGTTTTTGTGTTTCCAACAACTCCTGAATGGTGTCAAGAAGAGAGTTAAATGTAACCCCCAGTTCCGAAACTTCATCTCTTCCTTTAATTTTTACACGGGTATCAAAGTCCCCCGATTTTGTAGTATTCATTACTTTTTTCAGAGAAAGGATTGGTCTGGTAATATGTCGGGATAGTATGAGTGCAGATAAAAGGGAAAAAATAAGTCCGTACATACCAACAAATAAAATACTGGGAACATTGGATAAAACAGCTTTTTCCAGCGTATCATAGGATGAAACAATGACTAATTGAAATCCCAGACGGTTATAGTTTTTCGTTGTAATGACCAGCGGGTTATTTTTTGTTGGGACTATCACGCTGCTTTCTGCAAGCAGATAGCCATAGTTTATATTGTACAGCTGAAATACATCCTTGTAAAATGGAACATCCTGCATACTTGCCAGTATCCGGCTGTTTTCCAGGACGAGTGTCCCTTCTTCAAATGGTGATAGCAGGTTTCGGATATTAGATGTGGGCACAAATAGCAGAAGGTATCCGGTTAGTTGATCCGGATTTTCAAGGGTACTCCCTATCGGAATTACGTGTGCGATTACTCGATCCACAGCTTTCGTATCTTTATATTCTACAGAAAAAGAAGGAGTCCAGGTAATATGGGAATCAGTCAGTTTTTTCAAAAAAGTGGGGTTAAAAAACCATGTGAGCCGGTCTCTGTTCAAGGTGTTTTCATGTATAAAGCGGCCATTTTTATTCATCAAACTAATATGAGTGATAGCAGGAAAATTGGATGTATAGTTTTGAAATGCAGTTGCAATTTTTCCCCAGGAAGGCGATTCTCCCTCAGGATGTGCAATGCTGTTATCCAGATTGTCAGCTAGTTCATCAGAAGAAATGTCGGTGACAATTTGTCTGCCTAGGCTCTCAATAGAATCCAGATAGATGGAAAGGGTGGAGGTTAAAGAGGACAGGTCCTTTAAATCAGACAGCCTTTTTTGCTCCAGCATAGTATCGCTGGTGTATTGCTTTGAAGTGTAGGAAATGATAAGAATGGGCAGTGCCATCAGGAAAAAAATAAAGAAAAAGCATTTTATCCACATGGAATGAATGTTGATATGTCTCATGGTAACCCTCCCTGGTTTCAAGAAAACTATTTATTTAGCACGAGTTTGGTGTAGAATTTTCTGTGTTTATGTGACTGAAGTGATGATCAATAACAATAAAAAACTATGATGGAATTATAGCATAAATAGTTGGGAATTAGTTAAATGTAATAGAAAATTTAAAAAGACCCGAGAATATTACCAGTTACTATCGAATAATTCATTTATTTTTTAGTCAATCAAAGCTATAGTATAGATACCACGAAGAAACAAATGAAACAGTCGGCAGCTTGGGCTGCCCGTATGAAGAAAGAGAGGAAAATTCATGAAAAAGAAAGTATTGATTTCGATGTTAACGGTATGTGCCATAACGATGCTGGCAGCTTGTTCGGGTGGCAAGGATCCTGCGGGAGGGAAAGAAACAAAAGGATCAGAAGCGGTAAGCGACACCCTGCCTGCAAAGGATGAGACAAAAGCAGCAGAGGAAGACACAAAAGAAGCAAAAGAAGAGACAAAGGCTGTAGATCAGGAAAACAGCAAATCAGATGTAACTCTGACATTAGCCATGTGCGGTGACGGAACTACAAAAGAATCACTGGATAATTTGCTCAAAGGATATACAGAAGAGACCGGGGTGAAGGTTGAAACAATTTTTATCGCTGCAAACTGGGGTGATTATTGTACCAAGATTCAAACTATGGTAGGCGGAGGTGAAGACCTTGACTGCGCTATACTGGCGATTGAAGGGGTAAGTAAGTTTATTGGAATGGATATTGCGGCACCGATTGATGACTGGATTGCAGAAAATCCGCAGCTCGCCCAGAATGTAATTGATGATACAAATCCGGCACATCAAGAAATTTTTAAATCAGATGGAAAAACATATGCACTTCCGTTTTCCTTTAACAATGTAGTCATGCATTTTAATACGGACAGGCTCAAAGAAGCAGGACTGGAACTGCCGTCAGCTGAATGGAACAAAGACAAATTCTTAGAATATTGTGAGAAGCTGACTACGGAGAAAGACGGTGTAAAACAGTATGCAATTGCATTGCCTTATGGAGAATACTTCTGTACGGAAGCTTGGCTGTTAAATAATAATGCTGCCTACATGAATGAAGATTTTACGGAATCCACCATAAATTCTAAAGAATCTGTAGAGATTTTCCAACTGATGCAGGACTTAATTTACGAATATGGCTATGCACCGGTACCGGAAGAAAACGTAAGTGCGATTGAACAGTTGATGAATGGACAGTGTGCAATGGGATCCTGGGGAAGATGGCCGACTGCAAATTATATAGCGAGTGATTTTAAGAGCGTTGCGGTGCAGTACCTGCCAAGCTTCCAGAAGAATCAGCAGATCTTTGGAGTTGACGGTATCTTTACCATGGCTGGCTCCAAGCATTTAAAAGAAGCAAAAGACCTGGCTGGATGGATGTCACAAAAAGATTTTGCGGGCAATTATCTAACAGCAGGTAATATTCCGGCGTCCAATTCTCTTGCAAAGGAAAAGATTGATTCATTAGGTATCCCAGAAAACTGCGAAATTTTCTACAAAGATTCCACTACTACGGAATATAAGCCGGTCAGTGCACCGCCTCAGTTTACGGAGTGTTCCAATATTGTTACAACAGCTCTTTCCGAAATATTGGTAAACCAGGCAGATGTTCAGGAAACTCTGGATGATGCGGCTGAACAGATGAATGAAGTTTTAGCTGAAAATAAATAAAGTAAAATTCCAAGTCATTGAAAATATCGAAATAAAAGGGTGAAAGAAAATATAATCAGAAAGGATGCCACTCGTTGATTCTTTCAACCTGTCTTAGAGCATGTTTGAAAATTATTCCTGACAGCTGTGCCTCCCGGTTTGTGGAGATTTGCTCCGAATGAATGTGAGTAGCAGGCTGTGTAGCCTGAAATCGGGTCAAATATCGCAAAGTGGAGCGCGCAGATGACGGGAATGAATTTTTAAACAGGATCTAGTGTGGCAGTATTGCAGATAAGCCTGCAATATGGGCGGGAGATGTATATGAAAAATAAAAAAGAACCGTACTTAGCCAACCGGAAAAAGAGGAAGGACAATTTATCAGGTTATCTGTTTCTGGCACCTGCGATTATAATGTTCTTATGTTTTATTTTACTTCCAATTGTACTGTCTTTTGTACTTTCCTTTTTTAAGTATAATCTGATTGGGGCACCAGAATTTGTAGGTCTGGCGAATATTAAAAAGCTGTTCCGGGATAAAGGTGTATTAAATTCTTTTGGAAATACATTTAAATTTTTATTGATTTTGGTACCAATTCACTGTGTTCTGGGAGTGATTCTGGCATTTTTGGTTTATCGGGCAAAGAGATTTAAGTTTTTCTTCCGGACGGCGATCTATTTCCCTACAGTTGTTACCACTGCATCAGTTGCCATTGCATGGGGATATATGTTTGCCACAGATACAGGTGTAATCAATTATTTTATACGGATGTTTGGCGGCAGCAGTGTTCCATGGCTGACGAACCGAACCGTAGTATATATTACAATTGCTTTGTTTAGTTTCTGGAAGTTTATTGGAACTACGTTTCTCTATTATTTTATAGGTTTGCAAAATATACCGGATGTTTATTATGAAGCAGCACAGATAGATGGCAGCAGTACCTTACATACGTTTATACATGTCACAATACCTCTGCTGACGCCTACCATCTTTTTTGTGGTGATTACAAATATTGTGGGTGTATTCCAGATCTTTGATGAGCCGTTTCTTTTAACTGCCGGAGGACCGGGGTCTGCCACAAAGACTGTTGCGCTGGAGATTTACCAGACAGCGTTTAAGGAAATGAATATCGGATATGGAGCAATGATATCATTTGCGCTCTTCCTGATTATACTGGCGATTACGGTTGTTCAGTATGTGGGGCAAAATAAGTGGGTGGTGTATGACTATGAATAAATTAAAAGCAAAATTACCTCAAATTGTACTGCAAGTTTTTCTTTTTGTATTATGTATGATAATGCTGGCACCATTTGCCTGGGTTATTTCAACCTCACTGCGCCTGCCGGCAGATTCCTTCAAACTGCCGCCATCTTTCTTTCCAACCAGTTTTCATTATGAAAATTATATAGCGGTATTCGCCTCTTTTCCTTTTGCAAAATGTATTTTTAACAGTCTGAAGATTGCGGTAATTGTAGTTGCATCCAATATTATAATCACAACTATGGCTGGATATGCTTTTGCACGCATACCATTCAAAGGGAAAAATGTAGTATTTATGATTATTCTGGCAGGTATGATGATTCCCACACAGGCAAAGCTGGTTCCAACTTACTTAGTAATGTCAAAACTGGGACTGGTGGGATCTCATGCTGCCTTAATTCTACCAGCAGTAATCAGTCCCATTAATATCTTTTTTGTGAGACAGTTTATGATGACAATTCCTGCAAGCTATGAGGAGGCAGCTTATATTGATGGTGCAGGCAGGCTGAAGATCTGGTGGAGAATATTTGTACCAATGTCTAAATCAGTCATTATTATGGTATCGCTGCTTTCCTTTCTGGCATCCTGGAATGATTTTATTAATCCGCTGATCTTTTTATCAAAATATGAGCAAATGACGCTGCCTCTTGGTCTGAAGACATTGAGCGGGGCAATGAATACAGGAAGTGCTTCTATTGTTCTTGCCGGAGTGACTATTTCCCTGATTGTTCCAACACTTTTATATATTTTTGGGCAGAAGCACATTTTGCAAAGCGCAGTAATGTCCGGTTTGAAATGTTAACAGACAGCTTTATGAACAGGAGGATTTATATGGGAAATTAAGGTTGAAAGAAAATTAAGATATAGAAAGGAAGCCACGCTGTTAATCTTTCAACCTGTATTATTTGTGGCAGTATTACAGACATGCCTGTAATATGCAATAGGTGAAAATATGAGAGAAAATTATTGGCGCAGAGATGATGTGATTTTAGAAAATACAAAAACATACCATTCGAATGACCTGGCTTTTCGGGCATTGCTTGGTGGAATTGGAACTGGAAATGTATCTCTGGATGCCAGCGGAAGATTATGTGATTTTGAAATGATGAATCACCCGGATAAAGGATTAAAGATACCGTATACCTTTTTTGCTTTATGGGCACAGTTTGAGGGAGAAGATCCGGAGGCACTGGTGCTTGAAGGTAAGCCGGATGGAATCAGCAACCGGGCTTTGGGTCATCCAACCGGAGAACTGCTCGGACTGCCCAGATTTGATTTCTGCTCGGTATGGACCAACTATCCCTTTTATAATTATCAGTTTGAAAAGAAGGGGCTTCCCCTTCAGGTGAAGCTGGAAGCCGTTACCCCTTTCATCCCTTTAGATGCATTGAATTCCGGAATACCGGCATTTCGCATGAAGTATACCATTGCAAATCAGAGCAGAAAGGCAGTGAAGGTTTCTGTCTGCTCTACGCTCTATAATTTTGCGGGAATGACTTCCTATGACGGATATGACAGATTGTATCAGGAGGGAACTCCATATAACAGAGTATTTGATAGTGAGGGTTTGTCCGGTATTGAAATGGGAGTGGAAGACCTGGGGGAAACAGTTACCAGAGGAAGTCTGTCTGTGGCTTCCGCTAACAAAAATGTGTCCGTAAAACCATTGTGGCAATTTGGCGGATGGTGGGATGGAGCAGAAGAATTCTGGCAGGATTTCAGAGAAGATGGAAAACTGAAGGCAGATGTATCATCAGATGCCATAGGGTCAAATATCCAGGCTGCCTATGCAGACCGCTATGTTGGATCTGTTTGTGCAATGGAAGAAATTTTACCAGGGGAAGAAAAAGAGTTTATATTTTATATTTCCTGGAGCTTTCCCAACAGATATGGCTGGTGGCCGGACGGACACAGCACTCCGGAGGAGGCAGGGCACCGGAAAATCTGGAAAAATTTTTACAGCACGGTGTGGAAGGATGCAGCAGACAGCATCTTCTATTTTCACAAACATGCAGATAAGCTGTTAAGCAGCAGCAGAATGTTTGCAGATGCGCTGTACAGCAGTACGCTGACGGCTGACGTCGTTGAGTCTTTGGTGTCGGCAATTACGGTGATGCGGTCTACTACCTGCTTTCGAATCCAGGATGGAAGCTTTTTTGGATGGGAAGGATGTTTTGAGCATGCAGGCAGCTGCGCGGGTACTTGTACCCATGTATGGAATTATGCACAGGCACTGGCATTTTTATTTCCGGAGCTGGAACAAAGTGCCAGGTATACAGAATTTTTAACAGAAACAGATGATCAAGGAAACATGGCATTTCGTGCCAAGAGGCTTTTGGACGGTGAAAAGTGGGATATGCTTCCCGCAGCAGACGGACAGCTGGGCAGTATTTTAAGAGTATACCGGGAATGGAAATTATCCGGCGATGACAGTTTCTTGAAAAAAGTCTGGGGAAAATTAATAACAGCACTTGAATATGCGCTTCGTACATGGGATATGGATGGAGATTTTGTCATGGAGGGGATACAGCACAATACTTATGATATTGAGTTTTACGGCTTGAATTCTTTGACAAACGTCATCTTGTATGCAGCACTCAAAGCATGTTCAGAGATGGCAGCTTATCTTGGGGATGAAAAGCGTTCGGAAGATTATATGGAGGCAGCCATAAAAGGAAGCCAGAAGATGGACCGGCTACTATGGAATGGAAGTTACTATGAACAGAAAATTGACCAGAATGATCTGGATAAATACAGATACCAGTATGGACCAGGATGTTTGTCTGATCAGCTGTTAGGGCAGGAATTGGCACATGTATATGGTCTGGGTTATGTGCTGCCAAAAGAACATGTAAAAAAAGCGGTGAAATCTATTTATGACTATAACTTCAAACATGTTCTTGATGATCACGAAAGCGTTCAGCGGACTTATGCGTATCAGGATGAAGGCGGGCTTGTTTTATGTTCCTGGCCCTTTGGCAATAGACCGAAACAGCCGTTTGTATATAGCGATGAAGTCTGGACGGGAATCGAATATCAGGTGGCAGCTCATCTGATCTATGAAGGTTATGTAGAAGAAGGACTTGAAATAGTTGGTGAGGTCAGAAAACGTTATAATGGAAAAAGAAGAAGCCCTTATAATGAGATTGAATGCGGGAATCACTATGCCAGATCTATGGCTGCATGGGGATTGCTGACCGCCTTATCAGGTTATCATTTCGATCTGGGGAAAAATCAAGTTTCTTTTCAGCCTTGTATACGTCAAGATGACTTTAGCTGTTTTTATTCAAATGGCACTTCCTGGGGAATTTATATGCAGAAGAAAAATATCGAGAATGGGGTAGAAAAAGAGCTGATTCCATTGTTTGGAAAGGAAAACATTCTGGCTAATGGGAAACGGGAATGTAAGGGGGTATAAGGAATATGGGAGGGCTAATATGAAGTATACGGGTTTTAACAAAAAAGAGATATCTTTTCCGGTAGGCGGCATCGGTACTGGTTGCATTGGTCTGGCGGGAAATGGAAGTATTGTGGATGTAGAGATAAAAAATGAACCGAACAAGGGATCTGAAGGACAGTTTACCCATTTTGCTATTAAAGCAGAAAGCGGGGACAGGCTGCTGGATGCCAGAGTTCTGAATACGGATTTGCCACCTGGCTATATGGGGCAATTTGAAAGAAACAAATATTCTGGTTTTGGCTGGGGACCGGACAGGGGGTCTATGGCGGGTTTCCCTCATTTTCGACAGGGAGAATTTGAAGGAACATTTCCAATGGCTAAACTGGATTTTGAAGACCGGAAATTCCCAGGGCGAATAACGATGAAGGCATTTAACCCGCTGATTCCAACAAATGAAGATGACAGTTCCATTCCGGCGGCATTCTTTGAGTTTGAGATAGAAAATACATCAGAGGAAAAGCTTAGATATTCCCTGGCGTTTTCCTGTAGTAATTTTTATAGCCAGAAAAAGACCATACACTCATATAAATTTACGGATGGGCTTCATATGGTATTTCTGGATAACGAGAATTCAATGTGTAGTGAAAATACCGCTGCGGAACAAAACACATCCTATGGGAACATTACGATTGCTACTGATTGTCCGGATGTCAGTTTCCAGGAATATTGGTTCCGGGGAAGCTGGTTCGATAATGTATCTGTATTCTGGAATGATTTTACGGCGCCTGGCGGGCTGCGTAACCGTCATTACGGGCGGGAAAAGAAAGGTATGGAAGTTTATGAGGGAAATGATACCGCCTCTCTCGCAGCACATGTAGAAGCAGAACCGGGAGAAAGAAAAAAGATACGGTTTATCTGGTCCTGGTCTATGCCTTATCGAAGTAATACCTGGCAGATTACCCATATCGGATTAAGTGCTGAAGAACTGCAGAAAAGACGTGGAATAGTGTGGAAAAATTATTATGCGGTTTTATTTGGCAATTCCCTGGAGAGTGCAGTATATGGATTGAAAAATTTTGTTCGTCTGTATGATGAAACGATGCTTTATACCAGGTGGATGTATCAATCTTCCCTTCCGCCGGAAGTATTGGACGCCGTTGCCGCCAATGTATCTGTTTTAAAGTCGCCTACCTGTTTGCGTCTGGAAGATGGTTCTTTTTACGGCTTTGAGGGAGTACATCCTCATGAAGGATGCTGTGAAGGCAGCTGTACCCATGTTTGGTCTTATGCTTATACAGTGGCATTTCTATTTCCCAGACTGGAACGCAGTGCCAGAACACTGGAATATACCCAGTCGATTCAGCCGGATGGAGGTATGGGCTTCCGGCTGCAGCTTCCGCTGGGGTGTGGACCGACTAATTTCAGACCTGCGGTAGATGGACAATATGGAACCGTGTTAAGGGTTTACCGGGAATATTTGATATCCGGAGATACAAAGTGGCTTAAAAATATCTGGCAGGAGGTTAAGAAGACGATATCATATGCATGGAGCCTGGCAAATCCGGATCAGTGGGACAGGGATAAGGATGGCATTATGGAAGGACGGCAGCATCATACCCTGGATATGGAGTTGTTTTCACCAAATGCCTGGTTGAGCGGAATCTATCTGGCTGGTTTGCTTGCAGGAATTCAGCTTGCAGGAATTCTGGGAGATAAAGAAGCACAGGAAGAGTACCGGGAAGTATTCCAGTCAGGCAGGAAAAAATTAAATCGGGAGTTATTTAACGGATCCTACTTTGAACAGAAAGTTAACTTAAAAGAGAAAGACAGGCTGCTGCAGTTTCAGGGAGGGTACAGTGACCACAGTCAGGATGCGGTAAAGAGTTACTGGAATGAAGAAAGTATGGAAATGAAGTACCAGATCGGAGAAGGATGTTCCATCGACCAAGTGCTTGGACAATGGCATGCTGATCTGCTGAAGCTGGGAGAAGTTTTTGAAAAAGAAAAAGTGGAACAGGCACTTAGAGCAATATACCGGTTTAACTATATAGCGGATATGCACGAACATGTGAACCCATGCAGAATCTATGCATTAAATGATGAAAGCGGGCTGATTATCTGCGCTTATCCAAAGGACAAGAAAAAACCTTCCATTCCGGTACCTTATGCAGAAGAAACAATGCACGGTTTTGAATATCAGGCTGCCTCCCATATGATTTTACACGGATTGGAGGCGGAAGGTCTTCAGTGTATCCGTTCTATCCGTAATCGCTATGACGGTGTCCGGAGAAATCCCTGGAATGAAATGGAATGCGGCAGTAATTATGCACGTTCCATGGCAAGCTATGCCCTTCTTTTGATATACAGCGGATTCACATTTGATCTTGGAAGGAAAATGATCGGTTTTCATCCGCTTCATTCGGGTGACAGTGTATTTTTTTGGTCTTTGGACTGTGGCTTTGGACATGTCATTTTTGAAAAAGAAAAGATGAGTATATGGGTTGATTATGGAAATTTACCCATTAAGTATCTGGTGGATGAAAGAGAAGGGACTCCCGAAGTGCGGTTTGGAGACAAGGAACTGGATTTTACAGTCGTAGGCTCAAAGATCAGACTCCACCATGAAATATCCGTAAAATCAAATCAATTTATCCAAATAGTGCGGCTGCAGCCCCCAGCGTGATACAGATTAAAGTCAAAAACAATTCATCAACTCTCTTCCTAACAAGACATACGGAACCAATGAATAGATAAAATATCATTGATTCCGCATGTCTTTTCTATTGAAAAAATCTTACATTTTCCTTTCCAGAAAATGCCCAATCCGCCATTCTCCCACCTAAAAAAATTCAAAATTCCTTTTTGAATTACAACCCTTATACATTATACACAAAGAATATTCGGTAAAAACTGGAAAATACATCGCGAATTTGTATACTACTACCGAAAAAGAAATATTCTCCCGTTTATATGTTTAAAAAAGAAATTATTTTTGCTATAATGTATGCATCGTCCACATCCGTATTTGAGAAGGAGATTAGGAAACAGTGGTGAGAGGGGCTTGAAAAAGATTCGCCAAGGGAGGAGGGAGCATTGAGAGATCACCGTGGATGGGTTCGGTAGGGTTGATCAATGAAGAAAGATGAGGAATGAATATGAAGAGAGGAAACAAGGATAGCATGAAGAAAAAGATATCCAGGTATTTGTCGGTCATGATATGTATCTGTATGGTATTTCAGACGGCGTACCTTCCGGTGCAGGCGGGATCAGACAGCCTGAATGGCATTCAGATACAAGCAGAAGGACAGGATAAGGCAGAACAGGTGGCTGAGACAGGATCTGAGGCTCAGGTACAGAAAGAAGCGCCATCCGAAACAAATATTCAGACAGAAACAGAGATTCAGACAGAATCCGAAGAAGCGCCAGAAACAGAGGTTCAGACAGAATCCGAAAAGGCACGGGAGACGGAAGTTCAGACGGAATCTGAGGCTGCAACGGAGGCAGATGTTCAGACAGAGACTGAAGCTGTAAAAGAGTCTGAAGCACAGTCGAAGAAATCAGCAGCTCCTCTGGAGACAACGGGAAATTTATTAGAAGATGTGAGAAGACAGGCACAGACTGATTTTGCCGGAGGTGTCAATGCCGATGCCCAGGCAGTTGACCTGAATCTCAGTGACAGAACTTTTGACGGTACAGCCGCAGGAGCTATTGATTATACATCTGAGGAATATGGCGGAGCAGACTCCCCTTACCTGAAGGTACCTAATAATCTCAGAACAAATGATATCGGCGGAAGTATTATTTTTAAATTCAAGACCAACACAAGCGGTGTAATCTTCGGGGCTGGAAGTTCCGGTGCAGACGATGGCAACAATATGGTATTTGGAATCAATGATGCCGGAGAGCTGCGGGCTTATTTCCGAAATGACAAAAACAATGGACTGAAAGCTAACTTATCGGTAAATTCCGTGAATTTAAAGGATAACAAATGGCATACCATTGCAGTCAGTTTTCATTCGGGACAGGCAGAGGATACTTATGTTGTAATTGATGGAAGTGATAATATTTACCCAAGTGGATGGTGGAGCAGCTGGAATCCGGGCTTTAATAAAAATGTAAATAATAGCCAGACTCCATATACAAACTTCAGTATTGGCGGCGGAATCTATAACGCAGCACCATTTTATTCCCTGGGTAATTTTAATGGAAAGATTGATTTTGTAACTGTAACAGATCAAAGCTTTACGGTTGCCCAATTAAAAGAAATGACTCAGAAGGCGCCCGATCTGAACGACTTCAGCGTTATGCAGGCGGCAGGAACGGCAAATACATGGTTAATGACAGGATCAGATACGGCTGTTCCAAAGTTTGACCAGGTGGGACCGGTTAAGAATTATGTAGGGTTTTTTGAAGATAACCTGCGTGTTGGCGGAACCTACGTAGAACGTTCCCGTTTTGTATTTAATACGGCTCAGGCAGGGCTTACCATTTCCGAATTGAATTCAAAATATGACAAGCTTATTGACCAGTATGGTCCCAAGGCTGTGGGCATTATGGTAGACCGCAGCGATTATGAGAAGGGGGAGTCCGGTAAAGAGGCATTCAAGGCGGATCTGAGGACATTGCTTGACAGGCTTTATGAGGATCAGAGAATCCCATTTATCATCACACCCGCACCGTCACTTTCCGATGAAGACAATGCCCTGATCAGCATTTATACGGAGGCTATTAATCAAGAGGCAGCAGTAAAAGAAACCGTGGTGGTGGATATTACAGGTCTGGATGCATCCTATCTGGATCCGGGCAATTATCTCACCGCACTTGGACACCAGGAGATTGCAAATACGATCAAAACAACCCTTGGCATCGGGCATACCACCGCGTATACCGGATTTGATCTGCCGGTCAATCCTACGCTGTTAAAAGTGGATGCTTCTCCATCGGTACAGGTAAAAGCAGATCAGATTCAGGTAAATGCACCGGAAGGTTATACGGATCTGGACTGGAGTTATGAACTGTCTTATGATGGTCAGGTAATTTCACGGGAACAGGCGGCGGCGCCATTTACCATTACCGGTCTGAAAACAGGAACAGAGTATGTACTTCGCATGACTTCTGACGAAGGAGACAAAAAACGTCAGTTAAAGGATGTCCGGTTTACGGCTGCTGAAAACGGACAGGCACAGGCGCTTTCACATGAAGACAGCAATGTGAACACCATTGAAGATCTGACAAATCTTCTGAACAGCCAGGAACCGGTTACGTACCTATTCATGGGTGACAGCATTACCCATGGCGTGCTGACAAACGGGTATGATAATGTTCCGGAACTGTTTGAGAAATATTTAAAAGAGCAGGGAAGGCAGCAGGATGTGGTTATCAATACGGGGGTTTCCAATGCGACAGTATCTACGACACTGGATCAGATTGACAGAAGGCTGAATCAATTCCATCCGGATGTAGTTATGGTTATGCTGGGGACAAATGATGCTTCTTCAAGAGGAGAGGTGGCAGGTTCCGGGGCTAGCGGATTTACCGTTGAGGAGTTTAAGAATAATTATAAGGAACTGGTTCGGGATATTTATCAGAATAATCCAGGCAGCTATATTGTATTAAGAGTTCCCTGTGACATGAACCCGGATGAACCGAGAAAAAATTATAAAGAATATTTCAATGCCATTTATGATGTGGAACAGGATATGAAGGCGGAGATCGAGGGTATTAAGATTACCGTAATTGACCATTTAAAAAACTGGACTGCATACGGGGAAAATGTCAGAAATGATTTCCTGAATACGGGCAGCAACGGCTGGTTAGTAGATAATGTCCATCCAAATGGACGGGGCAATATGGCAATGTTCCAGCAGATTTTGAAGGAAACAGGGCTCTATAAGAATGATTCTGCAGTCTCTAATTATTCTTATAAATTCAGTGACTGGGCAGATAGTTCCTCCATAGCAGCAGAAGTTACCTTTGACGGGACAAAGAAAGAGGCTTCTTTTGATCCGTCTGCACTTGCGGCTTATGAAAATGGTATGCAGGATGTAACGGTAAGTATAACAGATGTAAATGGAGTGGCTATTTCCAAAACAAGTAACTATGGATCAGAAGGAATGAAGATTAAAGTTCCGGAAGATTTTATTCCATATGCTGCAAAGGTAACAGGCACAGATGCAAAGAACCACAAAGAGATTACATTTGCTGCAACCCTGAAAATGACAGGCGATCCGGAGTGTACCTGCGAGATCGGCAACCTGGTATTTGCAGACAGAGAAATTATAATACCCCAGGATAAAGACAGTATGGAAATCAGTTTAGCGGCATCTGGGGACATTACCGGTGACTGCAAGGCAGAAGGCCACAGAAGTAAAACCATTACCTATGTCTTTGAAAAAGCAGAAGATCAGCAGAATATCGGTACGATCCGACAGAATAAACTGACAGTCAGCAAGGCAGGTACCATGAAAGTACGGGTAAATGCACTGGTTCCCGGCACAGTAGCATCGGCAGAGAAGACAGCCGTATTTACTGTTAAAAAAGAGGGGCAGGACCCTGCTGTGCTGTTTCAGAAATCAGAAGTGAAAATTGCAAACGGCGTTCCAACCAGCCCGGTTGATTATACCGGAGCACTTGATAAACTAAAGGGTCTGACCCAGGGAACGGTTACCGTTCGGTTTAAAAAGACCGAAACAGGCCTGATGAGTCTGTTCAGTGTATCAAATAATACGCAGAATGCAACGCATACCCATGTTTATGTAAACGATGGTACTGTGGGCTATGAAGTCCGCAATAACAATACCAATGTCAATGTGGCATCATCCAGCGTAAACAATATGACCAGAGATGAGTGGCATACGGTAACCTATGTATTTGCACCAACCGGTACATCGGTGTATTTTGACGGAGAAAGAGTAATTAATAACACGGATACAGGATTTATAAGCAGCAGCCAGGGTGTCAATACCGTTGACCTTGGTAAAACACAGCGTTCGGGCGGAGGCAATCAGTATCCTTTCACCGGCAGTATCAGCTATATCGAAGTGAGATCGGATCTGTTAACCCAAGAGCAGATAACCGATATCCATAAAGTGACACTGAGAGAAGAGAAAGAAGCAGAGCTGCCAAAAGATGCATTTAAATCAGAGGATCAGCAGTTATTCTACAACGGATACAAGGGATCGGCGTCACACCGGATACCAAGCCTGCTTACTACAAGGAATGGCGTTGTGCTGGCAGCGATTGATAAACGCCAAAGCGGACCGGGGGATCAGGGAAATATTGATACGGCAATAAGGAGAAGTTTCGATAACGGAAAGAACTGGACAGATGGACAGACCATCATTAACTTACCGGCAGGACAGCAGCAGCATTCCCTGACAATAGATGCAGCGATGGTAGAGGATGAGGTAAACGGCAGAGTCTTTCTGCTGGTTGATATGTTCCCGGAATCAAAAGCAGCGATGGATACCTCCCTTTTGGAAAAAGGATCCGGATATAAGCAGGTAGGGGATAAATCATATTGTATTTTAAGAGATTATGAAAGTGTACTGAATACTACCCATAATTATACCAAGACCTATACAATTCGTGAACACGGAGAAGTATGGCTGGAAGGTGCAGAGGAAGCAGATGCAAGGCCAACAGACTATACCGTACCGGATTTCAGTACCGGTGAATTATTTAAAGATGATAAACCGGCAGGCAACATCTTCCTTTATACAGGTTCCAATGCAGGAGAATTAAAAGTTGTCCGCAACATGAGAATCTGGAGCACATACAGCGATGATGACGGAGAAACATGGTCAAAACCCGTAGATTTAACACCGATGATCAAAGAAGACTGGATGCTGTTCTGCGGAACAGGACCTGGCGTGGGGATCCAGGTGAAAAAGGGTGAGCATGCGGGACGTCTGATTGTTCCCATCTATGTGGCAAACCAGAACTGGACATCCGCCCAGGCAGCTACCAGTATTTACAGTGATGATTACGGCGTTACCTGGCAGCGTACCCAGATGTCTCCTCTTGAGGCAGCCGGGACCGATCTTTCTACAATGAATAACGGCGGTGCTATCTTAACGGAGTCCCAGATTGTGGAGATGAATGACGGAACACTGATTCAGTTTTGCAGGAATGTATCCGGAAGCCTGAAATATTCAATCAGTACGGATTCCGGAACTACCTGGGGGGAACCTGTCCGGGATACGGGGGTACCAGAAGTTTATTGTCAGTTAACAGCAACCCATTACCCGGAAAAGATTGATGGAAAAGAAGCCATTATTTTAGCAAATCCAAATGGACCTGCAAGAAACAACGGTATGGCAAGAATCGGACTTTATAATCCGGAGGACAAGACATTTGAGTGGAAATACAGCCAGCTGGTAAAAAGCGGAAGCTATGCCTATTCCTGTCTATCCATCCTTCCAAATGGAAATATCGGGTTATTTTATGAAGGTGACAATCAGACAATGGAGTACACCAGCTTCAATGTGGAATGGATCAAGGCGGATTTAACAGTACCGATGAAAGAACCGGTGATCGAAAATGTAGCAATGGAAAAGAGTGATAACCAGATTGAATTTACGGTTGACTTTGATTCCTATATGATCAAAACCGGAAATCCCGTTCTGAAGTTTAACATGGACGGCGTGCCAAAAGAAGCTGTCTATGTATCGGGAAATACCACAAAGCAGTTTCTCTTCCGCTATACCGGAAATACGCAGATCATCACAGGGCTGACAGTTACAAACGTAGGTGTAACAGCAGCAGATGCAGATAGTGAAATTGGAAATGCACTCTGTATGCTTCCGTTAGAAAGTGAATTTAAATTTGCACCGGACGGAACACCGGAATGTACCTGTAAAATAGAAGATATTGGATTACTGCCGGAAGAAATAATGATCCCTGCAAAAGCAGATGAATATACGGCAGAACTTACCGGAACCATGAAAGAAAGCACCTGCGCAAAAGAAGGACATACCTTCCGTCCTGTCTATACTTACACCGTAGCGGACGCAGGAGAGACCGGGGCTGTCATTACCGGCAGCAAATTAAAAGTATCCGGGGCAGGCGTTGTAAATATAAACGTTGCCGCGGAGTTAAACGGCAAAACCGGAAATGCGGACTGCACCATCACCGTGGCGAAAGCAGAACCCGGAGAAACGGTAAACCAGCCGCCGGCAGCGAAAGACCCCATGCCGAATCAGGAAGTAAACAGCCTGAAAGGAGTCACATTCACGGCACAGGATATCGCGGAAGATCCGGACGGGGATACCATTACCATTACAAAAATCGTTTCAGAGCCGGATTCCTTTATCATTACAGAATTATCGGAGGGTGTAGTATCCCTTTATGGCTCCAATAAAGGAACCAGCCGGATGATGGTAAATGTCTCAGACGGAAAAAATATTTCTACAATTGTAGTTCCGATTACGGTAACAGAAGAAGGCAGCTATGATAAAACGGATTATCTGTCTGACCATGATTATTTAGATCAGGCAAACTCCTCTGTAGGTTACTGGGAAGGAACCGGTGACAAGATCAAGGTGGATACCAACCAGGATGGCGGTACGATGTCCTTACTGGATGAGAATGGAAACCGGGTATCCTTTAACAAGGGTTACGGAGCACACTGCACCTCTACATTAATTTTCAATCTGCCGGAAGGTCATAATTATAAGAAATTCGAAACTTATTATGGTATCGATGCAAGTAAACCGGCAGTGGCAGCAGTTACCTTTAAGATTACTGTAGATGGAACGGTGGTACACACCAGTGATAAAGCTTTACAGTCCACATCTCCAATGGGATTTGCTTCCGTTGACATTTCCGGGGCAAAAACTATGAAATTAGAAGCTATTGCAAAAGACGGCAATATCGGAAGCGGACATTCCCAGTGGTCAGGCTGTAAACTGGTCAGCCAGGAGGATCCTTCCAATGTGACCGATAAGTCCGTTCTTGAGAAAAAGATAGCAGAAGCAAAGGCAATCAAAGGAGATGAGTACGCACAGGCTTCTTATAAGAATTTATTAGATGCCATTGATCGTGCACAGGAAGTCCTGGATGCACAGGATACAGAACAGCTTGAGGTATTCCAGCAGCTGCAGGCATTAAAAGCGGCAGTCAAAGGACTGGAAAAAGCAGTTCCGGCAGATCAGGTTGCGGTGAATCTGAAAACACTCAGTCTGGAAGTTGGAGAGGGCAGAAGACTGTATGCAGATGTGACTACAAATGACGGAAAGGCATCAAACGATCAGATCACCTGGTCATCCAGCCGCCCGGAAGTTGCAGAAGTATCCGCAAACGGCAAGGTAACGGCAGCAGCGCCGGGTAAGACCGTGATTACGGCCACATCCACCAGTGGAAAAACAGACAGCTGTACCGTTACGGTAAAGGGCTGCACCTGTGAACTTCAGACACCGGTATTTGCAGATCAGAAAGTTACAATACCTTATCTGGAATCCAGCAGACAGATCGAGCTGAAGGCAGAAGCAGCCCTTACGGGAGACTGCCAGATGCCGGGACATGCAGAACAAAATATCACTTACTCCTATGTGATTACCGAAGATCCGGATGGAATTGGAAGTATCAAAGGGAATATGCTGACAGTTTCCGGTGCCGGAACCGTGAAAGTTACGGTTACCGCAAGTGTCAATGATAAGACAAGTACAGCGGCTGCGGTATTCACCATCAGTAAGGAAGAAGCGCCAATCCCTGAAAAGTACACGGCAGCATTTACAGGCGGTGAAGGAGCAGAAGGAACGGCTCCGTCAGCAGTACAGGCAGAGGCACAGACGAAGATCATCCTGCCGAAAAATACATTTACAAAGAACGGCTGTCTGTTTATGGGATGGTCTGACGGAACCATGGTTTATCAGGCAGACACCCAGTATACAATGCCAGATAGAAACATCACATTTACGGCACAGTGGCAGAAAAAAGAAGAGCCGAAACCGGTGACATATAAGCTGACATTTGATGCCCGAGGCGGAAAAGTAAGTCCGGCTTCCATAACAGTCACACAGGGAACCGTTTATGGAACGCTTCCGGTACCAACCAGATCCGGTTACAGCTTTAACGGCTGGTTTACCGCAGTATCAGGCGGAACACAGATCAAGGCGGGTCAGGTATGCAGCCTGAAAGCCAATACAACCGTGTATGCCCAGTGGACACAGCTCACACTGAAAAAGCCTGCAAAACCAACAGGCGTAAAAGCTTCCCAAAATAAATCAGGAAGCATACGCATCAGCTGGAAGAAAGCATCCAATGCAACTGGATATATCGTATATCGGTATAACAGCAGTTCAAAGAAGTGGAGTAAAATTAAAACCACAAAAGACACCAGCTATGTGAACACCGGATTAAAATCAGGTACAGATTATAAATACAAGGTAAAAGCTTACAGCCAGCTTGGAAAAGAAAAGAAGTACAGCTCTTATTCTTCTGTAATGAAGACCTCGACGGCGCCTGCAAAACCGCGTCTGATTCAGGCAAAGAAAGCAGGAAAAGGAAAAGTGGCTTTGAAGTGGAATAAAAAGTCGGGTACGGATGGATTTGTAATTTATATGAAGACCAATAATGGAGAGTACAAAAAGATTGCATCCAAATCGGCAAAGACTTTATCTTACACCAAAACCGGACTGAAGAAAGGCAGAAGCTACCGGTTTAGAATAAGAGCGTATCATAAGGTTGGAAATAAAAAAATCTATAGTTCTTATTCAGCAAGTAAAAGAGTAAAATTCTAAGTATCAGGAGCGGACCCACGGTGGTCCGCTTCTTGTCTTTTGGATAAATTTTAAGAAACGGTGAATGGGAGATTATCCCGGATTATTTCCAGAACGGCTGTCAGGCAGGCAATGAAAGAAAAAATCCTTGTGGGGAGATATGAGGAAAGTCTGGAGAAGGCATTTGCCATGGATGGAATGGAAGTAAAATGGGAATGAATAGCAATTAAGTGGATAATTGACTATGAAAGCTGCTGTACCTGAAAAAGGGTATGGCAGCTTTCTTTATTAATATGATAAAATATTTTAAATTACTTGAAGGTTTTTTCAGGGGCGTTACGTCTAATGAGTGTAAGACATTAAAGATTGGCCAATCTAAGCGGGGAGGAAAGACGTTGGATGTTCTAATTAAAAAAGCACGCAGGAAGGATCCCGATGCATTTGTTGCGTTAATGGAACTGAATATGCAGAATATGTACAAGGTTGCAAAAGCGTATCTGAACAATGATGAAGATGTTGCAGATGCCATACAGGATACCATATTAAGCTGTTTTGAAAAAATAGGAGATTTGAAACAGAACAAATATTTCAGAACCTGGATGATTCGTATTCTGATCAATAAATGTAAAGATATATTGCGTAAGAAAAAAGGTATGCTGCTTACGGATGAGGTGCCGGAAATTCCGGTATGGGATCAGGAGTACAGCAATATGGAGTGGAATGAACTAATCAAAGATATGGATGAAAAGTACCGCATGGTTCTGTTGCTCTATTATCTGGAAGGGTTTAACACCAGAGAGATAGGTGCAATTCTGGACATGAATGAAAAGACAGTACAAACGAGACTGGCAAGAGGAAGAAAATTATTTTCCACAGAGTATTTAAAACAAGGAGGACAATTGCATGAACCGACAGGAACAAGAATTTAAGGATAAATTAAACGAAGAGATTCAGATACCTAAAGCAGTAAAAAATAAGGCAGATGAGGCATTTCAGACCATAAAGAGCAGCAAAAGCAAGGCAAGAGATACCAGAAGTATCCGGAAAAAAATCCTGGTGGCAGGTGGCAGTGTTGCTGCGGTATTTGCAGCATTCTTTGTATTTGGTATGGCGAATCCGGTTATGGCAAGCCAGCTTCCAATCATTGGCCATATATTTGAACAGATTCAGGAAAACTATAGTTATCCGGGAGATTTCAGCTCCGTAGCAGAGACATTAGGCGGAAATTCCAAGGAAAATCCTGATGGGCAGACGGCTGTTGCAGATGATAAAGAGGCAGCAGCAGATCAGGCAAATGATAAGGAAGAAGCAGGCAATCAGGTAAATGATAAGGAAGAAGCAGGGAATCAGGCAGATGATGCATCCAAACAAAAAGAAACGGAGCTGGCTAATTCAACCCTCTATTCCAAGACCGTAGATGGTGTTACCATGACTTTATCGGAATTATACTGTAATGACCAGGCATTGTATATGACACTTGAACTGACCAGCGAGAAAGCTTTTCCGGTTTCAGAAATTTTCGCAGACAGTGAAACTAACCAGCCGATCATCAGCTTTTTAACCAGTGAAAAATACAGTTTCAATGAACAGGCACAGGAGCAGCTCTATTACCTGGAGGGAAAATTTGTGGATGATTATACATATGCAGGCATCATCCGCATTGACTACAAACAAGCAGCCAAGGTAGTATCGGATGAAGCTCTTCAGGAATATAATGATGCTTATCAGGCAGCGGAAGCAGCAGGCAAAGATCCGATGAAAGAGGACATTCAACTGGATGTTCAGAATCTGGAAATTCCGGATAATTTCAAATTACATTTGGACATTAAGAAGATTATTACAGACAAGGCAAACCCCGATGTATGGGATTCCGGCTATACGGAAGATGAAATGGTTGCCATGTCGGATGAAGAGTGGAAAAGCGTAATGAACCAGCAGCCGGCAGAATGGAATCAGTTCCCCAACGAGCATCAAAATATCTGGTGGAATGGATCCTGGAACTTTGATCTGGATATAAATGTTGACCGAAGCAGAACAAATGTGATCGAAATTAATACTGAAAATGAAAATGGCGTAGGAATTAAATCTATTGAAATTACTCCATTTGAATTAAAAGTAAATCAATTAAATGAAGGTAGCACAAAAGCTGCAGACACATTCCCGGTAGTACTGGATGCCAGTGGAAAAATGCTGCCCTATGGAAACAGCAGCAATGTTACGGACTATGCAGTTTACGGAGCAGATATCTCAAAATTAGATATCTATTTATGTGATTACATAGAGTACATGGATGAGATTAAAGGTCATAAGACAGAAGATAATTTCAAACAGATTTTAGATGAAAGAGCCATTTATCACACAACCGTAGAAACAGGGATTACCCAATAATCCACAATTAGTCAGCTCATTTTGCATCAGGCCTGCAAATAACTCCGTAAACGGGAAAACGTGTATTGACATGAAATCATTTTACAGCTAAGATATTTCTATACCATACGGAGGAGGAACAATAATGAAGCAAGACATGATTGTAATTTTAGATTTAGGCAGTACGGAAAATACGGTGTTAGCCAGGGCGATTCGTGACCTTGGGGTATATAGCGAGATTTACCCGCATGATATTACACAGGCGGAACTGAAAGAATTGCCAAATGTAAAGGGAATTATTATAAATGGCGGACCTAACCATATCGTTGATGGCGTTCGTATCGATGTATTACCGGAAATCTATGAAGCAGGATATCCTGTCATGGCGGCAGGACATGAGCTGGCAAAATGTGAAGTGTCCCTGAATGAGTGGCCCGAGGACGAAGAAGCATTAAAAGAAGGACTGAAACCATTCGTATTTGATACCTGCCATGCGGAAACAAACTGGAATATGAAGAATTTCGTAGAAGACCAGATTGAACTTGTGAAACGCCAGGTTGGAGATAAGAAGGTACTTCTTGCACTGTCCGGTGGAGTAGACAGTTCTGTAGTTGCAGCTTTGTTATTAAAAGCTATTGGAGACCAGCTGGTCTGCGTACATGTTAATCATGGTCTTATGCGTAAGGGAGAATCGGAAAGTGTAGTAGAAGTATTTAAAAATCAGCTGAATGCAAATCTGGTCTATGTTGATGCCAGCGAACGTTTCCTGAGTAAACTGGAAAACGTAAGTGATCCCGAGCAGAAGAGAAAGATTATCGGTTCAGAGTTTATCCGTGTATTTGAAGAGGAAGCACGTAAACTGGAAGGAATAGATTTCTTAGGCCAGGGAACAATTTACCCGGATATTGTAGAAAGCGGTACGAAGACAGCGAAGATGGTAAAATCCCATCACAATGTAGGCGGACTTCCGGAAGATATGAAGTTTGGCTTAGTAGAACCATTAAAGCAGTTATTTAAAGACGAAGTTAGAGCCTGCGGATTAGAACTTGGACTGCCGGACGGCATGGTATTCCGCCAGCCTTTCCCGGGACCGGGATTAGGTGTAAGATGTCTTGGCGCAATTACCAGAGAGCGTCTGGAAGCAGTAAGGGAATCCGATGCAATCCTCCGGGAAGAATTCGAAACAGCAGGTCTGGACAAGACTGTATGGCAGTATTTTACAGTTGTTCCTGATTTCAAATCAGTGGGTGTAAGAGACAATGCAAGATGCTTTGAATATCCGGTTATCATTCGTGCAGTCAATACCATTGATGCAATGAGTGCTACCATTGAACAGGTAGACTGGCAGGTATTGCTGAAGATCACGGACAGAATATTGAAAGAAGTGAAGAATGTAAATCGTGTTTGCTATGATATGAGTCCGAAGCCTACGGCTACGATTGAGTGGGAATAGGTCTTATGTCCTTGCAAACCTTGCATTTATGCGGGTTTGCAAGGATTTTTCTTTTTGCTGGCTACAAATTGGCTACATTTTGCGAATCGGCTACTGTTCCCATGAGTATGTCCAGCTTGGTGGCAACCTCCGCCTGTTTGCTTGGGTAAAGGTGGCTGTAGGTGTCCATGGTGGTCTGCACTTTTTCGTGTCCCAGTCTGTCGGCAATCAGAAGCGGTGAGAAGCCCATCTCTATGAGAAGCGAGGCGTGCGAATGACGGGTATCATGGACACGAATAACCTTCACGCCCGATGCCTTGCACCCTCTTAGCATCTCATGCCGCATAAAGTGCTTGGTGAAGGCAAACAAGCGGTCTTTGTCTTTCAGTCCATAACACTGGGACATATACTCCCGCAGGCAATCGCATAAACACTGTGGTATGGTGATGATACGGTTGCTCTTGGGTGTCTTGGGGCTGGTGATTAAGTCCTTGCCATCCAGCCGCTGATAGGATTTGTTGATACTGATGTTGGCTTTCTCTAAATCAATATCAGCCGGTGTCAGTGCGGTCAGCTCGCCGATTCTCATGCCGGTGTAATAAAGGGTCATATAGGCGGTATAGGATTGTGGCTTGTCCTTGACAGCTTCGATAAACTGTTCAAATTCATCTTTTGTCCAGAACAGCATTTCGTCGGCATCCTTCTTGCCCATGCTCCCGGCTTTATGGCAAGGATTTTCGGAAAGGTTATAATTCTTCACCGCATAATTGAATATGGCAGTCAGCTGATTGTTGATGGTCTTGAGATAGGTCTGGGAGAAGCCCACGCCCTTCTCATCCCGATAAGAGGTTAGCTTGTTCTGCCACTTGCGAACGTCTGTGGGCGAAATCTCATTTAATGGGATTTTGCTGAACACAGGCGTTATTTTTTGGTCTACAATCCAGTGTTTGTTTGCCAGTGTGGATGCCTTCAAGCGGTGGCTCAAATCCTCGAAGTACAGCTCAATAAAATCACCAAAGAGCATACTCACATTGGCTTTCGCCTTGGAGAGCAGATTGCGTTCCCACTCCTGCGCCTCTTTTTTGGTGGGGAAACCTCGTTTTTTCTTGTGGGTCACATTGCCTTGCCAGTCGGTTACACGGCACTGTACCATCCATTTACCTGTGGTGGAATCTTTTTGTACGGACATGAAATTCTCCTTTCGTTAGATTCCGACTCGACTTTTCTATATCTATTCGCCTTTATCTGTGTCACTGTTGACTGCCGTTGATGAGTAGTAAGCCAGTGTCTTGTCCTGCCAGTCGCTATATTTCTCTGCGGACAGGATACCCTCTTGCCGTTCCTCACGGTAGTCTCGCCATTCCTCTAAGAACAGGCAGAGGTCGGCGTTAAAGTCTGCCGCCTTATCCTTGCCGTCAAAAACAATAGAGCATTGCCAGTTTTCATTACGGGGCGGGCGTTTCACATCTAAGTGAAAGCATAATCCCGTGACTTTTTCCATTTGGAATAGAAATCCCATAATGTCAGCCAGAGAATCCACACTCACATCCGCAGAGTTGTTCCCCAGCAGATAGGTGGAAGTGGTGTCCAGCTTGCGAGCCAGTTCGTTAATCATGGCAATGGAAATTTCAATCTCGCCGCTTTCGTATTTTTGTACGGTACGCAGAGATTTGCCAAGAAGGTTTGCCAGCTCCGTTTGGTGCGTTGACCGGAATCCGCAACACCAGCGCCTATCTTCGCAAGATGGCGATTGATGGTTATGTCATCAATTTGGATATCAAGCAGTTAAATGAAATTTCACGGCTGCTGCGTATCACTTCCAACAATGTCAATCAGATGGCGAAGCGAGCCAACGAGACCGGCAGCATTTACGAAACGGATGTAGCAGATGTGAAAAATCAATTGGAGTCCATTAAGGCTGACTTTGGCGAGGTGATGAAATCTTTGTCCAAGTTGGGATAAACAAAGGGGCAGGCACTGCGATACGGCAATGCTCTGCCCCACAATTTTTATGGAGGTGTATATGGCAACAACAAGACTAATGCCCCTGCATACAGGTAAGGGGCGCAGTGTGGCGACTGCGCTAGGCAAGACCACCGACTATGTGGAGAATCCAGAAAAGACCGATGGCGGTGAGTGGATTTCCTCTTATGAATGTGACCCTATGATGGCAGATGAGGAGTTTTTGCTATCCAAACGACAATACACACAGCTCACCGGCAGAGACCAAGGGGAGCGTGATGTTATCGCCTACCATTTGCGGCAGAGCTTTAAGCCCGGCGAGATAGACCCCGCCACCGCCAACAAGATTGGCTATGACCTTGCTATGTCGCTGACCAAGGGAAGGCACGCCTTTCTGGTTTGTACTCATGTGGATCGCAGTCACGTCCATTCGCACATCGTCTTTAATTCCACGGCACTGGACTACACCAAAAAGTTTCGGAATTTCTGGGGTTCCAGCTTTGCCATTCGCAAGGTTTCAGATAGGCTTTGTATAGAAAACGGGCTGTCCATCATTGAAAAGCCAAAGCAGAGCCGTGGCAGTTATGGCACATGGATTGGTGACGAAAAACAGCCTACGCTTCGAGAAAGTTTAGCAGAGTTGATTGATGCGAACCTTGAAAAAAGTCTGACCTTAGAGGAGCTAAAGGACGCTCTGCGTAGAGCTGGTTGCGAAGTAAAGCATAAGGCACATTTAGCGGTGAAGCTGGCACAGGGAAAGCGGTTTATCCGCCTAGATTCTTTGGGGGAGAATTATACAGAGCACGAAATTTTAAGTCGGCTTGGGTGTGAGCAGGTTGTAAAGCCTACTGCGAAGAAAAAGGCTCTTTCTCCTGCAGGTAAGAAGCCTAATTAGCTAATTGACATTGAAGTAAAGCTACAACAAGGCAAGGGTGCTGGATATGAAAAGTGGGCAAAGACTTTTAATTTGAAGGAGTCAGCAAAAACGCTGATTTATTTGCAGGAGCATGGACTGGATGATTACGAGGTTTTATCTACAAAGACAGAGGAGGCAGGACAGCGGTTTGATATGCTTTCGGATAAAATTAAGGCGAGTAAAAAGCGACTTTCTGAAATTACCAGCCTGCAAAAACACATCGGCACTTACCGTAAAACCCGTGATATTTATGTGCAGTATCGGCAGTCGGGATATAGCAAAAAGTTTCTGGCGGCGCATGAATCTGCCATCCTACTGCACAAGGCGGCGAAGCAAGAATTTGATAAGCTGGGGCTGAAAAAGTTGCCGTCTATGGATGCACTGAAAACGGAATATGGCACACTTTTTTTACAGAAAAATAAACTCTATGGCGAGTACAAACAGGCTCGACAGGAGATGGTGGATTTGCAGATGGCGAAGCATAATATTGATAGGATTTTGAATGTGCAACAGCCAGCGAAAACAATAAAATCCATGGCACATGACGAACGATAATTTTGAGAAAATAGCACACCGTTAGTGTGGGCAAACTCAACTTTGTTGAGTTAAGCAGACGCATAGCGGCTTAAAAGGGACAGAGTAAAACGCTCTGTCCCCTTGGGGTTTGGGGCAACGCACCAACAAGCAAAAGCACGGGATGTATATACCTGTGCATTGCTTGCCATTACTATTTCCAATATAGATTGCAGTGACTCAAGTGGTGAAAAAATAAATTTTCGGCTTGAACTTTCGCAGAAATTTTGTTATAATAATTTCATTGATTCTGCAAAGCAGAAAGCGAAAGGAGATGTTTTATATGACAAAAAATTATGAGGTGGCTGTTTCCTAAATTGAATAGGGCATATGCAATGTTAGTGGGTACTATCATCCTTGGCGAAGCTGTGCCGTTTGGAGTAACCTTTCGTGAATTCTATAACTTACGGTTGTAGCACACTTTAGGGTGTGTTATTTTTGTGTAAAAAAACACCGCAGTTGTAGCCTTTAGACAGGGCTACTTTCTGCGGTGTTTTTGCGCCCTTTTTTGAGAAAACAGCAGCATTATTTTATAATTAGAGAGGGGTTGTTTTATCATGACTAAAAAATTTATGTTAACACACAAAACAAATATATTGGAGGAACTGAATGATAGATTTAATAAATTACGGCTTTATGCCAAATATAATACCCGAAAATAGGAAAGAAACTCCCGCAAGAATTACAGCTGTCCACAAACAGCGCTATGAAGTCGTATGCCAATACGGAAACGGGTTTGCACAATTAAAAACAAGTATTTATTATGGTGATGGAACGGAAAGTTTTCCGACAACCGGAGATTTTGTGCTTATGAATTTTAACAATAGCGGTGACGGTCAAATTGTGAAAACACTTGAACGTAAAACCTTCTTTTCACGGCGTGACCCTACCCCCGGCAGAGGTGAACAGGCAGTTGCAGCAAATTTCGATTATGTTTTCATTTTGCAATCACTCAATCATGACTTTAACTCAAAAAGGCTTGAACGCTATTTAACACTTTCATGGCAAAGCGGGGCTGTACCTGTGGTGATATTGACAAAGGCAGACTTGGTGGAAAGCTATGATGAACAGCTTAATGCCGCACAAAAAATTGCTATAGGAGCAAAGGTTTTCGCCGTCAGTGCAATAACGGGCTATGGGCTTGATTTGCTACTGGAATACCTAAAACCGCAAAAGACAATTGTATTCCTCGGATCATCGGGTGTAGGAAAATCAAGCCTTGTAAATGCACTTTCGGGTGAGGTAACAATGGCTGTCAACTTAATACGTGAGAACGATGACAGGGGCAGGCACACTACCACACACCGTCAAATGATAATGTTAAAAAACGGTGTCATGATTATTGATACCCCCGGTATGCGTGAGCTTGGGATGTGGGATGTATCAAGCGGCTTAAACGAGGCTTTCTCCGATGTGGAGCAGTTTTTGGGGCAGTGCAGATTTACAGACTGCAAGCATGGAAATGAGCCGGGCTGTGCTATAAACGCGGCTATAGAAAGTGGCGAGTTGTCGGAAAAGCGTTGGGAAAGCTACCAAAAGCTAAAGCGTGAAGCACGGTTTGCTGATAGAAAGTCTAAAGCAACTAAAAATGCACACCTTAAGTACAACAAAAACGACAGAAAAGCTATGAAATGAGTGAACAAATATGATAATAACCATTGAAGCTTTAGATGTAAATAATTGGTTGAAAATTTGCGAATTGTCCGTTTCAGAAGAACAAATGCAAGTATTCCCGATTTCCAGTGTGTATTGGATTGGCATAAGCCGATATGAAGAACATTCGGAATTATTTGCTATTAAACAAAATGATGTGTATGTTGGTTTCATTGGCGGCGGATTGGATGAGGACGGTATAAGCGGATATATTAACCCGCTTATGATTGACAAGAAGTTTCAAAGGCAGGGCATTGCCGAAAAAGCAATGCAATTGATGATGAAATATCTAATTTGTAAACATCATGTTTCCAGCATTCATATCAACCACCGCAAAACAAATCCGGTAGCGGGTCGATTGTACGAAAAATTAGGTTTTGTCGTTTATTCACAAACCGATACAGAGCTTTGCAGAAGCTATACGGTGGATTGCAGTATCCAAATATTATCTCTGCGTGATAACCCCGAACGTGCGGAAGAGTGTCGGATACTTTTGCTGGAATACTTTAATGAATTCACTTCAAACCACCCAGCAGAGATTTTAGCAAGTCCAACTATATTGCCTCAAGGGTATTTTATGCTGAAAAATAATCGAGTTATCGGTTGGGTTGGACTCCATAAAAAAGAGGTTGTTTCTGGCAAAGTATATGGTTGGGAGGGGACGATTGCACGTGAAGAAGTGTTAAGCGAGCAACTTTCACCATGGATTACTCCTTTACTCCTTCACCCGGATGAGAGGGGTAACCATTATGGAAAATTGCTTTTAGATTATGCACGAAAGGAAGCTGGCCGGTTTGGATATAAAATTATATATCTCACTACCGGTGAGATAGGATATTATGAAAAATATGGCTTTCGAGAAGTCGGCTTAACAACATTTACATGGGGGCGTCCCACAAAGGTTTATGAGACTGATGCAATATTTGAATTGGAGGAAAGAGAATGACTATTTTAGATTTTACCCACACACATATCCCTGAAGCTACTGCACTTGCTCTTGCAAATTATGAAGAAGAACACGGCTATGTTCCAGCACTTCCGCAAATTGATGCTGTGCCCGATTTAACTCCCTTTGCCGATAATGGGCTCGGTGTAGCGGCATTTGATGGTGGACAATTGGTGGGATTTTTATGCTGTTACCCTCCCTTTGACAACGCTTTTGGTTCAACCAATGTTAGAGGAATATTCTCACCAATGGGTGCAAATGCCGCATTAAAAGAAAATCGTGCAAGAATCTATGCGGCCATGTATCAAGTGGCTGGTACTAAGTGGGTGCGCAGTGGAGCAGTAGCGCATGCAGTGTGTTTATATGCTCATGATGAAGAACTGCAACAGCAGTTTTACCTGTATGGCTTTGGACTTCGCTGTATGGATGCTCTTCGCCCAATGGAACTGATTGAGTGTCAACCGTGCCCGGAATATGCCTATGTAGAGTTGGCACAGGAGGAATACACATCCGTCTATCCGTTGGATTTGATGCTAAACCGTCACTGTTGTGAAAGCCCGTTTTTCATGAACCGCACACCCGATACACCAGAGAGCTTTGCTCAAAATAGCTTGACTGAAAATGCACGTTATTTTGTAGCAAAGCATAAAGGCGAGCTGTGTGGATTTGTTAAAATTTCCGATGTCGGCGAGGCTTTTGTCGCAAGCGGCACAAAATATCGTCATATTCGAGGTGCATACTGCCTACCGGAACACCGTGGTAAAGGGGTATATCAGAATTTGCTGAACTTCGCAATTGCTACACTCAAATCCGAGGGATATACTCGTCTCGGTGTGGATTTTGAAAGCTTCAATCCCACAGCATACGGATTTTGGTTAAAATATTTTAAGGCATACACACATAGCGTAGTTCGGAGAATTGATGAGCGCATTTTAGAGCGTGAGTAGATCCAGTTGCCCATTTGTAGAAAGGCTGAAATACAAATCTCCCTGTGACAGCAGAGAACTGTCTCAGGGAATTTGTCTACTTTGAATCGTATCCAGTGGCTTACGGGTGTTGAAGTGAATGAAAATTGCTGGCTACATTTTGGCTACAAAAGTTTCGGATAATACGGATAAAGTGCATACTATTTCGTGAAAATTAATATAAAAAGCGAATTTAAAGTGCATATAATTACCATTTGAAAAGATATAGAAGTCGAGTGGGAATAAAAGCTATCCCGAGAACCGCTAAAACAGGCGGTGTACCACTGAAAAAAGAAGGAATCTTTTTCGTCTATTCCTCGGGAAGGTCTTGTCAGACATGAAATATAAGGCGGGAGCCCAGCCAGGGTTCCCGCCTTATATAATTAGTAAAAGCCTATCTCACAGATTGTCCGTTCATTGTATTTCACAATGCGTAAGGAAGAGGTCTCCACCGGCTCAGGAAAGGTCAGATACATCATTTTCCAGTTTCCGGTCAGCGTATCGCTTGCGAGTAATTCCCCTGTTTCATTGTTATAAATCTCAAAATTTCCATTGTTTAAGCCCCAGCCAACAAAGATCCCGGCTTTGGTGATAGTAGTTGGCTCCGGAAAAGTCACAACAGCATCGTATGGAAATGACATGCCGCTGCCCCAGATATTGGAGAAGTTAGTGGCAAATTTGGCATCCTTGCTTACCGCCTCACCGTCATTTGCCGGAAGCAGATTCTGTTCGTCAAACAATTTCTGGAATGCCTGGTCAACTGTCTGGGGATTTTTGGAGCTCCTGCTTAAGTTGTCAACATCTACAGAGGCAATTTCCTTAAGAGTCAGTTCGGATGTCACTGCCGCTCCGATTTCACCTGGGACAGGTTCTGCATCAATTCCGACACGGCGCTGCTCAGGATATCCGTAGAATGCAAGCTCATTCAGCTTCGCGTCATCGTATTTGACAATGCGGATGCGGTTGGTGTGCACTGGTTCCGAGGTCATCGGGACAAGATCCCAGGTATTGTAAGTATTCAGTTTGGATGAATAGATCAGCTCGCCGGTCATGTCATCGATAATATCCATCTGTCCGGTTCCATATGTATCATAGATTCCGATATATGTAATTGTGTAAATATCATCGAAGGTCAGGATACAGTCGTAAGGATATGCGCGGTCCTTATGCACAGCGATGGCAGACATTTCAGTAGTTGGATTCACCCGTGTCTTGATCCACGGAGTCTCTGCAGTTTTATCTGCAGTCTGTTCGTCAAACAGATGCCAGAACTGTGTCAACATAAAGTTATCGGAAGATGGCTGTCCGCCTTCCGATACATTTACAACTTCCTTGTTGTCAAATGTAATTGTATCGATGCTTCCGCGCTGATCCCCGAGGCGCATCTGCTGCACCTGGATACGCTGCTGAGGGAATGGATCATTTTCCACATCCTGACCGCTTGTCTTAACGAAAACAGGTGTTTCGCTGACCTGAATCGTCACTGTACCTTCGGAAGAGACAGGGAGGATTTCCTTGCTGCCTTCCTTAAAACGGTCGCTTGGCGTCACCTGAATTGCTTTGTCAGGGCTTCCGACAGTCAATTGATAATCACTGATTTCACTGCCGTCTGCTGTTGGTGACCAAACAGCATAGATCACTTCTGATGTATCTCTGTCTTGGTAAGTATAGAGATATACGTTATCCTGTTCGCTGAAATCAATCAAGTCTGCATTCTTCAGTGTATCTGTCGCACAGGACAGGTAGTACCAGGAAGTCTTCTTGTCCCAGTCCCCTTTTCCGGTTGTCAGCCCGCTGTTGGCGTAGACTCCGCTCCACTCATCGCGAAGCATAAACATAGACATACGCTCCAGTCCCTCACGTTCTCCAACCAGAAATGCGCGGAGAAGGCGTTCTGCCCTTGCTTTGGCATATTCCTGGTTCTGATGGGAATCAACACCTTCGATTTTCTTGTCATCCGCCACAATATCAAACTCCGACAGCCAGACATCTCTTCCAGGCGCATTCTCATTCGTCCATTCGATAATGTTGCGGGCATTCTGGCGGAAATCGGAATTTTCCGGTGCCTCAGTGTCTGTGATGTAGTCATGATAATTGATTGTGTCCAAGGCAAATTTGCCATCGGTACGGTTATAGTCAAACCATGATTTCATCAGGGAGAGATATTCCACGGCGCGGTCACCGCCGGCAACACCGCCCATCACAAGTTTGAAGTTCGGGTCAGCCGTCTTGACGCCTGCATTTGGAACCGTTCCCTCATGTCCGTCATAATCAGTGCTAACCATTGCGGCATATTCATATGGATGGAAGTAGCTTTGCTTAGTCTCCCAGGTCTTGTCCTGTTCGTTCCATGTTTCAATTCCTTCAAGATAGTTCAAGCCCACCTGGATATCGCCGTCCCCAACATTTAATGTGGCAGGATCTATATCTGTGTTTGAACCATAACGGGCGGCTAAATTATACATTGCATTTCCATGGAGAGCATAGGAGGCAGGGTCAAGTGTGTCCGCGCCGTCCTCAACAGGGATAGTGTTAAAAATATCTTTGATGTTTTCCCCATCGCCTACAAAATGGTCGTTGATTCCCTGCAGACAGGGGATCACAGAAATTCCCATGGACTGCATTGTGCGGTAGAAATTATCCTTGTTCACAATGCGGTTGAAATAATGATTTCCCTCTTTATCAGTCAGCCAGCTCCAGTTGTAATATTCACGTACATTTCCCAATGCGGATAATGCGGTGTATGGGTCATCGCAAAATGCATTGGCGCCGATTTTTACACCGGAAGTCAGGTTGTCCTTTGGCAGTTCGGCCGGTTTGGCCTGAGTCTTTTGTGTATCCTCTTCCGTAAGATCGCTGATTCTATATCCGTACAGCCCGATCTCATTGATTCCTGTGTCACTTCCGTTTGATGTTACACGGATAAAGCGGGTAGCTGTGGCAGAATCGAAGTGGGCAACACGGTATGTCTTATAATAATTGGTTGGCAAAGTGCCCAACTCTGTCCAGCCAAACGGTTCTCCCTGAAACACGGTTATGGCAGGAGAGCCATTCATGTCCATATAGCCAATGTCACTGATTACATAATAGGCTCCAAGATCGATATAAAAACTTGGTTCCCCCCACTCGATACGGTAGTTCGGCTGCCAGGTCTGTCCGCTGATATCAATTTTGGAAGCGGCAGGTGTAGCCGGAATCTGGTCCTGAGAGTCAAACAAGATCTCAGCTCCCCGCTTTGTGGCGGGAATGTGGGAAATGGATTCATTTACAATTGTAAAATTTGAAACATCCAGCTTTTCTGACACGTTGGCAGGGGCATCCTGTGCGGAAACTGACAGACCACACGATGCGGCCATAAAGATCGACAGTGCAAAAAAACCTTTTCTTTTCATATAGTTCCTCCTCTTTTCCTCATATCTCTAGTTGATATCATAATTATATATGAAGCGATGGAATATTTCAAATAAAATGACAAATTTTTACATTATATTATGGCTTTCTTTTAGAACCGGAAAAGTTGCTGAAAGTGCAATCTTATGCTAGATTGTACGAGTAAAAAGTCGACAAACTTCGGCAGATATATAACCAGAATCAAAGTTCAATACCATCTCTCTTAGACTTTTGCCCCGCCTTTTCTGGAACGCTATTTTCTGGATTGTACCCATACCTCAAAGCCCACTGAATATATTACGGAAATCTCCATAAAAATTACCCCTTGACCTTAACACAGTGTCAGGGGGTAATACCTAAGGATAATAAAGCGTATTAATCAGCGAAAACCCCAATTTGGTTTATAAAATTAATCACACCCCTATGGATACCCCAGACCATGCATAGAATACTGAAATTTGCTTTTTATTTCAATCTGTGTTATACTGCATTTATTAATTAAATAAGAAAAAGAACCGTCATAAAGAAGGGCTTTTGGTATTACGCTTAGCAGCGTTGTATGAAGAGCTCTTCTTTTTTTTAGTTTGACAGGGACTGGTAAGGTCTGTTATTTGTAACGCCAAAGGCGACAAATTAACATAAATCACAAAAAACAGGAGGAAATAAAAATGGAAACTATGAGTGTTCAAAAGCGTGATTTTACGGTAAAGGCAAAGAAAATGAGACGTCTCGGCATCATTCCGGGAAATGTGTTCGGGAAATCTCTGCCAGGGTCGATTCCGATTCAGATGGAAGAAACGGCAGCACGCAGATTGATTCGTCAGAAACGTGAAGGCAGCAAGCTTTCACTGGACCTGGATGGACGGGTTATTCCAGTTCAAATCAAGGAAAAATCATTGAATCCAATAAATGATGAAATCTTGCACATTAGCTTTCAGGCATTAACAACAGATGAAAAGGTCAATAGTGTGATTCATATTCTTCTTGCAAATGATAAGAAATTTGGAGGACAGCTGGAAAAAATGCTGATGGAAATACCATATGCTTCCTTACCAGGAGACATGATCGATACAATCACAATTGATGCTGACAATCTGAAAACAGGTGTTATTCTTACGCTTAAGGATATTCCCGAACTTATGAGTGATAAAATTGAGTTACAGGCAGATCCTGATGAAATTGTGCTGCGCATAAGTGAAAGGAAACAACAGACACAGGTACTTGCAGAGGAATAACTGGAAATTTAGCTAGAATTACCATAAGAAAGCAAAAAACAAATAACGGTTAAACAAATACAAAAATAACATTAAGAGCTTGAATGTTGACACTTAAGTGTTGTGCAGGAAAGCTCTTTTTTAGGAAGGAAATCGAATGAATATATTAGGACAAGCAGTAAAGCATAAAAAATATGGAAAAGGTGTGATTACGAATCTTTCTGAAAATAGTATTACTGTCTGCTTTTCAGAAAGCCAGAAATTATTTCAATTTCCTGACGCATTTCCGCAGTACCTGACTTTAAAAAATAAAACAATTCAAACAAAAATAGAAAAATTAAATGAAGAACGCTTCCTGGAGATTGAAAAAAGGAAGCAAAGAATGGAGAGGGAAAACAAGTATCGTAACCGCATGTATACAATGAAAATTCCTCAAAAATCCCAAGTGGCATATGATATTTTGGAAGAAGATATTGTTAATTTGGACTATATCGAAACGGGATGCTTGTTAAGCGGCGAAATGAAAGGCAGACCAAGAATACCGTCAAATGTACAGCCCAATTCAGCAATCATTTTGACTGATTGCGGCAATGGTGGAGAGGATGAAAGATGCATTATCGGGATAGCAATGGCAGGTGAGTATTTCTGGGGAAAAGAATGTACCGACAATCAGATAAAACTTCATGAAAAATATAAACTGCTTCTGTCTTATGAGAATAGAATTTCATTTTGGAAATATTTTAAGCGAGAAGCATTTCCAGATCAGTGGGGGAGAGTTCCTTTTAAGTATTTTCAAAATCAGACCATGCAGAAAATCATATTTGACATCTGCAGTAAGGCTGCCGGAACAGAGCAGGAAGAGGAAATAATGGAGTTATATAGCTATTTTTGTTCTGTAAACCGTATTACGGAAAAAGCGATAACATAAATGGAAAGCATTTCTGCGGGCAGAATACGGAAAGCAGGGACATACAGCGCTTCACTTGTAAGATATAAAAATACGCGGCATACCCCACCGAGGACACTGCCGGTGCCGAAGAGAAGCAGCATTTCTAATCATAATATGACATTTCATTAAATATCTTTCATTCCTTATTGACAACTACTATAAATTATAGTAATATCATAATCGTTACTAAATATACTATAATTTATAGTACTATATTTTATGGTGCACTTTGAAAAGGAAGGAGATTAAATAATGAGTGAACAAAACAAGAAAACAGATTTATTAGGAAAGGCGCCGATACCCAAGGCTCTGTTAGCTTTAGGCCTGCCTACTATGATTGGTATGATGGTGAACGCCCTGTACAATTTGGTGGATGCTTATTTTGTGGCCGGATTGGGAACTGCGCAAAATGGGGCAATTGCGGTTGCTTTTCCGCTGGGACAGGTGGTTGTAGGGCTGGGGCTTCTGTTTGGAAACGGTGCTGCTTCCTATATTTCCAGACTATTAGGACGGGGAGATAAAGATACTGCAAACAAGGTTGCCAGTACCGCTCTGTACAGCAGCGTGCTTGTCGGTGCAATCGTGATCATCTGCACAATGATTTTTCTGAACCCCATATTAAAACTACTGGGGGCAACGGAAAGTATCCTGCCTTATGCAGTGACGTATACCAGCATTTATATTATTTCATCCATATTTAATGTATTCAATGTCACAATGAATAACATCGTAACAAGCGAAGGAGCTGCTAAAACAACGATGTTTGCATTGATGGCAGGTGCCATACTGAATGTAATTTTAGACCCGGTTTTAATCTATACACTGGACTTAGGCATAGCCGGAGCTGCTATTGCAACGGCGATCTCCCAGGTGGTCTCGACTTTTGTTTATTTGTTTTATATTTTCAGCAGGAAAAGTAATTTCAGTTTCCGGTTTCAGGACTGCTATTTTGCAAAAAGTATTTTAGCTGAGATCTTTAAAATCGGTGTGCCAACGTTGATCTTCCAGTTACTGACCAGCCTCTCCATTGCACTTATCAGTGGAATTGCAAAAACAAAGGGTTATGGAGATTCCGTAATCGCAGCCATGGGAGATGTCACGAGGATTGTTTCCATGGGAAGCCTGATGGTGTTTGGATTTATCAAAGGATTTCAACCGATTGCAGGCTATAACTATGGAGCAGGAAAATTTGACCGCCTGTATGCAGCTATCAAAACTACCATAATATGGTCAACGATATTCTGTGTCCTTTATGGTTTCCTTATCGCAGTGTTCTCAGGTCAGATCATATCACAATTTACAAAAAATGATACGGTACTGATAACCACCGGACAGAAAGCCTTAACTGCTTATGGAATTTCTTTCTTCCTGTTTGGCTTCTACACCGTATATTCCTCTTTATTTCTGGCACTTGGAAAAGCAAAAGAAGGATTTATACTTGGGGCGTGCAGACAGGGAATCTGCTTTGTACCTATTATTGGGATTCTTACCTTGATTTGGGGAATGAATGGTATTCTGTATGCACAGCCTGTTGCGGATGTAATTTCTGCGCTGATCACCGTATTTATGGCAGTCCGGCTTCATAAGAAATTAAATAGTATGGGGGCACATACGCCTGACGGCTCTGGTTTAGCAGGACAGCGTGTATAGAGATATGGAGTTTTAATACTTGCCGTACTTAGAACTGTGTGATAAACTTATTTTCATAGTAATAATAACTGTGAAAATAAGGAGGAGAACTATGGCAGATGCAGGTGAAATAAAAAACATTAATACAAAGCTAATACGCTGTATGTTTAAGCAAAATGAGACACTTAGCAAAAATACGCTGTCACGGGAGACGGGGTTAAGTTTTTCCACCATCAACCGTCTGGTTGACCGCCTGGTAGAGGCAGGTGAGCTGGTGGAAATGGGGGCAGGGAATTCCACCGGTGGGAGATGTGCACAGCTCTATGCCCTGAATCCGATGTTTCAGGTTACCCTCTCCCTTCGCCTTGAAGCTGCGGAGCTGAAATGGTTTGTAACCGATTTGACCGGTTATTGTCTGGAAAGTAAAACGGAATCATGTGAATCGGGAGTTCTGAAAACAATTGAAGAACTGATTCGAAGCGTGCAGATACGCTATCCACAGCTGGGGGCGATCGCTATGGGCGTGGCGGGAACCGTTAACCATGGAATTGTAACCGAACCATTTGGCTATGAAGAACTGAGAGGTGTGGATTTATCAGCGTATATCAGGCAGATATCATCGCTCCCAACAGCAATAGAAGGTGATATGTTTGTTGCCTCTATGGGATACTGTGCGGGCTGCAGGGAGGTTCCGAAAGCAGCAGTCTGTATTTACATCGGACAGTTGGGAATCGGAGCCGGACTTGTGATTGGGGGAAATGTATGGCGTGGAGCCTCTGAATTTGCAGGGGAACTGCACTATCTGCCAATAGAAAAAAACTTTGAATACGTAGAGACAAAATTTGACGGGGCGGATATGGTTGCATACTATGGCAAAATTATTCGCTCCTATGCAGCACTTGTGAATCCGGACCGGGTTGTCCTGTACGAGAATGAGTTTATTGCCGGAAAAGCAGACGCTATCCGACGGGAATTCTCCTTTTGCCTTCCACCGCAGGCAATTCCCCAGTTAGAAGTATCCAGGAACTTTGATGGGGATTACCAGCTGGGGCTGGCGTCTATTGCATCTGACCTGTTAGAACGTGGGTGAATAGGAAAGTGAGGGAATGTTAATGAAGAAATTATTGATCTGGGGTGCAGGAGACCAGGGAAAAGTGGTATTGGATTGTGCACTGTGTTTAAAGAATTATGATGAGATTTCCATGCTGGCTATAATGAACCGTTCCGGTGGCGGGGTGATGGGATATCCGCTTTTGAAAATAGATGAAGAATATCCGTCTATAGAGCTGTTGTCAGAGTTTGATGCCGCAGTTGTGGCAACGGGAGACAACAGCATACGGTTAGCATATACGGAATATCTGATTTCAAATGGGGTTTCTGCGGCAACACTTATACACCCTTCCGCTGTGGTCAGCCGCTTTTCATCGATAGGACCAGGAACAGTTGTATTGGCTAATGCAGTCATAAATCCATTTGCAGCGGTTGGAAAAGCATGCATTGTAAATACTTCTGTAATTGTGGAGCACGACTGCCGGGTTGGAGATGGTGTGAATTTATCTCCAAAGGCAGCGATGTGCGGACATGTCCGAGTAGGAAATAAAAGCTGGCTATGCACAGGATGCAGTATCGCCAATGATATCACCATTGGGGAAAATGCAGTGGTCGCTGCAGGAGCAGCTGTAATTAAAGATGTGCCGGACAATGTCATGGTTGCCGGTGTGCCTGCAGTTATAAAAAAGTGAAACAAGATGAAATCATATTTCTGACCCTGATCACTCACCTAACTTGCTATAAAAACGTTGAATAAGTGATCGGATCTCTTCATCCGCCGATTCGCCCGGATGACAGCGGACATACTGATAATTTGCGGTGAGGAAGTTCTTTTTATCGTTTATCGTTACTTTATAAAGGAGTTCCAGAGACAGCTCCATGGCAAAGCTTTTCTGCTGCATATCGCTCATATCTTCGCGGAGGGCAATTGCAAAGTTTCCATCGCCCAGACGTCCCGCAAGGAATGGAGACTGTATAAAGCCTTCCAGGCGAAGAGGAATGCTTTGAAGAAAAGCGTTTTCCTCTTGAGGACCAATCAGCTGTGAGATCTGGTTGTATTACCCGTCTGCTCATCATTGCGGAATGTAAGCGGCTCGGATACTGGGAGGCCGCAATGCAGATGTATGATGGCTCTATTCTGTGGAAATGACCGTCTGCTTTTCCAGTTGCCAATGATATTTCCATGGGGTAAAATGTGAGTATGCAGAGCTGCATATATATCGAAGACGGGAATTGAGATTGCCGTTACAGAGAAAGGAAATAAAATGAATACATTACATAGATCAACCAGGTATAAAGATTTAGTCCGGAGCCTGAAAATAGATTGCAAAAAGTGCAGCGGTCTATGCTGCACCGCTTTATATTTTTCAAAATCAGAGGGTTTTCCCAATAATAAACCAGCAGGAAAGCCATGCACAAACCTCATGTCAGACTATAGCTGCGCTGTGCATAAAAATCTGATGCAGTACAATCTGAAAGGCTGTATGGCATTTGACTGCCTTGGAGCGGGGCAGAAAGTAACCAGTGATATTTATGGAGGCGTGTCATGGAAGGATCGCCCGGAAGCGGCATCGGAAATCTTTCAGGTATTTCTGGCAGTCTGGCAGCTGCATCAGATGGTGTGGTATCTGGCGGAAGCATCTGCTGTCATACCGGCGGAAAAGCTGGCGGATGATATCGATGCCCTGATTTGCGAATACAGGCAGATAACGACCCTTGCGCCAGCTCAGTTATTACAGATTGATATTGAGGAATACCGTACCCGGGTTAACCGCATTTTGAAAAAAGCCGGAGAACTTACAGCAAAGTCCATTGCTCCGGGAAAAAATGCAGATAAAAGGTCCGACTATATGGGGAGAAACTTTAAAAAAGCCAATCTGAATGGCCGGGATTTCAGCATGTCTCTGATGATAGCAGCCAATCTGGAGGGCTGCAGCTTGTATGGAACGAATTTCCTTGGAGCGGATATGCGGGATACCAATATCAAAAATGCAGACTTAAGCGAAAGTCTCTTTCTCACCCAGGCGCAGGTCAATGCGGCACAGGGAAATGAAAACACGAAGCTTCCGAGAACCCTATGCAGACCAAGTTCCTGGAAATGCCAGTAAATCTTACCGGCTATTTCTTTTTCTTACGCTCCTCCGCTGCAGATTTTAATTCGATAAAAGCATCTTTGAACTTTTGTGAATTTGCAGTGGGGTGGCTCTTTAACATATCCCTTTTGTAGAAGCCAAGGCGTTCCCTCAGGTAGTTTCTCTTTTCTCTTTCAATAATAAACTTTTCTTTCAGACTTTCCAGCTCTTCCCGGTATTGTGCAGCATTATCTTTTGCGCTGCTGTTGCTGTCAAAAGCACTTTTGGCAAGTGTATCCAGCCGTTCCCGTATGCCCTGCATTAATTCCCCAAGCTGGGTGCGTGCAGTCTGGGTGAAGCTTTCTTTTGGAGTTTCCCGGTCACTAAAAGCGGTATCCGAAAATGCAATAATGGCATCCAGGCGGGTTTGGATTTTTAAGAGTTCTTCTTTTGCTTTTGTCATCTTCTCCAGCATATTTCGGATGTCAAGTGCCGCCTTAAAGGAGAGTGCCAGGTCAGCGGCAATAATAACAGTCAAAACGGTAGCGGCGATGGAAGCCAGGGAATCATTGAGTGAGAGAACCAGGTCTTCTACCGGACCATGGATAAATTTTACCAGAGCAATTGTTAAAAATCCCCATGCGATAGAAGAGCTTAGGCAGATGTGCCCCTGGAAATTAAAGGGCTGATCGCTGTAGTCCCAGTAACGGACTTTAAAAAGTGCTTCCATGGCGACTCCCGTGATATATTCCAGAACCGTGGCTGCGATACAGCCAGCCAGGAAGGTCATCAGAAGATTATTGCGCACCGGAATGGAAACATACAGCATCAGTACGGCTCCGCTGCCGTATAGAGGAAGAAAGGGACCTCTCATAAATCCCCGGTTTACAAACTTTTTCTGTTTCACAGAAACAAAGGTGGACTCTATACACCAGCCGATAAAGCAGTAAATGTAAAAAAACAGCAGCCAGTCCACCAGGGTATAATTGTAGTTCATTGCAATGTTACTCCTTTCCGTGTATTACTAAAATTAATGCCGGGAAAATGAATCCGCCATCTGTTCATAAATCCATGTTATACCTTTTAGACAAGGGTGTCAACCGTACAGCAGACGCACACCTGATACAAATATCAGACACTGTCTATCGACGTATTTACGCCGGGCTGCACCAGGTTCAGAAATTCCTGCATGGAACGAGTCATATATTTATTCTGTTTCCGGAAAAAATAGATGTTTCGTCCGATTTTACTGTCATCCACTTTATAATACAGTACGTCGGGATGGGGCTGCACACAGGCTACCAGCGTATCACTGATAAAGGATATTCCCATCCCGGAGCAGGTAACGTTATAGGCAGTCATCAGCTGGTCCAGTTTCAGAATAATATTTGGCTTAAAACCATGGTTCTGGCAGATCGTCAGCCCACGCTCTCCGGTATCATTTTCTGTTTTCAGGAAAACAAAAGGCTCCTCCTGAAAAGCGGTCAGCGGTACGGACGGGTACTCCGCGTTCAAAAAACTGCCGTCCCGGATGGCTGCCGGATCAATCTGATACGCCGATAATTCCTGATTAATAGAAAGTGCCCGCGGAACAGCCAGTACCAGATGTTCTTCCTGATACAGATGCTTTGCAAAGACCGCATCGTCAAACACATAATTGTCAATGATCAGATCCAGTGAACCGGACAGAAGCTGCTGCTCCAGCCTGGAAGTACTTTCCTCCAGCAGATCAACATGGATTTTCGGATACCGCCTGGTAAATTCCGTAATCAAAGGAGGCAGCACATAGGAGGAAAACAGGTTACTGCCCCCAATAGAAAGACTGCCCGTTTCCAGCTGATTCAGATCGGTGACATAGTTGGTAAAATCATTCTGAATATTGAGGATCTGTTCGATTGCCACAATATATTTTTCCCCGCAGTCCGTCAGCCGGATGGGATTGCTGCTGCGGTCAAAAATGGGTGCGCCGATTTGTTCCTCCGTCCGTTTTACGGTGGCGCTTAAAGCCGGCTGAGAAATATACAGGTTCTTAGCCGCTTTGGAAAAACTTTTCTCTTTATATACTTCGTAAATATATTTCATGGATGAAAACATAGCCCGCCTCCTTTTAGGTATAACATACAGGTTATATGTTATATAAAAAAACTTGTATTTGATTATATTATAACCCTCGTATATAATGAGGTCAATCAAAACAAAGCAAATCAAAACAATAAAAGAAAAAAGTAAAAAGTAAAAGACGAGCACAAGATAGGAGATCGGGTATCATGGTTGAAAAAGTAAAACTGGATGGCGTACAGTATCGTATGGAAAACGATTCAATAGGAACGAAAGACGTTCCGGAAAATGTATATTATGGAGTACAGTCCTTAAGGGCGGCTGAAAACTTCAAGATTACAGGGTTATTTATGCATCCGGAGATTATCAACAGCCTTGCATATATAAAGAAAGCAGCCGCTATTACCAACTGTGAAGTAGGACTGCTGGATAAAAAAATCGCAGATGCCATCGTACAGGCATGTGACGAGATATTAGAAGGCCATCTGCATAAGCATTTTATCGTTGATCCGATCCAGGGCGGTGCCGGAACTTCACTGAACATGAATGCAAATGAAGTAATTGCTAACAGGGCAATTGAAATACTGGGCGGTGAAAAGGGCGATTACAGCATTGTAAACCCCAATGATCATGTAAACTGCGGCCAGTCCACGAATGATGTAATTCCCACCGCAGGTAAAATGACATCCCTGAAACTCCTTAAGAATGCCCAGAAGGAATTGAAAAGGCTGCATAAAGCATTTGGTGCAAAAGCCCAGGAATTTGACCATGTAATCAAAATGGGCAGAACTCAGATGCAGGATGCCGTTCCCATCCGACTGGGGCAGGAATTCAAAGCATATTCAGTAGCGATACAAAGAGATATTAACCGTATGGATAAAGCAATGGATGAAATGCTGACTCTGAATATGGGAGGAACCGCAATCGGAACCGGATTAAATGCAGATGAACAGTACTTAAAGCGTATCGTACCGAATCTTTCCGAGATTACCGGCATCGGATTTGTTCAGGCATTTGACCTGATTGACGCAACACAGAATCTGGATCCCTTTGTAGCGGTATCCGGAGCGATTAAAGCATGTGCGGTCACTTTATCCAAAATTGCAAACGACCTTCGTTTAATGTCATCCGGTCCAAGAGCAGGATTTGGGGAAATCAATCTTCCGGCGAAACAAAATGGTTCCTCAATTATGCCGGGCAAAGTCAATCCGGTAATTCCGGAAGTGGTAAATCAGGTTGCGTTTAACATCATCGGAAATGATATGACCATTACCATGGCTGCAGAAGCAGGGCAATTGGAATTAAATGCATTTGAGCCGATTGTATTTTACTGTCTGTTCCAGTCCATAGATACCCTGGGATATGCCGTAGAGACCTTTGTAGATAACTGCGTAACCGGAATTACGGCTAATGAAGAAAGATGCAGGGAATTGGTGGAAAACAGTGTGGGAACCATTACCGCTATCTGTCCCCACGTAGGCTACCAGAAAGCTGCTGAAGTGGCTAAAAAAGCAATCAAAACCGGTGCCCCGGTACGAAAACTGGTGGTGCAGGAGGGGCTGCTGAACGAAGAAGAAATAGATACCATATTAGAGCCGGTCAACATGACACAGCCCGGTATTTCCGGTAAAGAACTGATTCTGAAAAGAGAAGCAGATAAATAATAATGATAATAATGATTGCATAAGCGTATATTAATATTACACATATAGTATATTCATAGTGCATCAAAAGAGTATTTATAGTGCATCAATAAAGTGTTTGTATTGCATGTTCAATCTCCCTAAGATTAGAATATAAATGAGGCCCCGGCTGCAGATAACGTGAAGGATCTGCGGACGGGGCTTTTGATTTTACCAAAAAATGAATCTTTAAGATATTCTGTGATTCCGTATACGGCGGCGGTTATAAACCAGATGAAGATACATGGCATCCTGGGCGCCTACGGCATCGTGTCCGGAAATGGCATCTGTGATGTCACGATGGCTTTGCAGAGTTTCTTCTATTAAAGCATTCTCGGTTAAATCAATAAATAATTCAATAGTGCTGTTGATAATGGGGATCAGCCGGGGGACCACCACATTTTTGCTGCTCATGGCAATAGCCGTATGAAATTCAATGTCTTTTTGTGTATGGTTTATACCAGCATGCATCTGTGCTTCAATCTCCTGGCAGATTCCCTGTATCTGTAAGATTTCCTGGTCACTGGCGTTCTGGGCTGCCATTGCCGCTATTGATGGCTCAATCATAAATCGGATTTCCATCAGGTCTTTAGCGAGGCTTTCTTTATCATCTATGAAAATAAGCCCCAGAGGATCATCAGCTACCCCCTTTTTGGCAGATACGTAGGTCCCGGAACCCTGCCTGATTTCAACAATATTTCTGGATTCCAGTAATTTCATCGCTTCCCGAACCGTACCACGTCCAATCTGCAGAGATTTGGAAAATACCGTTTCGTTAGGCAGACGGTCTCCTGGCTGTAAATGCTGCTCATTAATATATTGAATAATAAAATCGGACGCCTGCCCGGTTAAATTCTTTTTATCCTGGTTCTGCTCTGAATTCATATGATCACCTTCCTGAAAATGATTATATAGTATTGGCGTTTATTTTACAATCTTATTTTTAAATAAATAGCATATTGAAAGTCATCCTATGATTTTAAAGAAGAAATGCACAATATTTAAGCGAAGAATTGTATATAATATACAATAATTTAGATTATACTTGACTTTTATTAAAATAAGTTTTATATTCAAATTATAAATCATCATATGAATTGCAATGTAAATAAGAAAATAAAAGATCGTATGTATAAAAAGGAGAAGAACGTATGTATAACAGCCAAAAGATCCGCAAGCTGGCACCGGAAATGGATCCCCTTAGAATGGGAATGGGATGGTCCGTAGAAGATTTAGAGAAACCACAGATAATGGTTGAGAGTACCTATGGAGACAGCCACCCTGGAAGTGCACATCTTAATATTTTTGTGGAAGAAGCAGTCAGAGGAATCAATGAGCATGGAGGAAAAGCAGCCAGGTATTATGCCACAGATATCTGTGACGGTATGGCACAGGGGCATGACGGCATTAATTATTCCCTCGCCAGCCGGGATATGATTGCCAATATGATTGAAATCCATGCCAATGCCACTACGTTTGACTCCGGCGTATTTATTGCAAGCTGTGACAAAAGCGTTCCGGCACAGCTAATGGGCATCGGAAGAATTAATATTCCAAGCATCATGGTTACCGGGGGTGTTATGGATGCAGGTCCGGATATGCTGACTTTGGAGCAGATCGGAGCCTATAGCGCCATGTGCCAGAGGGGAGAAATATCTGATGAGAAGCTGACCTTCTATAAACAGCATGCATGTCCTTCCTGCGGTGCCTGTTCCTTTATGGGAACTGCTTCCACGATGCAGATTATGGCGGAAGCACTGGGGCTGATGCTGCCGGGCAGTGCACTTATGCCGGCAACCTGCGAAGATCTAAAAGAGGTTGCATATAAAGCCGGGATTCGTGCGGTGCAGATGGCAAGAGAAGGCGTGAAGGCAAGGGATATTGTTACCAGAGAAAGTTTTGAAAATGCGGTAATGGTTCACGCAGCAATTTCCGGGTCTACCAACAGTCTGATTCACATACCGGCGATTGCACATGAATTCGGTATAGATTTCGATGCGGAAAGTTTTGACCGGATGCATAGGGGAGCACACTATCTTCTGGATATTCGCCCGGCTGGAAAGTGGCCGGCACAGTTCTTCTATTATGCAGGCGGCGTACCTACTATTATGGAAGAAATCAAGAGTATGCTGCATCTTGATGTTTGTACAGTGACCGGTAAGACATTGGGAGAGAATCTGGAAGATCTAAAAAATTCAGGGTTTTATGAAAAATGCGGCGAATATCTCAAAAAGTGGAATTTAAAGCGAACCGATATTATCAGAAGCTTCGATGATCCCATTGGATCCGATGGAACGGTAGCGATTCTGAAGGGGAATCTGGCACCGGATGGAGCAGTTGTGAAACATTCTGCGGTACCAAAGGAGATGTTCCAGGCACTTCTTCGTGCACGCCCGTATGATTGTGAAGAAGATGCGATAGCAGCAGTACTGAATCACGATGTCAAGCCCGGGGACGCAGTCATTATCCGCTATGAGGGCCCGAAAGGAAGCGGCATGCCGGAGATGTTCTACACCACGGAAGCAATTTCATCTGATGCCAAGCTGGGAAAGACAATCGCGCTCATAACCGATGGACGTTTCTCAGGGGCATCTAAAGGTCCGGCAATCGGACATGTATCTCCCGAGGCAGCAGAAGGCGGTCCAATCGCTCTGGTAAAAGAAAATGATCTCATTGAAATGGACATTAATAACAGAGTTCTGAGAATTGCTGGAATCAATGGGGAAAAATGCAGTGAAGAAGAAATAAGCAAAGTTCTGGCGAAGAGAAAAGCAGAATGGGAGCCGGCGAAAGAAAAGTATGAGTCCGGCGTTCTGAATATATTTGCAAAACATGCGGTTTCACCGATGAAAGGCGGTTATATGGAATAAGCTGGGATGGAGAAATTGGCGGATGATATGGTTAAACAGCAGAGTCTGAATGTTGACGCAGTATCAGGGGCTGCAAACTCCAGTAAAGTAATTCGAAAAGCAGTAGAGAATGCACTTGGTAACAGAACATAATATTAAAATCCTTCTGATGAAATTGCGGAAGGATTTTTTATTGACTTTTATATCGTAGTGCGATATAATCAAGGTACGATATATAGCAGTGCGATGTATAGAAGCGAAAAGGGTAAATAAAAGATGAATAAAACAAATATATAAAGAATCAAAAAAAGCGATCATCGGATGTGAAGTCATCATCAGATATAAAGCGATCATCGGATGTGAAGCTATCATCAGATATAAAGCGATCATCGGATGTGAAGCTATCATCAGATGTAAAGCGATCATCGGATGTGAAGCTATCATTAGATGTAAAGCGATCATCGGATGTGAAGCTATCACCAGATGTAAAGCGATTATTCAGATATAAAACGGATTTCAAGGCACTCAAGATATTAAATAATTCTAAAATGACAATGCAGAAATGAGGGATATAGAAAATGGATGAAAAGATTAAACGTGTATATATACCCATGACAGAGACCGGATTTTATATTTTATTCTCTCTGCAAAATGAAATGCACGGATATAACATTATGCAGCACGTAAAGGAGATTACTTCAGATGAGATTACAATCAGTCCGGGAACAATGTACGGCAGTTTATCCAAAATGGAAAAAGACGGGCTGATTCGTTTTACAAAAGAGGAAAATAAGAGGAAGTCTTATCTCATAACGCCTCTTGGAGAGCAGATATTACAATTGGAATTAAAACGGATACAGAGATTATATCAAAATAGTAAAGGGGAGCGGTATTATGGAATTGAAGAAAATGCATAGATTTTTTTCACTTGCAGATTTTAAGGATGAAGAGCATTTCTTGATGGAACAGCATCGAAGCGGGTGGAAATTTCTGGGAACGGGAGGATATACGTACCGGTTTGAAGCCTGCCAGCCAGAAGAATACATTTATCAGCTGGACTATAATGATGAAGAAAATGATGAATCGGGTTACCTGGCAATTTACGAAGATTATGGCTGGGAATACATTATGAAGCTAAACAGTTTTTACTATTTTCGCAAAAAGAAATCAGAGATTGAAGAGGAGAATCAAATCTTCAGCGATAACACTTCAAAAGCAGAGTGCTGTAAAAAGATTTTAAAGCGTCAGGTTATTCTGCTAACCACTTTTTTTACCGTCCTTTTATGCTGCTTCATTATACCCCTTACAAATGGGGGCGCAAATTGGAGCAGCCTAGCATTTAGAACGGTCATGACAATTTTTCTCTGTATCTATGTACTGCTTTTTCTGCTGCATATGCGCAATTTCAGAAAATTGAACCAGATGATTGCTGCATTACGAAATCCGTTGGAGCGTGAGGAATAAATGTTATGCTTTTCCTTTAAGGAAAGTTGTTTTCATATCATTCTGATTTAAAGCTGGCAGAGGTTTAAGCAGATAGAAGCAATTGAATAAAGGATTACAATTGAATAACTGATTACAAAAAGAGGGTATTCACAGAGAAAGATAGATTTTTCTCTGTGAGTACCCTCTTGTCATGAAAACTTTCTAATTTAAAAACATTGTGCGCTGTAGTGCTGGAAGAAATCAGTAAAATTTGTTACAATAAATCTGAAAGCGTGTCTGCTTAACATTGTACCTGCAGCGGTTCAAAATGGAACAGCAGCCAGAATGCAATTTTCAGACACGATCTATAGCATATTGGAAAGTGAGGCTGCGTAATGGGAAATCTTGATTTTGCACATTTAGAAAAAAATATATCAGATATGATATTTGAAGGTATGGTTAAGATTGGTTATATGGAAGGGAAAAGTGTCAGCGTCTTCTACGATCCTGGACTGATCTGTTATTTGCTGGATACCGGGGAGATGGAAACAACGTCTTTGCAAAACTGTATGGCGGAATTCGAAGAATATGTAAAACCGCATTTTCACGATATGAAGGTAAAGTTCGAGGCAGGAAGATATGAATTTGCAGTTCCCAAAGAAGGAGTAAAATATATCTATGAACACAATACCAGCCGGGAATTTTTGAAAAAACTGGTTCAGGTATTACAAGGACCTTCCTGTGGACTGGATGAGATTATTGCTGTTTTCCGGGAGGTTTCGGAGGGAATTACGGTAGAAGAAATCCAGCATTCGGAATTCCAGTATGTGATTACATTCCAGGATAAGGATATCGATGAGTTTCATTATTGCTTTACCTTTGATGAAATGGGGCATTATTACCACCGGCTTTTAGATTATGATTTCGAAAAAGTCGTTCATTGTGATTGTTAAATAAGGAGGATGCATAACATGAATTGGAGACTTGACAGGGAAAGGATGAAGGCACTGGTCTGCCATGAGAATGGAAGTATTGAGCTGATGGACCGCCCCATACCTGTAATGAAAGATGATAAGGACGCCATTATTGAAGTAACATTATCTACGATATGTATGAGTGATCTCCACATCATGCATCAAACTGTGCCTAGAGCTAAGCCTGAGACGGTACTTGGGCATGAATTTACGGGCAGTGTCATGGAAGTAGGAAGTGGTGTGACAAACATAAAACCGGGTGATCGGGTAGCGGTGAACTGTATTACATTTTGCGGCGAGTGCTATTTTTGCCGGGAAGGATATATCAATAATTGTGAAAAAGGCGGCTGGGAACTGGGATGCCGTATAGACGGATGTCAGGCAGAATATGTAAGAGTGCCTTTTGCGGATATGGGTCTAACTAAAATTCCTGATTCCGTGAAGGATGAAGAGGCTCTGTTTCTCGGTGATATTCTTTCAAGCGGATACTTTGGAGCGGATCTGGCTGAAATCAAACCGGGAGATACCGTGGCGGTGATAGGTGCAGGACCAGTGGGGCTGTGTGCGATGATGTGCGCAAAACTATTTGGAGCATCCAGGATTATAGCGGTGGATATCGACGAGTCCAGGCTGCAGCTCGCCCTGAAGCAGCAGCTGGCAGATACGGTTTTCAATCCGGCAGCCTGTGATATTGAAGAGGAAATAAAAAAACTAACTGCAGGCCGGGGGGCGGATGGAGTCATCGAAGCAGCGGGCGGCAGAGATACCTTTTCCCTTGCATGGAAAGCGGCAAGACCAAATGGTGTAGTGGCACTGGTTGCCATGTACGACTAGAGCCTGTTTGAAAATTCATTCCCGTCATCTGCACGCCCCACTTTGCGGTATATTTGCCCCGAATTCAGGTTACGTAGTACGCTTGTCGCCCT
>OKVW01000092.1_pt1 | contig 64665 bp, 39 predicted proteins | sample 1606991 | NCBI WGS metagenome assembly OKVW01 (sample SAMN03281021, study PRJEB24777) | human gut metagenome | isolation source: fecal sample PR177 from 1 month old male Malay infant, vaginal delivered... | reverse complement strand
GCCCTTCGGGGCGAGCAGTAACATAGCCCTTATGAGGGCTAATAACAAACCACCAGTTGAACTGGTGGTTGATGACTAGATTTCATGAGCACCTCCGTTATGCCATCGAGTACAGCATCATAAGTATTTGATTTTATGAATCATCTTATATGTAATATTATACATAAAAATAAGAAAAAAGATAGAACATTCATGAATGTGCATAAAAAAGAACGCTTAAAGATTAAATTTATGACATATGAAACAACAAAAACTTCTGCTATACTTTGGACATAACAAAAACACAACATAAAAAATATTACAAAGTGTAAAAGGAGAGAAAGTATGAGAAAGAGAGTAATCAGTTGTTTGCTAGGAGCATGTATGGCAGTATCCCTGATGGCAGGGTGTTCATCAAAACCAGCAGAGGAAACAAAGGCGCCGGAAACATCGGCAGCTACAGAGAAAGAAGAAACACAAAAGGCAGATGCACAAACGGAGTCAGAGGAAGCCAAAGCTTCAGAGTCAGCTAAAACAGACAGCGAATCACAGGAAGCAGGAAATAAAAAATATGAAGGTATCACATTGAGTTTTATGAGTAACATTGCCGGAGTCCAGAGCGAGGTAATGGAAGAAGTGATTGCACAGTTTGAAACAGAGACAGGGGCTAAGGTAGAATACAGTTCTCCTGGGGCAAATTATGAGGAACTGATGAAAACAAAAATGGCGACAAATCAGCTTCCTGACCTTTGGACGACCCATGGTTGGAGTGTTGCAAGATACGGACAATATCTGGAGCCGCTCAATGACCAGGAATGGGCATCCCGCTTATCTGAATCGGCAAAACAGATTGTAGTTGATCCCAAAACAGACAATTTCTACTGTCTGCCGGTGGATGTGGATATCGCTGGTATTGTCTATAACAAAACCGTACTGGATGCGTCCGGAGTATCGGTAGATGATCTGAAGACATGGGCAGATTTTAAGGAAGCGCTTGGAAAAATCAAAGAAGCAGGTTATACACCGGTACATATCGGTGGAAAAGACAGCTGGACAATCGGACAGTTCTATGATTTTGCAGCACCGTCCTTCTATGTTACAAATGAAGAGAGCAATGACCGGGCTGCGTTAAAAGATGGAACATTTGACTGGTCAAAGTGGTCGCAGGTAGCTCAGATGATGGCAGACTGGAAAGCAGAAGGTTATTTTAACACAGACTGTCTGACCGCTGATTATAATGCAGCAATGAAGGCAATGGCAGAAGATAAAGTGGCTTTTGAATTTTATGGAAACAGTGCTATAAATGAAATGCTATCCATTAACCCGAACGCAAATGTGGGGATGATGAGCGTACCATCTAACAGTGAATCCGATGAACCGACACTGATTGGTGGAGAGAGAATTGCAATTGGAGTATGGAAGGATTCACAGAATAAAGACGCTGCACTGGAATTGTTAAGTTACTTTGCACAGGATGAGAATATGGCGAAAGTGGCATCATCCGATGGTGCACCGGCAAGTTTTGACGGCGTAGAGAGTGACACCGGTATTGTAAAAGCAGATCTTGAAAAATATATGGCAAGCTGTCGTGTGTTCCCTTATTTTGACCGTGAATATTTACCAAGCGGCATGTGGGATGACATGTGTGTAACAGGTGCATCAATCCTTGCTGAGGAATCAAATGCAGTAGAAAATGCCTGCACAGCAATGAAAGACAGTTATTTGGCAAAATTAGAACAGTAAAGTTAAAGTGCTGCTGCAAGAGAGCGTATGTAATGCAGCAGCACTTATGCCGTACAGACTTGGGCACATATTGCGCAGTTAGGAGTTAAAATATGAAAAAATGGAAACGTAGTATTATAAATATATACTATATCCCTGCACTATTGCTGTTTGGAATCTTTGTTATTTATCCCATACTAAAAGGTATTCAGATTTCATTTACAAACTGGGATGGATTTTCTCAGAATTCAAAAAATATTGGTTTCGCAAACTATATTACTTTAATCAAAGACCCTCATATCCGGTCAACTCTGATTAACAGTTTAATTTACGGATTCGGCAGTACCTTGCTGCAGAATATAATCGGACTTGGATATGCGGTATTTTTAAACCGGAATTTTAGGGGGAAAAATCTGGCGCGTGCAATCATTTATGTACCTGCAATGGTAGCGCCGTTAATTATGGGATATATGTATTATTTCATTCTCCAGTATGATGGAGGTGCTTTAAATGATCTTGTAATGCTTTTTGGAATGGAGGCAAAGGACTGGCTTGCCAATGGGAAGACTGCAGTTGGCTGGATTACTTTTATCAATTCTATTCAGTTTGTAGGTGTGGCTATGATCATTTATCTTGCAGGGCTTCAGGGAATATCCACATCTTATTATGAAGCTGCAAAGCTGGATGGTGCAAGTTTCTGGCAGAGATTTTGCTACATAACCCTTCCGCTGCTGACGCCGGCGATTACCAGTGCAGTGATGTTAAATCTGATTGGTGGCCTGAAGCTGTTTGATATTATTCAGGCGTTAACTGCCGGAGGCCCTGGATTTGCAAGCCATTCACTTGCTACTTTAGTGTCTTATACTTATTTCAGAGGACAGAATGCAGGTTATTCGTCTGCAATTGGTATTTTCTCTTTTGTTTTGATTATGCTGATCAGTATTCTCTTTATGAAATATTTTAACCGAAAGGAAGTGGATATGTGATGGTAGAGAAAAAAGTAAAAAGTAAATTTCGCATTAGTACCATTGTGGCTGTCCTTATCTGCGCTTTTCACCTGATCCCATTCTATATTATGATCGGGGTGGCAATGAAAAGCCCTTTTGATACCAGCTCCAGATGGATGTTGCCAGGATATCTGTATCTGGATAATTTTAAGGAAGCAATAAGTTATGGGAAGATTCTGGGAAGTATCTTGTCTAATATCATAATAACAGGCGGGTCAATTATCGGAATTACGATTATAGGTGCGCTGGCTGCTTATCCCCTTGCCAGGAACCAGACAAAACTGAATAAGGGAATGCGTACCTTTATGCTTGGTATGATGATGGTGCCTGCATTGAGCCTGTTAGTTCCGCTGTACAGTCTGATGGGCAAAATCGGAGGGATCAGTACTTATTGGGGAATTATCCTGATCCTGATCACCTTTTCTCTGCCAACCAGTATCTTTCTTTATACTAATTTTGTCATTTCCATACCAACGGCATTAGACGAAGCAGCGGCAATTGACGGATGCCCCCGCTTGAAAATATTCTTTTTGATTATTTTACCCCAGCTAAAACCGGTAACTGCATCTGTTGTGATTATGACAGGGGTCAGCTGCTGGAATGATTATATGTTCAGTCTGTATTTCCTGCAATCACCCCAGTTAAAGACAGTAACCTTATCGGTTGCCAGCTTTTTCACTCAGACCCAGAGTAATATGGGTGCAGCAGCAGCCGGAGCATTGCTGGGTATTATACCAATTGTAACTCTATATTTTTGTCTGCAGAAATACTTTATCAAAGGTATGGTGGACAGTGCAATTAAATAGGATGGGAGAATTCTATGAAGAGAAAAAGTTTACGCAGGATAATGGCATTCACGATGGCACTTGCGGTTGCCTTCAGTAATATACAAATTCCTGTTCATGCGCAGGAGACAGAACTGGTTACGGAAGATTATATTTTGGAAAATGAAGTTGAGAATGGCGATCATGCGGCCAGTCCGGCAGCGGAAGAAAATCCCTATATCTTTCTGACGGATCTTGACTGGATGAGTGCTGTTTCGGGATGGAAGACGGTACAAAAAGATAAGGATGTGAATAAAGGTTCTCTGAATTTTAGTGATGGAACAGTTTATGAACGCGGCCTTGGTGCACATGCTGCTTCTGAAGTAGTCTATGATCTGGAAGGGCAGTACAGCCGCTTTACAGGCATAGCCGGTATTGATAATGATAAAGTAGGAAATAAAAACACAGCACCGTGCCAATTCAGAATCCGAGGTGACGGAACACTGCTCTGGGAGAGTAAGGTTATGGGGATTGCCGCAAATAACTATGTACCGGAAGCCTATGATATCAATGTAGTTGGTGTGAAAGAATTGAAACTGGAGACTGTTGTATTAGGAGACAGTAATACAAGCTGCTGGACAAATTGGGCAGATACGAAACTTTACGCCAAAATAGATGAAAGTCTGCTGCTTACCGACCTGAAAGCAGGCGAAAATACAATAGAGGGATTTGATCCGGGAGTTTTCCGTTATGTGCAGGAAGTTGCAGCAAATGATCTGGATCACCTGGAAGATATGATGGCACCGGAGATAACGGCATTTTCAGGTGAAGGCACCCAGATTGAAATCACTCAGGCAGAACATGTTCCTGGATTGGCGGAAATAAAAGTGTCTAACGAGAGAGGATCCGTTACGTATCAGGTATATTTTGTAATACAGAATGTAGATTTTCTCAGTGACCTGGATTATGCCGGGAATACCGGAAATAAAATAAGCCGGGATGCAGATACACAAGGCAGTGAAATTCAGATGCTGGGGAGCGTATACCGCAAAGGAATAGGTATGAAAGCGGATTCTACAGTCACCTATAACCTGGAGGGACAATATGTAAAATTTCGTACCAGCTATGGTTTAGTTGATGCTTTGATGAGTGATCCATATATCAAAGGAACCTTTGTCATAAAATGTGATGGCGTTGTCAGGCATATCATGTCTATTAATCTGGACGACCAGGGATGGCATGATGTAATGACGGAAATTAATGTGGAAAAAGTGCAGACCCTTGAGCTTAGCCTGGTGGGGGAAGAAGGCCAGGAAGAAGATGTGTTTGGTGCCTGGGGAGATGCAATGGCTCTGCGCGGGGAGCCAAGCGGTACATTGCTTGCAAATATTACTGTAGACGGCAGGGAACTGGATGGATTTGCAGATAATATCTTGAATTATGAGGTAGCCCTTAATGCAGGAACGTCAAAAGTACCGGTTGTAAAAGCAACAGCCCAGGATAGTGAGGCGGTTGTGGAAGTGACCGATGCAAAGAAAATTCCGGGTACTACAGTCATAAAAGTTTCTAAAGGAGAGAATACAACAGAGTATAAGATTGATTTTAAACTTCGGGATGAAGGGCTGGAAAGTATTGAAGTATCCATAGACCATTCTAATTTAAACCCGGTAAAAAACCGGGGTCAGGTTGGTAAGATATCGGTAAAGGCAAATATGGGAACCGGTGAAGTATTTACAGAACAGGATCCCAGTATCCAGGTGACATATGACATCATGACTCTTCGTTCCAGCGGCGGCGTGGAAATTGCGTCCATAGATGAGAATGGGGTTATTACACCGCTGAAAAACGAGAAATATGTAGAAGAAGGAATGGAAGAAGCCTGGAATGGCGGTACTGGCAAAGTAAAAGTTTCTGTGAAGGCAGGAGAGAGAACGCTGACAAAGGACGTGAACTTTGCGGTTACACCTTTCTGGATTGACTACAGCAAAACACTGGTTATGAAAATGGATTTACATATGATGGCCAGAAATAATACGGTAAACATGAATTTTGGACAGGCTCTGGATGTGATAAAAGAATATGATAACATGACCAGAGGGATTCCCAAGGTGGTATATCTGGTTGGATGGCAGTCAGACGGTCACGACACCGGATACCCATCCTGGGATGAAGTAGACGAGTACCTGAAAATACCGGGAATGACAGCGAAAGAAAGCCTTGCCTATTTTATGCAGGAAGCAAAAAAATACAATACCACGGTGAGCTTCCATCTAAATATGAGCACTACATATACGGACAGCCCGCTCTATGATGAATATTATGCGAAGGATATTCTGGGAAGGAGAAAGGATGGCGGTCAGACGGTATATGGAGAAGGCGGTGTTATTTCTTATACCCGTGACTGGGAGCTTAAAACCATGCAGCGCAGAATGGAACGTCTGATTGAAACTTATCCCACATTGGCTGAAGGGCATACCATCCATTCCGATGCTTTTCATATCGTAGTACCTCAGTCCACAACAGGATTCGGAGCAGCCGAACCTATGAGCCAGTATGCTCAGGATAAGTATGGATACAGCCGTTCCACAGATATTGAAAGCATGCGCAAGATGTTCCAGTACTGGAGGACACTGGGATTAGATTTAACATCAGAATTTGTGGACAGCTATCGTCCAAGCGATGTATCAGGCAATGAGGCTTTTATAGGTCTCCAGGCAATGGCATGGCATTTTAGAAAAGCAGATATAAACTGGAATATGTCCATACCTGCAGCGTTGTATACCGGGGGAGACGGCGGATCTGAACTATTTGGTACTTCCCATACACCGGAAGGTAATCTGCAGCCGGGAAAAAGTGCAGATGGATGGCTTGCGGATTTTGCCACAACTACGCTGCCCTGGCAGTATTTAAACAGTTTTGACCGTATTTCTGCTTCTGCATCAGGTGTACAGTTTTCGGATGGAGTAACTTCAGAAAATACAGTAAAAGGAATTGTAATTAAAGAAGATAACAAGGTACTCTCAGAAGGAACGGATTATTTTATCCCTGCACTTTGGAATAACGATTATCCGGAAGTGATTGCGTACAGTAAAAACGGTTATACCGATCGGACATGGGAATTTCCAAAAGGGTGGAAAGAAGTTACCCATGCTGATGTATATCAGATTACAAAAGAAGGTCTGACACAGCAGGTACGCACAAATGTGGATATTACATCCGGCAGCATAACATTATCAATAGGAGCGGGCAAAGGTTATTCGGTAGTGCCTGCAGGGACTGATGTATCCAGAATTTATAAACCGGCAGAAGAGTTAAACATTGAAGAAAACGATATAACAATACAGGCAGGAGACCGTAAAAAACTCCATGCACAGATACAGCCATATGATGCCACGGATAAAGGAATCCGCTGGGAAAGCAGTAATCCTCAGATAGCGGAGGTTTCTAACAGTGCTATAGTGACCGGAATGACAGAAGGGTCTGCAGTTATTACCGGAACTACTTTAGATGGGAATATTCAGGCAGTGTGTAACGTGCAGGTTCAGGGCAGCCTTAAGAAGATTGCGCCGGTTACAGCAGATAAAGAAAGCGGAACTTACGATGGACCTATCAAGGTATTTTTGCATACAGATACCAGTGATGCAGATATTTTTTATACTACGGATGGCAGTGAACCGAATGAAACATCCCTGTACTATAGTGAAAACAGTACAAATCCGGCCCCGATCCTTGTATCGGACAGCATGGTAATAAAAGCGGCAGCGATGAAAGATGGCATGATTACCAGTGATGTAATTCACCTGGACTATAAAATTAAAAATGCAGGTGTAAGTCCGGTACGTGCAATATCCCAGCCGGATCACTATACTTCAACCCAGGCAGTTTACCTGACATCGGATACGCAGGATGCAGAGATTTATTTCACCATTGATGGAACAGAACCCTCTGGGGAATCAAAAACGTCCATACACTATAATACCTCATCGCCATTGACTCTGAACAGCGATACGACCGTTAAGGCAATTGCCTGTAAGGGAGATGCCGCCAGTGAGGTTCGCACTTTTACTTACCGGTTTACGGATCAGACAAAAAGAGTACTGACACCGTATGTGGAAGTAAATGGAACAGCAGGAATGGGTGGGATTTATCAGGAGCCTGTTACAGTAGAATTAAAAACCAGGACACCAAATGCAGAAATCTACTATACCACAGATGGTAAAAACCCAGGTACCGGATCACAGAAATATACCGGACCAATGATTCTGGATAAGAGCACGAACTTAAAAGTAATGGCATCGGCAGACGGACTTACCGCTTCTAATTACGGATGGTTTAATTTTATTATCGGAGATTCCAAGGAAAACCGGACAGCACCTGCTACAGCCAGTGTTAAACCCGGTACCTATAAAGAACCGTTTGAAGTGAAGTTAGAAACAGAGACTCCGGGGGCTGTGGTGAAGTATACCATAAGCGGCAGAACCCCCAGGCTGTATACGGCTTACTACCGGCAAGACATTCCCCTGCTTATAACGGAAGATACAAAGGTAACAGCGATTTCTTATAAAGATGGAATGATTGATGGGCCGGTTAGGATTTTTGAATATAAAATTGGGGAAGATGGAGCAGAAGTGGAAAAGCAGGTACAGGTACCTGTTTCATCCCTGAAAGAGGGTTCTTATTATGGAGAACAGGAAGTGGTGCTGTCCACAGCTACAGTGGGGGCAGATATTTATTATACCACGGATGGATCGCTGCCCACAAAAGAGTCCCTCCGGTATGAAGCACCAGTTAAAATGGAAGCTTCTATGACTATAAAAGCAATTGCGGTAAAGGAAGGATATAGAGACAGTACGGTATCGGTATTTACATATGTAATTGAAGAACCCAAGGAAGAAGGTGACAGTATTTATCTCAGTGATCTGGACTGGAAATGGGCATATGCGGGAACCAGGTCAGATACTACGCCTATGTTTGGAGATGAAGACAAGGTACAGGGAAAGTATAATATGCCTCAGAAAGACCGGAGATACGATGGAAGTGCATCCTGGTCACCCACAACAGTTATGCATTTGAGCTATAGCGCCCAGGAAGGCATTTATGATTGGAATACCATTGCAGCCAGTGAGTCTACAAAAGCGATTGAAAAAGGAATCGGTACGGCTGCCTGTTCCGAAATTGTGTACGAGCTTCCGGATAATAGTGAAATATTCCGTTCCACGATTGGGTTTGATGCCTGTGTATTAACTAATAAAACACGTCCATCATCAGTTCAGTTTAAAGTTTTGGGCAGTAAAACCACAGACAAATCAGAAAACTATGAAGAGCTGTATGTGAGCAGCCTTGCCTATACTGCTGACAAGGGAGGCAGTGCCAGACCTTATTTTGTGCCGCAGGACATTGAAGTGGGTATCAGTGGATATAAATACATGAAGTTATGGGTATCTGATGCATCGGAGACAGGAAGCGGTGGTACGAATGCCACAAACCAGAGTGATTCTGTGAACTGGGCAAATGCCCGGATCCAGTATGTAAAAGACGTTTCTGATAAAACTTCTCTAAAAGAAGCGCTGGCTAAAGCAGCAGAAGCGGAAATAGAATATTCGGCTGACAATACAACTGCCGCAAGCTGGAGTAACTATGAAGAAGCGCTGGAAGCTGCAAGAGCTGTGCACCGTGATCCAAATGCAGAACAGGAAGTTGTGAATACAGCGGCAGATCGGCTTTTGACTGCTATATCAGGTATAGTAAAGCGTGCAGAATTGGCAAAGATATATGATCTTCGTGCTTTAGCGGAGCTTTGCGAAAAGATGGAAAAACAGTATCCGGCTGATATTTACCAGCCAATGAAAACATTGCTTGGGCAAATGGAGAAAGTATTGCAGCAAGACGAAACGGAGACCGGAGAAACAGAGGTGGCAGAAGCCTACGCATCATTAGAGTTGGCTCAGAAAGAACTTCTTCAGTATAAACCAGTGAATTTAACCGTTCTGGAAGAAACCCGTAAGGCTGCAAAAGAACTGGATCCGTCAAGATATACAGAGGAATCATACAAAAGAGTGATGGATGCACTAAGTAAAGCGGATAAAACAGATCTCTCAGATCAAAAGGCGATTAATCAGGCAGTAACGGATCTGATGAATGCTATTTGTACCCTGCAAGAAAAGAAACCGGAGATTAAAGCAGAATATGCAGATCTTATAGCGTTAAATGCAATTATGAAAGAGGCGGCAGCAATAAACCGAAGCCAGTATACGGAGTTTTCCCTGAAATCCCTGGATAACACACTGGCTGTTGCGAAATCCCTGGCTGAGGCAAAACCTGTAAAAAAATTGCAGCCAGTGGTGGACTCTGCAGTAAGAGCAATGAAGGATTCTATACAGAGCCTTGTGAAAAAGCCGGTTATACCCGCTAAGAAGACGACCCATACTGTGGGAAGTCTGGTATACTGCATAACAAAATCAGCAGCAAAAAATGGAACGGTTACAGTTCTGAAACCGGCTAAAAAGACTTTCACTTCAATTAAGGTTCCGGATACGGTGAAAATAAACGGTTTCACTTTTAAAGTAACGGCGGTCAACAGCAAAGCATTCAAAGGCAATACGAAATTAAAGAAAGTTACAATTGGAAAATATGTAGAAACCATTAGAAGCAGTGCATTTTATAAATGTACAAGACTTTCAGGGATTACAATTGGCAGTGGATTGAAGACAATTGGTAAAAAGGCATTTTATGGTGATAAAGGATTAAAGATTATCGTTGTCAAATCTTTAAATCTAAGGAAAGCAGACAGTCAGTGTCTGAAAGGAATTCATAAAAATGCAGTGATAGATGTGCCTGGCAAAAAGGTGAGAGCTTATAAAAAAGTTTTTGCTGGTAAGGGTCAGCCTAAAACTGTTAAAATTTATTAGTAGAAAATCAGCAAAGTTTCAGTGAAAAATCAGTAAAATAGAAACAGGAAGCGGAGTTGTTTTTAGTTTGAAATACGAGACACTCTCAGACCATATTAATCTGCTTATGGTCTGAGGGTATCCAAAAGGAGATCGGTATGGGAGAAAGAAAAAGAAAACATGCAGTATTGGCGGGGATCATGGCTTCAGTTATATTTTTGACTGCGATTCCGATGCCAGTTTTGGCAGAGGGGCAGGAGCCTGAAATGAATACCCCAGGAGAAGAAGTTTTTTTAAGCGACCTGGATTGGGAATGGGCATATGCGGGCATACGTACAGACACAACTCCGATGTATGGGGATAAGGATCAGGTACCAGCCAATGCAAAGAAACCAAAAAAAGATTACCGCTTTGACGGAAATAATGTAGATATGTATATTTCTTATGATGTAAATGCCAAGATGTATGACTATAATACCCTTATTTCCCTTGAGAATACGACAAAAGTGGACAAGGGAATCGGCACATCGGCAGCTTCTGAGATTGTATATGCCCTGAACGGAGAATATGAAAAGTTTACGGTGACACCTGGATTTGAAGTTTATGCACTGACCAATAAAAACAGGCCGTCTTCTGTAGAGTTCAAATTGCTGGGAAGCAAAACCACAGATGATTCCACCCAATACGAAGAACTTTGGGACAGTGGTATTGTATATTCATCCGATAAGGGAAGTGACAGACCCTATTTTGTTCCCAGTGAAGTGCAGGTATCTGTTAAGGATTACCAGTATTTAAAATTATGGGTATCTGATGCCGGAGAAACCGGAATGGGCGGAACTAATCCAACGAATCAGAGCGATGCTGTGAACTGGGCATTTGCACGGCTTACGAAATCAGCCGGTACAGAAAATCCCCCATATGACGGCGTATATTTAAGTGATCTTACAAAAACATCTTTTACAGGAAATGAAACAGCGAAGGATACCAGCTTTTCGGGCCAGGCAATTATGGTTGGAGGAAAGGCGTATAGCAAAGGGCTTGGTATGAAAGCGGATGCATCTGTAACATATGATTTGGGAGATACGTATGAGTACTTCTGGGCAGATATCGGTTTGGATGATGCATCTGCAGCGGGTGAAGCTGCCTATACTGTCTATGGATATAATGAATCGGGCGGAAAAGATACGATTACGGAAGGAACCTTAAATGAAGTTAACCGAAACCAGTCCATAGGGGGACCGGTTATGGGAATTGTGTCACTGGAGCTTTGTATTACCAGTCATTCCACGGAAGAAGTTCTGGTGAACTGGGGAGATGCAAGACTGGACAGAATACAATCAGAAACCGCTGTGGAAGCGTATGATATAACCCTGGATGGAAAAGCTCTGGAAGGCTTTACACCATCGAATACACAGTATGAAATAAAATTGAACGGGGATTCCGATATCCCGGTTGTTGATGCAAAAGCTGCAGAAGGGTTAACCGTTGAAATCCAGCAGGCAGAGAGCATTCCTGGAAATGCAGTTATAAAAGTCACGGATGGAATCCGGGAAAAAGTATATACCATTTTCTTTACCAGGCAAACCGAAGAATTACTCAGTAAAATTGAAGTTACGGCCGACAAAAAAGAGTTAAATCCATTAAAAAGCAGGGATGATAAAGCAAAGCTCAGCTTAAAGGCATATGACAAAGAAGGAAAACTCACTGAATTACCGGAAGGCACAAAGGTAACGTATACTGCCAAAAGCTTATACAAGAGCGGTAATGTAACGGTTGCAGAGGTAAGTGAGGATGGTACGGTAACGCCCCTGAACGGAGGGGTGGCTGAAATAACGGCACAGGTTGAAGCAGGCGGACAGATAATAAAAGATAAAGTCAATATTACTGTTCGGCCCTTTTACCGGGACTATCATCAATCAATGGTTATGAAGATGTTTTTAGGACAGAATGGAAGTATCAAAGTAAATTTGGATGAAGCACTTGATATCATTAAAAATATCGATAACATGACCAGAGATATACCGAAAATCATCTATTTGGTAGGATGGCAGTATGAAGGCCACGATTCCGGATATCCTTCTTTTGCAAAAGTGAATGAAAAGTTAAAACGTGGGGAAGATGCAAGTGCAGAAGACAGCCTGATCTGGCTCATGGAAGAAGCAAAAAAATACAATACAACGGTAAGTCTTCACATTAACATGCTGGATGCGTCAGATCAAAGTCCGCTCTGGAATGAATATCTGGAAAAGGATGTAATTGCCAAAAATGCAGATGGAACCTTAAAGACTTATGTATGGGGGTATCCCATCAGTTATACGGCAGAATGGAATGCCGGGCTTACGCAAAGGAGAATCGATGAATTATTTGACCTTCTGCCTCCGCTAAAAGAAGCGGGAACCATACATATCGATGCTTTTCATACCATGATTCCCGGTTATACCAACGAATCAATCAGTCCGTATCATGAGGCAAAATACGGATATACTTCAGCAGTAGAGGAAGAGACCCAGAGAAAAATATTTGCTTACTGGAGAGAGAAAGGTGTCGATGTAACCAGTGAATTCGTCAGCAGTTACCGAAAAGACAAGTTTATTGGACTTCAGCCAATGGCATGGCATTTTTCTTCACTTAGTAATTCGGAATATTTACAAATACCTGCTTCGCTGTATTGTGGCGGAGACCGCGGACTTGCAGTATTTGGAGAAAATATGGCCGCTGAGGGAATTATTAAGGCAGATAAGACAACTTTAAAAGGGTTTATGCAAGATTTTGCATTAAAAACGGTACCTTTCTATTTTTTGAATCGATTGGAACGTCAGACTTATGATTCTGCAAGTAAGACAGCAACACTTTCGAATGAGGTAACCAGCTGGCAAGAAGCTGATAACTCCCTGCATATCACACAAAAAGACGCCGTACTCAGGGATAATAATGATATTTTTATGCCGGCACAGTGGAATGAAGACCGTTACCCGGAATTATTTGCTTACAGCAAAACCGGATATACCGACAGAAGCTGGAAACTTCCTCCGGGGTATGAGGATATTTCAGCAGTGGATATATACCGGATAAACTTAAGCGACATGCAGCAGAAGGACAAGAATGTTCCTGTTAATGAAGGAAATCTAATCTTAAGTTTATCAGCAGACGAAGCCGTATCAATTGTTCCGGCAGGAACGGATCTGGATTCTGCGAAAGAGGAAAGATTTGATTATCTGTCGGATGTGACACCGGCGTCGGTCAAGGTTGGATATGGGTCACTTGGTATTGACAAAACAGTAAATAACTCAGGAACGCTCAAACTGGACGGTGTGGAGTATAAGAAAGGTCTTGGTGCGCATGCGCCGGCAGAATTGGTGTATAATCTGGATGGTAAATATGACTTTTTTCACGCTGTAGTGGGTATAGACGATTTAAGAGTTACCAATACAAATCTTGGAAGGGTACAGTTCCAGGTGTTCCTGGATGACAATACTATTCCTGCATTTGAAAGTACGGTAATGGGAACCAATGCGAAGCCGGAAGTGATAGATTTAGCACTGGGAGATACGGTACAGAAGATGAAAATTGCTGTATTAACACCGGATGGGAAGAATACCAATGACTGGACGGACATAGCTGATGCCAGGCTTACGCTGAACGAAAAGGGGCTAAACTATGCAGAATGCAATATAACTGAATTTTCCTTGGCAGAACAGGTCAATAAAACCCAGTTGGATAGTGAGAAACATACCATTTCCATAAAGGTACCTTATGGTACAGATCTGTCAGCCCTAACCGTGAAGGAGGCGGAATTTACACCCAGAACACAGGGCAGCGTTCAGGCAGGAGACATCATAGACGCAAGACAGCCAGTTATTATTACAGTAAGCAACCCGGCAGGTGAAACAAAGGAGTGGACCCTGTTTGTAACAGAAAAAGAACAAAAGGCTATATTGAAATCGGATAACAAGTTTCTGGAAGATAATTTTTACTGGGCAAGCCATAAAGTAGACCAGTTTGTAATGACAGGACAAAGCGGTCTGATTAATAAAGCATCCGACAAACCGGGAAGCGGACCGGTGGATTACGATCCTTCTTACTGGGCAGGTTACTATGACAGAACGGCTTATTATGGCAGAGATTTTTGCCATCAGGCTACCGGGGGACAGCTGGCGGGTCTTCGGAATGAAAACTTCAATATGTTTAAGACCTTTGCCCAGGGTGCTACCGAGGCAAGAAAATATTATACCCTTTGGGCTTTTAATTTTGACGGAAGCCCCTATACCATCGATTACAGGTCAGACACAAACTTTGTAAGAGAGGTTCCTGCACAGTTTGAACTGGTTGAAAAAGCATATGAGCAGTATTTGTGGACAGGGGATGAACGTTATATCCAAGATGAAGATATGTTCCAGTTTTATACAAATGTTATGACGAAGTATATTGCTCTTCATGACGATCAGAATCCAAATGGTGTTGCTGAGGGGTATGGCAGTATCTGGAGCGGGTCCTGTACTTATAATGAACGTGGTGAGCATCCCGTGGAAGCAGGAGATGCAATTGGTGCCCAGTATCAGGCAACTCTGGCTTATGCAGGAATATTAGATGCCAGGGGCCAGGTCGCTGAAGCGGCGGCATGGTTTGAGAAAGCACAGAAGCTGAAAGACTATTTTAATAAGGAATGGAGTGCAAATCCGGATAATCCGGAAGGAAATTATGCCAGAGTTATCACTCAGGATGGTACAAAATTGTATGATTTCGGGAAAGAAAACAGCTGGTTTATGCCTATGAAGCTGATAACGGAACCGGGTAAGAGGAATGATGCATATCTGGATTATATTTCCCAAAAACTGGGAAAAGGAATCGGAGATAAAAATGCTCCCGACGCCCCTAAAAATATTGAAGCTTACACGTATATCCCGGATACATATTTTCCGTATAACCGAAACGAAGAGGCGTGGAAATGGATGAAATACATTGCAGGCATAAAGGACAATCCTCATGAACGCCCCATACAGGGAACAAACGGAGATTATCCTGAAATTTCCTTTACTTTTGTCTCTCAGACCATAGAAGGGATTATGGGTATTGAACCAGATGCCGGTAAAAATCAGGTAGTCACTGCTTCCCATCTTGCAGAAGATATGAATTATGTAGATGTTACCGATATCCGTATGGGAGACCACATGCTGGACGTTAGGCACGATGGTCATACCAAAACCACCTTGACAAATCATGCAGATGGGTCTTTAAGCTGGGAAGCAAGATTTTATGGAAGTTTTCCTTATATAAATTATAAAGGAACAAAAATGGAAGCGCAGCAGAAAACCGTAAATGGTGTTACTGTCAGTTATGCGGTAATAAATGTTTTGCCGAATGAGACCATAATTGCAGAAGCAGAACAGATTACTGCAGATAAACAGGTTTTAAAGGAAGCAATACAAGCAGCAGAAAATGCAGCTCTGGAATATCAGCAGGGAAATACAACAGTCAGCAGTTGGGAAACATACTTTGCGGCTCTTGAAAATGCAAGAACAATAAATGCCAGTCCGGCAGCTTTGCAGGCAGATGTTGATGAAGCGGCAGCAGAACTTCTAAATGCTGTGGAAGGTCTGACAATACGGGCAGAATTATTAAGAGTCTCTGAATTTAAAGTATTAGCTGAACTATGCAGCAAAATAGAAGGGCGGTATCCAAAAGAAATTTATGCACCCGTAAAATTGCTTCTGGAGGACTTGCAGAAGCTGTTGGAGAAAGAAAGTGGTGATGTCGGTAAAACGGAATTAGAAGAAGCATATGCAGCGCTTGATGATGCACAGCAAACACTGTTGGAATATCAGCCCATAAATACAGAAGTACTAATGGAAGCTATAAAGGCAGCGAAATCTCTGGATAAATCCAGATACACAAAAGAATCCTATGACAAAGTAGCCAAAGCCATTATAGATGCGGAACAAGTGGATTTGACAGATCAAAGAGCAATCAATGAGGTAGTTAAAAATCTTTTGGCAGAAATCTGCGGATTGAAAGAAGTACAGGAGACAGTAAAACCCGTTTATGCAGATGTGTCAGAACTGCATTCGGCAATTGTACTGGCATCCGGAGTGAACCGCAGTAAGTACACAGAAGCTTCCTTACGAGATCTGGATAATGCGCTTATGGTAGCAAGAGCACTGGCTGATGCGAAGCCGGTAAATGAACTGCAGGCAACGGTAGATCATGCAGCAAAAGCGGTAAAGGAATCCATTCAACGTTTAGTAGTCAAGCCAGCAGTACCGGCAAAGAACTCCTCCCACAAAGTAGGGAGCCTGATCTATAAAGTAACAAAATCATCTGCCGGAAAAAGAACGGTAATGCTGGTAAAGCCTTTCAGAAAAACACTGCTATCTGTAAAAATACCGGATACGGTTAAACTAAATGGCTATACCTTCCAGGTAACTTCCATCAGTAAAAATGCTTTCAAGGGAAATAACAGGCTTAAAACGGCATCTGTTGGGAAATACGTTGAATCAATAGGAGATGCGGCATTCTATAAATGCACAAAACTTTCAAAGATCATCATTGGCAGCGGATTGAAAACCATCGGAAAGAAAACTTTCTATGGAAATAAGCTCCTGAAGACAATTAAAATAAAATCTTCCAAATTGAATAAAGCAGGAAGCCAGTGTCTGAAAGGAATATCTACAAAAGCAGTGATCGACGTACCTAATAAGAAAGTAAAGGATTATAAGAAAGTTTTCAAAGGTAAAGGGCAGACAGATAGCGTAAAAATAAAATAATTCAAGATGATCAAAATGGCTCCAAGGATGTATTTAAAAGATATATTTCTTGAAGCCATTTCTGCATTTCATTTGCTAAAAAAATACAGGAAAATCACCAATAATAACTGCCCGATGCAGAGATCCAATGGTTCAATGACAGGAACGTCAATCAATACAATCGATACTGCTGATACAATCTATTCCTCACCGCCAGGTCCGTAGTGGCCTGCAATAAGTCTTTAATCCGGTTTTCCTGAAGTAAATAACGGGAAAGAGCGGCAAATCTGTTTTCCCCTTTCATGAGTCCTTCTTTTTCGCCTATAGAACGTTCTTCTTCTCTGATATCATCAAAAGCTTTACACATATTAAAAACCCCTTTCTTATCTGTTATGGCTGTGTTTTTCAAAGTATCCAATTTGTCTGTTTCACCCAGAAGCAGATGAATCAGCTCAAAAGTATGAAGATCAAGTTTAATACACTGACACATGGAAATATCAAATATTCTGCACTAAAGGGAATGGGTACGAAAGTTGTACGATAGAAAAATAGATAGCTTTAGAGAAAAAGAGAATTTTATATTTAATCAGTGACTATGTATTACGTTTTTATTATTATACAATATAACTTTGCAAATATCAAGATAATATTTTCGAATTTTAACTTGAATAGATATTTTTTACATTTTTAAGCAATACTACAAGTAGGAATAGATGAGATTTATGAGAATACACTTTAGATTTTTGCAGAAGGAGAATCATGCCTATGAAAAAGGTATTTAAAGAATTGGGTAAGTTTAAAGCGGCAGTTTTTTTGATTGCCCTGACGGTAATTGGGGGAGTACTGTGTAATTTGGGGCTGCCTGCTTATCTGTCTAATATTATTAATAAAGGAATTCCCACAGGCGATGCGGCTTTTATTATTCGAACAGGCGGGGCTATGCTGATACTCACAATTGTGGGAGCACTTTGCAATATTGCAACGGGTTTCTTTTCTGCACGGGTTTCCATGGGAATCGGCAGACGGATGAGAAGCGAGGTATTTACGAAAGTACAGTATTTTTCCAGGGCAGAGTTTGACCGCTTTTCCACGTCTTCGCTTATCACAAGGACGAATAATGACATTACACAGGTACAAAATTTTATGAATATGTTTCTGCGTATTGTATTGATGGCACCGGTGATGTGTGTGGGAGGCGTCATACTGGCATATTTAAAAAGCCCTTCTATGTCTATGGTGCTGTTTATTTCTATGCCGGTTATGATAGCCGCGGTACTTGTGATTGCACTGAGATCTATACCGCTGTCAAAAATTATGCAGTCTAAGATTGACCAGATCAATCTGGTTATGCGGGAAAAACTTACAGGGATCCGGGTTATCCGGGCATTTGGGACGACGGAGCATGAAGCAGGACGTTTCTACCAGGTAAATGAAAGTTTTATGAATAATTCTATGCGGATGCAGCGGATCATGGGAACCCTGACTCCGTTGCTCAGCCTGGTTCTCTATGGTACCAATGTTGCACTGCTGGCATTTGGCGGATATCAGCTTACCCGGGTGAATGGAACTCCGCTTCTGACCGGAGATGTAATTGCCGTGATACAATACGTTATGCAGATTATGATGTCGGTAATGATGCTGGCGTTAATTTTTGTTATGTATCCCAGAGCATCAGTTTCCGCATCCAGAATCAACGAGGTACTTGATACAGAAGCGACGATTACGACTAAAAATCCAAGAGAAGGAGCGGCAGATAAAAAAGGGTTTTTATCATTTGAACATGTCACTTTTTCCTATCCTGAGTCAGATGAGCCGGTTATTCACGATATTACCTTTGAAACAAAACCGGGAGAGACTACCGCAATAATAGGCTCAACCGGAAGTGGAAAATCATCATTAATTAATCTGATTCTGCGGTTTTATGATACCCAGGAAGGCAGGATACTGGTAAATGGGATGGATGTAAAGGACTATGATTTAAAGGAATTAAGACGAAAAATCGGGTATGTTCCACAGAAATCGTTCCTGTTTAAAGGAACAATTGAGAGCAATATTCAGTTTGGTGATGAACTGGCTTCGGAAAACCGCATTGAGGATGCAGCTAAGATTGCCCAGGCTTACGAATTTATAACGGCGAAAGAGGAAGGATTTGACTCTGAAATAACCCAGGGGGGCAGCAATGTTTCCGGCGGACAGCGGCAGAGGCTGGCAATTGCGCGGGCTATTGTAAGAAAACCGGAAATTTATATATTTGATGACAGCTTTTCAGCGCTGGATTTTAAGACGGATCTGGCTTTGAGGCAGGCGCTGGAAGCGGAAACGAAGGATGCGGCTGTAATCATCGTAGCCCAGAGAATCAGTACAATTATGAATGCTGACCGTATTTTGGTTTTGGAAGACGGTTATTGTGTAGGAATGGGTACGCATAAGGAACTGCTGAATACATGCGAAGTTTATAAAGAGATAGTCCATTCCCAATTAAGTGCAGAGGAGGCGGGAGCATGAGTGAACAGGCGAAGACGATTAATATCATGAAGGTTTTCCGGAGATTGTTTTCTTTTATGAAGCCTTACCGGAGAGGTCTCTATTTTGCAATTGTGTCTATTATTGTGGCTTCTGTTTTTAACAGCCTTGGACCTTTTATATTGGGAAAGGCGACGGATGCGTTAGCCGGAATTGTAGTCAGCGGTGTACCCGTATCTGCTGGTATCCGGAAGTTTATAACAATTTTAATTGTGCTGGGTGTGATTTATTTACTGTATTGTATCTTTAAATATCTGAGTACTTTTATCATCGTAGGTGTCTCAGAAAAAACTATATTTGACCTTAGAAATAAAGTGGACGGCAAATTAAAGCAGCTTCCTCTGAATTACTTTGATACAAACCCTTATGGAGATATTTTGAGCAGGGTAACCAATGATATTGATACGGTTTCCACTTCCCTGCAGCAGTCCATTGACCAGATACTGACCTCAATTTCCACAGCCGTTTTTATTTTGATTATGATGCTGGTGGTAAGTCCGGCATTAACTCTGATTGGAATTATAACGGTACCGCTGGCATTGATCATTTCCATGAAAATAGCACAAAAATCCCAGTATTTATTCCAGGAGCAGCAGGGAACCGTGGGAAAATTAAATGGATATGTTGAGGAAATGTATACCGGGCACACGGTTATCAGTGCCTATGGGAAAGAACCGGATATTATCCGTGATTTCGAAGATACCAATGAGACGCTTTATGCGGTTGGCTGGAAAGCACAGTTTTTATCAAGCCTCCTGCAGCCGATTACACAGGCAATGACGAATCTGGGTTATGTACTGGTAGCGGTAATCAGCGGATTTTTATGCATTAAGGGAGCTTTGACAATTGGTATGATACAGTCGTTTATCCAATATTTACGACAATTTTCCCAGCCCATAACCCAGACGGTGCAGATTACGAATATTCTGCAGTCTACGGCTGCTGCGGCGAACCGTGTATTTGAATTTTTAGATGAAACGGAAGAGACTCCGGAAGAAGCAAATCCTGTATTTCCGGATAAAATCAGGGGTGAAGTAACGTTCAGCCACGTAAGCTTTGGATATCTTCCCCATAAAACGCTGATTAAAGATGTTTCGCTGGAAGTGAGACCTGGAAGCAAGGTTGCAATCGTAGGACCTACAGGAGCCGGAAAAACAACGCTGGTTAATCTGCTGCTTCGGTTTTATGATATCAACAGCGGCAATATTTTGATTGATGGTATTGATATACAAAAAATGGGGAGAGAACCTCTTCGCAGTATTTTTGGTATGGTTTTGCAGGATACGTGGCTTTTCCAGGGGACTGTTATGGAAAATATCCGGTATGGAAGACTGGATGCTTCCGACGAGGAAGTTATGGATGCAGCTAAGGCAGCGCATGCAGATCATTTTATAAAAGCACTTCCCGGAGGATTTCAGATGGTTCTGGCTGAAGGAGGGGCAAACCTGGCGCAGGGAGAACGCCAGCTGCTAACCATTGCCCGTGCAATATTATCCGATTCCCCTATCATGATACTGGATGAGGCCACCAGCTCCGTTGATACCAGGACAGAAGTGCTGATTCAGAAAGCCATGGCAAGGCTTATGCAGAACAGAACCAGTTTTGTGATCGCTCATCGACTTTCCACAATCCGCGATGCAGATATGATCTTGTATATGCAGGAGGGTGATATCAAGGAAGTTGGAACACATGAAGAATTAATCCGTAAAAAAGGATTATATGAAAAATTGTATAATAGCCAGTTTGCACAAAATAATGCGGGTTAGAAGATAAAAGATATGAAGTATTCAATACTGTTTTAATACCAGAAGCCTGGCTCCCCCTGAGAAATCATCAAGATATTCTCTGCAATATTAAAGAGATGATTCTGGGCGGAGTCAGGCATAAAATAATATTAAATATGATAGTATGATAAAACTTATAATAATTAATGCATCCCTCTACTTTTTGGAACACCGATATAACATTGAAATAACAGTGTTTCATTCAAAAATTAAACAAGAACAAAACCTGCATCAAAGCTATCTTAAAATAAACAAAAATTCTTACTTCAGCAAAGTCTTCCGAAATTGCTTCGGAGAAAGATTCTTATATACCTTAAATATTTTAATAAAATAACTTGAGGTACTAAATCCAACGGTTACTGCTATTTCTGTAATACTCAGAGGAGTGGAAATCAACAATTTTTCTGCTTCACTTACACGGATGTAGTTCAGGTATTCATTAAAACTCATTCCCATAAGCCGGTTAAAGGACCGTGAAAAATAACTGGGACTGAGATTGCAAAGCTCTGCCATTTCAGAAGCTCTGACTGGTTTTTCGTAATTAACCGACAGATAATGAAAGACCGGGTTTAGCATTTCATACAGCTGGCGGTCTGCTTGTCTGTAATTTTCCGGATGCTCGCCCGATCGGTGCCAATAACGCAGTATCCATAAGAAAATACTGCCTATGTGGTTCTTAATGGCAAGCTCATAACCGTAGTCTCTGACATGGCTTTCTGTCATAATATTATGAAACAGGTCAGGAAGCATGGTGTCCTGGATTTCGGAATAGGGAATTACCTTTTCGTGTCTTGCATCTTCTGTAATAAACGGCAGAATATATTCCAGTTCAAAGTGGTTTTGAGACATCCTGTTATATATTAAATCCGGCATGAACCGCACAACAATATACTGTCCTCCGTCTTCAGACAGGGAATCAATCTGATGAACCTCATGAGAGTTAATTAACACCAGATCACCTCCGGTAAAGGTATGATAAAAGCCGTTTAAATACACTTTAAATGTACCCGATAGTCCATAGAGCAATTCAATATAATCATGGTAATGTGCCGGATAAACCATTCCGGCTTTATTTCGGTTCTCCAGGTGACATAAAAACTGGCACGGAACTCCGTCTATATATACATTCTCTTCTTTCCAGTAATGAATCATATTGATACCCACTGCATATTGCAGGCCTGCCTGCAACACTGCCATAGTAAAACAGTTTGAAAGAATCACACCATGGCAGCCTTTCTATAATTTTCTTTCAAACATTTCTCTAAAATATGAATTTTAAAAGCCAATAATTAAACGTTTGGTGCTGAACGTTTCAAATGTGTTTTAGAAGCTTAAGACAAAATATTGCTATTTTTGAATGGAATTATTATATCATATAACAAAAAAATAGGATATACTGATTTCATAAAAAATGTAAAAAATAACCCGGAGGTAAAAATATGAGTAAAAGTACAATAGGAGTCCCGTTGCCGGAACTGGCAGACTACAGCAGAATTGCAGCTGCAGAAGGAGCGGTCCTGCTGAAAAATGAAAATAATATGCTGCCCGTTTTGGAAAACGAGGTAGTTTCTGTTTTTGGAAGGTGTCAATTTGATTATTATAGAAGCGGTACAGGTTCAGGCGGTGCAGTAAATGTAGAATATGTCTGCAATATTATAGATGGACTCCGCCAGAACAGTAAAATAAAACTGAATGAGGAACTGGTCAAACAATATGAAGAGTGGGTAGATGCAAACCCTGCTGATGATGGTGGCGGCGGATGGGCTGCAGAACCATGGCATCAAAAGGAGATGCAGCTCACAGATGAGCTGGTCATAAACGCCAGGAAAAAATCAGAAAAAGCCCTGTTTATCATAGGACGTACCGCCGGAGAAGATCAGGATAATGCGGATGCAGAAGGCGGCTACCGCCTGACCCGGGAGGAAAAATCAAACCTCGAAGTGCTGACACAACATTTTGAGCAAGTTGCAGTTTTGCTGAACGTTGCAAATATTATTGATATGAGCTGGGCAGAAGACTCTGTTTACCAGGATCATATCAAGGCAATAATGTATATCTGGCAGGGCGGCATGGTCGGTGGCCTTGCTGTTGCAGATGTTATATCGGGTGAAGTAAATCCCAGCGGAAAACTCCCTGATACCATTGCTTTTAAGCTGGAAGACTATCCATCTACCAGTAATTTTGGCAGTAAAGACCAGAATTTTTATCAGGAAGATATCTATGTAGGTTACCGCTATTTCGAAACTTTCGCACCGGAAAAAGTGCAGTATCCTTTTGGTTTTGGACTATCCTACACTGATTTTGAAATAGAAATATTAGAAGCAAAGTCTGCAGGCAGTGGTGCAGATACCCGGATTGAACTGGCGGTAAGAGTTAAAAATACCGGCGCCTATGCAGGAAAAGAAGTCATTCAGGTCTACAGCGGCGAACCTCAGGGTGTGCTGGGAAAACCGGTAAAAGAACTGCGTGCATTTGCTAAAACTGCAAACCTACAGCCAAAGGAAGAAGAAACGCTTTATATCAGTTTCCCCGCTGCGGCTATGGCTTCTTATGATGACAGTGGTTTGACCGGAAATAAGTCCTGTTATGTACTGGAAGCGGGTGCTTATGAAATCTTTGTGGGAAACAGTGTACGCAGCCTGACAAAAGCAGATATCGACCAAAATGGTGCATACATCGTAGACCATCTGACTGTGATCGAAACGTTGGAAGAGGCAATGGCACCCGTCAGGGCATTTCAAAGGATGAAACCGGGCAAAACCAACAGTGATGGGACCTACGAGATTCAGCAGGAAGAAACTCCGCTGCAGACCATTTCCCTGCAAAACAGAATAACCGGGCGTCTGCCGGAAACAATGCCGCAGACCGGTGATAGTGGAATAAAGCTTCAAGACGTAGCAGAGGGAAAAGCAGAGATGAATGCATTTATTGCCCAGCTGAATACAGAAGAACTGGCAGCTATTGTACGCGGTGAAGGGATGAGCAGCCCCAAAGTAACGCCTGGAACTGCTGCAGCTTTTGGCGGTGTGAGTGATGCTCTGGTAGCATATGGTATTCCCATTGCATGTGCTGCTGACGGTCCTTCCGGAATCCGTATGGAAAGTGGATTAAAGGCTACGCAGATGCCCATCGGAACCTTGCTTGCTTCTTCCTGGAATATTTCTATGATGGAAGAGCTGTATGAATTAGAAGGAAAAGAATTACGGAATAACGAAATTGATACCTTACTGGGGCCGGGTGTGAATATACATAGAAACCCGCTGAACGGACGTAACTTTGAATATTACTCGGAAGATCCCTATCTGACCGGATGTTTTGCAAGCGCGGCTGTAAAAGGAATACGAAAATCAGGCTGTGTAGGAACAGTGAAGCACTTTGCAGGCAATAATCAGGAAAAAGCACGTTTCCAGGTGGATTCCATCATTTCAGAGCGGGCACTCCGTGAAATATATTTGAAAGCATTTGAAATTGCAGTAAAAGATGGTCAGGCAACATCAATCATGACTTCTTACAATCCGGTAAATGGACACTGGTCAGCATCTAACTATGATCTGAATACTACCATATTACGGGGCGAATGGGGATACCAGGGTATCGTCATGACAGACTGGTGGGCAATGATGAATGATACCGCAGAGGGCGGACCTGCAGATAGGAAAAATACTGCATTTATGGTTCGTGCACAAAATGATATTTATATGGTTGTGAATAATAATGGTGCTGAAGTAAATGCCATGAACGATAATACACTGGAGTTTTTAGAAAAAGGAAGCCTAACTGTGGGAGAACTGCAGCGGTGTGCAAAAAATATCTGTACGTTCCTGATGCAGGTTCCGGCTTTTGAAAGAAAACCAGAGGAAGCTGCCAGAATTCAAAAGTTTGCTGCAAAAAAATGCGTCGGAGAAGGTATAACAGAAAATATAACAGCAGGCCAAACCTGTTATTTACTGTCTGAACTACCGAAAATCACCCCGCAATATGGGGAAACCGTATGCCTGAAGGTAGAAAATCCGGGTATATTCAGCATTGTAGGAGAATTATCTTCAAAGGGAACAAATCAGGCTCAGGCAACCGTAAATATGATTTTAAACGGCGAAGCCATGACCACAGTCCAGCTCAATGGTACCGATGGAAATAAAATCACGCAGAAGCTGATCAAAGTTGAACTGGAACCCGGCTATTATGACCTGCGCCTGGATTTGGTAAAGCCGGACATGACAATTGGCTGGATTGAATTCAGAGGGTAAACGATAAACAACAAATAGTTATAAATAATTTTACAATGATGGTACTGTCAGGGAGACTCCGGGTAAATTCAACGGCTAAGCATGATGCTTATGCCTCATAAATTTACCCGGAGTTTTTTAGTTTTATTTTTTTCATTTTGTCAAATGCCTGTCACATGAATCCTTTATGATAGTAATGTACAAAATTATAGGAGGGCTTATAAATGGCAAAAAGAAATCTTTTGAAACTATGTGTTGGAATTGGAGTCATCATGGGGGTTTTTACCGGGTGTGCTTCAAAAATTTCAACAGAAAATACAAATGATAAAATTCAGTCTCAAAGAACAAATAGTAACGCGCAGTCCAAAAGTACAAAATTTAATGCGCCATCCGATGCAAATGTTAACACATCATCGGCAAAATATGAGGTGGTTCCCGAAACATTTACTTTGGAGGTAAAGAAAGGTCAGGAGTCCGTGGTTATTTCACAGCCCGGTGCACAGCGTCTGGTAGAAGATTTTTCACAGGAAAATGATGTGACCAGTTGGTTATATCCGGAAGAGAATATAGCGGTAACCATAACTCCTGTTGAGGATTATCTGGAGGTATCTGTTCGGTCAGAAGGAGAAAAGGAAAATGAATTTAACTGGCCTGTTATTTCCGGAGATATGTATTATTTTCCATTGGGGGAAGGAAAAAAAGTACCAAAAGGCGATCCTGTCTGGAATAACTATCTGAAAGGGACATCTGTTTCCGTCATGGAGCAGCTTTCTATGCCGTTTTGGGTAGCGGCACAAGGAGAAAATGCCATAGTTACGGTTTTAGAAAATCCATATCGCAGCAATCTTATTTTCGCGGAAACCGACGAGAATCATTTTACCCTGAATCACGAATACCCGGAAATCGATCCGGAAAAAGAACAGCGTTTCCGGTTCTATTTAACAGAAAATGATCCGGTTGCAGCGACTAAAATCTATCGCAGTTACGTGATGGAACAGGGAGAATTTGTAACTTTAAAAGAAAAGGCATCACAAAATCCGGATATTGAAAAGCTTTATGGCGCACCCCATATTTACCTTTGGGGAGAGTTAATCATTACCTCCCGGGATGTGAATTGGCAGGCATTTCGCAGCGCCATGGACAGCAATGTAATGGAGTGGCTAAAAACACGTATTGCACAATTAGAATCGGGTGATGAAGCAATCAATGCTTTAGAAGAAATAAAGTCACAGGATTATGTAGGAGAATACCAAAAAGATATTGTCTGCCGGGCTTTGAGTGAAGTTTTGAAACAGGATGATTTTTATCAGGAAGAAACTTTAAATATCCAGGATCCATTTATGCAAAGCTGCATTGAGAAGGGATTGGACAACCTTAGTAAATCAGAGCAGCTGCAATTTAATAAACATGCTTTGGCGGTTAATTTCCCTAACGTCTTTTTGGAAGTAGATAATTGGATGAATCAGGAAACGGTAAATCTTCTCCGGGAGTTGAAAGAAAACGGGATAGACCATGCCTGGATCGGGTTAAACAGCTGGGAACAGGCATTTGCCAAACCGGAGCTGTTAGAAACTGCAGTTTCTCTGGAATATCTAATTGGACCATATGACTCCTACCATTCCATTCATAAACCAGGGGAAGAACAATGGATTACTGCTTCATTCCAGGATACTTCGCTCTATGAAAATGCGGTAATTGAAGATAAGAATGGGGAAAAGATCACAGGATTTCAGGATGTAGGACGAAAACTGAATCCAACATTATCCATACCTGCCGTAGAGCAGCGCCTGCAGAGCATCAAAGATAATGGGGTGGAATTTAACTCATGGTTTATTGATTGTGATGCCACAGGAGAAATTTACGATGACTATACACCGGAACATTTGACAACACAGCAGGAAGATCGGAAGGCTAGACTGGAACGTATGTCATTGATACGGGACAACGGTAAAGTAATCGGTTCGGAAGGAGGCAACGATTTTGCCGCTTCCACCATAGCATTTGCCCATGGAATAGAATTGCAGAGCTTTTCCTGGATGGATAAGGATATGAAGAGCAATAAAGACAGCGAATATTATATAGGAAAATATTATAATCCAAAAGGCGGGGCAGCAGAACGTTTTACGAAGCAAGTTCCTGTAAAAGAGCAATATGAACAGATCTTCCTGAATCCCAGGTATGATGTACCGCTGTATAAACTGGTTTACAATGATTCTGTAATTACCACCTATCATTGGGATTGGTCAACCTTTAAAATTAAGGAAAAAACAGAAGACCGTATGCTCAGAGAAGTTCTATATAATGTACCGCCTCTCTATCATCTGGACAGCACCGAATGGGAAAAATATAAAACGGCAATTTCAGCGCATACTGCTGTCTGGTCACAGTTTAGTAAAGATGCCGTACAGGAAGAAATGACAGATTTTGAATACCTTACAGATGATGGATTAGTGCAGATGACAAAATATGGAGAACAATTAATTGCAGTGGCTAATTTTACAGATGCAGAGTTTCAGTATGAAAATCACAATATCCCCGGGCATTCTGTATTAATAAACCAAAATGGAAAAAATGTAATTTATACGCCCCAAAATTAATATACATTATTGTTTAGAGGGTGCATTTTATTTGTTAAATAATTAATATTCCAAAGATTTATAAAATTACATTATGAAATCCCTCTGCACTGGTTATGATTGTCTCATAATAAAAAGGCAGAGGGATTTCATTATAATTGTTATCTAATAGATTTGTCCAGCCAATCCTCTATGGATTGTTTCTTTTTGTCTGAAAAATCCTTGTAAACCTCATCTTTTAGCCACGCTAAGCTTTTGTTTGAAAGATAATTGCGCATCTGATCTTCAGCTTCTTGCATAACAACTTTAATCAGACAAGGTTTGTTGCAGTTGCAGGCATCATTTTCATCCGCCAAAATATTATTCCGCCTGATTTCTGCACACTGGAACATATAAGAGGGTCCTTCAATTGCTTGGACAATATCCCAAAATGAAATGTTCTGAGTGTGTTTGGCAAGTTCATATCCGCCCTTTGCTCCTTGGATTGAACGGACAATTCCGGCTTTTCGCAGTTTTGTAAATATCTTCGAGAGATATGTTTCAGATAATTTGTTAAGCTCGGCAAGCTCTTTAATTCCGATAGTTGTGTCAACAGGCATATCAATCATATAAAAAAGAGAGTGAAAAGCATACTCCACGCCTGTTGTTTCAGTAACATCTTGGGGAAATGAGAATACTCATGTTGCCAATACTTGGAATAGTTATCTGTGCATTACCGCAGATAATAGAATACTCATTCCGGCTGCTTGGTTTAATAGAACACAAAAAAATGTTAATGTTCAGAACAAAGTCATCGTCACCTTAGGCAGTCACGAGGTTCAAGGCAAAATGGGTATGGGAACAGGTTTTGTCGTAGACGGCATAGCTAAATTTCTTACAGAGGGTACTGACTTTGATATGATGAAAGAAAAATTTTCCTTTCTTACGCGAGTTTTGGAAATAACGCCCGTAAAGGTTAGGCAAACAATATAATTTTGGGTAAAAACCTTTATAACCGTTACGCACAGATTTTGCGTAACGGTTTTTTTGCTTTGCTTATATAAATTGATACCAAAGAGCGGGAAAGGATCACCTGGATTATAGGTTGGAGTTGAAAAAATGTCTATAGAATGTTAGAATAAATTTATTAATAAAATAATTAACGTTGGGAGGACATTATGAATCCAGCTGCGGCTATTGCAAAAAAGAAAAATTTAAAGAAAATTATGCAATATATTGTAGATCATGAAGAACCTACACGTATTACGATTGCACAGGCCTTGGATTTAAGCGTTGCAACGGTTACAAATAATATCAATGATTTAATGGAACTGAATCTGGTATCAGTCGGTGAAAAAATCAGTGGAAATCGTGGTAGAAAAGCAACGATATTAAGGTTCAAAGGTGAAGAAAAATACGTAGTAACAGTCAGTATGTATATCCAGTCATTACTAATTACACTTATTGATTTTAATAAGAATGTAATTCGTGATACTCAGAAAATTACGTTTTTAGAGAGGACAAAAGAGAAAGGAGAATCAATTTGTGAGATGTTTACTCAAATTATTTCTACTTATATTGACAACCTTGATGAGAATGAGCGCAACAAAATAGAATGTATGACAATTGCAGTAACTGGCATCGTATCCAGGGATAAACAAGTATATGCATCTTACTATGATTGGTTCAATATCTCACTGCTGGATCAATTATTAGAGCGATATGATTTTCCTATTTATTGTGACAACGTAACGCGCTATAAAGCATTAGAAGAGGTCAGGCTGATGAATTGCGAAATGATGAACGTAATCTACTTGTATATGGGTGTTGGAGTAGCTGCTGTTCAATTTTTTGGCAACAGAATTATAGAGGGCAGAAATGGTGCCAGTGGAGAGATCGGACATATCTGTCTCGAACCCTATGGGGAACCATGCCATTGCGGTAATAGAGGGTGTGTTGAAAGATATTGCGGTGAAAATTATATGCTTGAAGAAGCAGAAAAATTGTTGGGAACCAGAGATAGTTGTGAAATCCTGGAACATTTAGTTTATGATTTAAATGAGCCTTTAACCATTGAGACGTTAATGATGGCTGAAGAGATGGGGAGCATGAAAGTTCATGGACTTTTTACACGTATGGCGTATTATATTGGTAAGACATTATCATTTATTTTTAATGTAATGGATCCTGATTGTGTTATCGTTGCCGGGAAACTAATGGAGAAATGCGAATTTGTATATAATAATGCCGTAAAAGAAATGCGAAAAAATATTGTAAATGTAGAAGCAAGAGAAATTTGTTTAAATAAAGCAAAAATTAGGGAAGAACATGTGGCAGATGTATTAGCGCAGTATGCAATCAATCGCTATATTAAAGACTACGATTTTGAATTTTAGAAAGAATTTCATTTATTATTTACTATCTATTGCGGTGTTTTACACAGATGTACAAAAATCATTAAAGTAAATTACAAATAGTTTTATGCATACTAAGCGCTTTAGCTATCTATTAGCTAAAGCGCTTTTTATTTCATAATTTCAAAAACGAACTCTTTCGTTATTTGACATATAAAAACCATCGTCAAATTCTATCATCATAGTCACCATTCAAAGATTAGAATAATACATAATTAGAATAATATTTTAATTATTAAAATATAAATAAATGAAAAGAGTGAACAAATGGAAAAATATGTCAATAAATGCCTGTGATAATTCATATAAATAGTAATATTTACCAAAAACAGGATCTGTTTTTTATGGATAAAAACCAAATTATTATAATGATTAAAATAATGTTGACATTGATATCTTTAATAATTATAATGATGATAAGAAATAAAATTGTAAAGGATAAATCAAAGGAGGAAAGCACTATGGCGACAAAAGAACGTATAACAATTCCACATGAGGAATACGCACAAAGGTTGAAGAAGATTCAAAATGCTATGAAGGAAGATAATCTGGATATTATCATAATGCATGGTTGTGAATGTGAATCTGCAAATATCCGATATATTTCTAATGTGTGGACAGTATTCGATTTCATTGGTGGAATTATACCTAAAGAAGGGGAAGCTATTCTATTGACTGGAGGACCGGAATCTTATGATTTGGTAAAACAGAATTCCCACATAAAAGATGTTCGAGTGCATCCAAAATATGTAGAGACAAGCGCACCGGAATGGGATAAGCCAACAAATGCTTATGATTATACAAAGATATTTAAAGAAGTCAGACAAAATTTTATGATTAAAAAAATAGGAATAGCAAACAGTAATATCATTCCTAATATTATTATGAATGAAATAATGGAAGCAGCACCTGATGCAGAAATTGTAAATGCGGATGATTTGATTATGAAAGTCCGCTGGATGAAGAGTGAACAGGAAATTGCCATGTTACGCGAGGCTTATCGAATCACCGATCAGGCAGTTCGGGATACCTTGAAAATGATCAAAGTAGGTGTTCGTGAATGGGAAATCGAAGCAGAATGGAGGGCGGCGGCCTATAAAATGGGGGCGGAAGGTGTAGGATACCCTATTTGGGTTACATCGGGTCCAACGACATTTCAAAGTCTTTGCAGATCAAGTGAGCGAATGATTTCAGGAAATGAAATGATTCAGCTTACGCTGGGAGCAAAATTTGGAGGTTATTGTGGTAATTTGTGTCGGCCGGTAGTGGTTGGACAATTACCAGAAAGACATATAAATATGATTAAGGTTGCATCTGAATGTCTGTCAGAAACCATTAATACAATGGGACCGGGAGTGGAATTTGGGGCAGTTTATGATGTTTTTCAGAAGCATCTTGAAAAAGAAGGATTTAAAGGTCTGAGCTTATATGGACCAGCTCATGGAACTGGTATGCAGGAATGCGAAGGTCCCTGGGTAGATAACAGAAATGGTATGATATTGAAACCAGGAATGGTATTTAATATTGATATTTGGATTGCAGATCATGAATATGGCGTCCGTTTTGAAGACGGAATTGTTATCACAGACGCAGGGGTAGAACGTTTGACAACAATTGAACCAGAGCCATTTTACATATAGATTAGGGGGATTAAATGTGTATAGAAGATAGATTAAGAATGCAGGTTATCAAATACACACAGGATTTGGTCAATATTCCTACAGAAAACAAACCGCCAGTCGGCTATGAGAAGAAGGGACAGGAATATGTGAAGAGAGAGCTGCAGGAATTGGGAATGGTGATCCGCGAAATTGGTCCTTATGATATTCCTGATTTTAACGATAATCCGGCATTTTCTCACGAAAGGGATTACACCAATCGAAAAAATGTAATTGGAATATGGAAGGGCAGCGGTGGTGGAAAATCAGTTCTGTTAACCGGACATATGGATGTAGCACCTAAAGAGCCTATGGAATGGAAGGTGTGTGAGCCTTATAAAAGTGTAGTACAAAATGGCAGAATATATGGACGCGGCACCGCAGATATGAAAGGGGGATTGGCTTGTGCATTAAGTGCAATCAAAGCATTAAAGGAGAAAGGTTTTACCCCAAAGGGCGATATTATTTTTGAAACTGTTATTGATGAGGAATACTCTGGAGCAAATGGGACACTGGCTTCACGTATGTCAGGCATCAATGCAGACTTTGGAATTATATTAGAACCTACAGGACTTGATATCTGTCCAGGCTGTGTGGGAAGCCTGGTCTATAGAATGACCATTACAGGAAATGCAGGTATGCCCTATACAGGTGAAAAAATCACGAATCCAATTTTTGAAATGAGGACACTGCTTAATGTGTTAAAAGAATATGATAAAACTCGGATGAGTGTGCTGAAAAAACCGAAGCTTTGGAATAAAACGGAACAAGATCCACAGTTAATTATGATGAAACTAAAAGCAGGTGAGGTAGAACCAAGTGGTCAGTTATCGTCTCCTGTGAACGCGTGGACAGAGCTGGTTATTCAAACATATCCAAATGAAACAGAAGCGGAAGCGGTAGATTTCTTTCTGAACTTTATCAAAAAGCATTATCCGTACCAGGAAAATTTAAATATAGAAGCAATATATCATTATTGCAAAGCTGCACAATCCGATTTGGATTATCCGGGCATACAAATATTACATGATAAGGCAAAAAAATATATAGATGATCCGGTAGTCTGTGGCGCAATGTTTTCTTGTGATCTTTACGCTTTAAATGAATATGGTAACATGCCAGGTGTGATTTTTGGTCCGAAAGGAGAACGTCTTCATGGTCCTGATGAATGGGTTGATATAGACAGCCAGATACAGGTAACAAAAACATTATTGGATTTTATAACAGATTGGTGTGGTTAAAAAGATTTCCGCAAATGAAAATGTATTTTACGATAAGAGAGGAGGCTGCATAATAATGAAAGGAAAATGTTTGGTGGGGGGGAAGGGATTTAAGCTTGAATTAAAAGAAATAGATTTGCCAACACCAGGTTATAATGAGGTACTGGTGAAAATATATGTATGTGGTGTGTGCGGATCAGACTTGCACCTTTTGTCCCATCAGGCTGATTTAACTCCATTAGGGCATGAAATATCAGGAAAAGTAATCGAAATTGGCAGAGCTGTATCTAAGGTTAAAGTTGGCGATGCTGTTGTTGTGGAAGACAAAACTTATTGTGGGCGGTGCACAGCATGTAAAAATGGACATATAGAATTATGCTCTGATATGCACGATTTAACTGGGCAGTCGGGAATGGGGGAGTATATTTGCGTTCATGAAAATATGATTCATGTATTTGAAGGTATAACACCGGAAGAAGCAGCATTTACAGAACCATTAGCGGTATGCATTAATACATATTTGACAGCACAGGTACCGCCTCATGGCAGAGTAGTTATTCTTGGGATTGGGCCATTAGCAATCATGTGCACTGCACTTGCAGTGCATTACGGCGCGTCTTTTGTTGCCTGCGTAGGTTCAAAAGAAGGCACAAAGCGTAATAAGATTCGCGAAGACGCCGCTTTAGCAGCCGGGGCGGACACGGTAACCTATATGTCCTGTGACCATTATAAGGAAACTTTAAAACTAAGGGCAGGTGGACCAATCGATGCGATTATTGTAACATCTCCCCCTGGCACGATAAAAGATGCGTTGGATTTAGCGGATTATGGAACCCGTATTGTGCCTATTGGACTGGATTTGGGCGAAAACTCGAAAGTTCAGATTGATATTGATCGGATTATTATGCAGAAAAACGCAATTGTTCCATTTATTGCAGAACCAGCCGGGAAATTTCCACTGAGTCTGGAGCTGATACGGGATGGTGTTGTAAATGTAAAGGAATTAATTACTCATGAAATTCCATTAGAAGAAGCCACAGTATTAAAAGACCTTTTTCATAATGATAATGGTGTGATAAAGGTTATGATAAAAAATGAATAAGGAAAGGTCAATAGGAGGAATGTGTTAATGGAAGGAAAGGTACAGCAACAAGATCCGAACTCATTTAAAACGATAATTCAAAGATTTACGAAAGAATATATGCTGGTCATTGCTATTGTCATATTAGCTCTTGTGTTTTCAATAGCATCACCATACTTTTTAACAGTTATGAATATACGTAATATATTCCAACAGACCTCAGCGCTGGCGATTGTTGCAATTGGACAAGCAATGGTATTGATTTGCGGAGCATTTGATATGTCACTGGGGCAAAACTTATGTTTGTCAAGCTGTTTAGCGGCATATTTAATGAAAATGTCAGGCTGGAATCCCTGGATCGCAATTGGAGCAGCTTTGGTACTGGGAATCGTTATTGGATTAACAAATGGCGTATTAACTTCATATTTAAAAGTGCCTCCGTTTGTAGTGACACTAGGAACACAAATGATATGTAAAGGAGTAGCAAAATTAATAACGAATGCAGCACCAATTCCCTCAATGCCTGAAGAGATAGCCTTTATTGGCAGAGGAAATATTGGTGGAGAAAATGGGTTACCAATTAATATATTAATCATGCTTATCCTTTTTATCTTATTTGCTTTTATATTGAAAAAAACAAGGTTTGGCAGGAATACATACGCAGTTGGAGGAAATCAGGAAGCGGCATATTTTGCAGGTATTAATGTAAAGCTTCATTCCACAGTTGTCTTCACTTTGGCTGGTTTTATGGCTTCATTTGGTGGCATTGTTCTTTTGTCCAGATTAAATTCAGCAGCGATCACTAACGGCAATCTATATGAATTTGATACTATGATTTCTTGTGTTATTGGTGGAGTCAGTATGTCTGGAGGAAAGGGGAAGATCTGGCAGGCATTTTTCGGGGCGATATTCTTAACTGTTTTCTTTAATGGTATGACAATGCTGAATATTAATTCTTTTATTCAGGATGTGTTAAAGGGAGTAATTTTAATAGGAGCAGTATTATTGGATATTTTCCGTAACAAGAAAAGGTAGGGTCAGATATGGAAGAAAAAGTTCTGGAAGTGCAGCATATATTTAAAAGTTTTCCAGGCGTAAAAGCCCTGGATGATGTATCATTTTCTGTTTCTAAGGGCAGCATACATGCTTTAATTGGAGAAAATGGTGCCGGAAAGTCTACATTGATAAAAGTGCTGGCAGGCATTTACCAACCTGATAGCGGAACGCTAAAACTGCATGGGAAAAACGCAGTATTTAAAACACCACACGAATCACAAGTAGCAGGTATAAGAGTGGTTCACCAGGAACTTAAACTGGTAAATACATTGACAGTGATGGAAAATATCTTTTTAGGAAATCTGAAATTTAAAAATCATATAGCAGATTGGAATGGAATGAGAGATTCCGCCAAAAATATGTTGGATTCTATGGGAGTTGCCATTGATGTTAATGAAATCGTTGAGAATCTGAGTGTTGCAAAACAACAGATTGTAGAAATCTGTAAGGCTATAAATGGAGATTGCAATGTATTAATTATGGACGAACCTTCTGCTACGATAACATTAAAAGAACAAGAAGTAATGTTTGAGGTGGTTCGAAAATTGCAAAAACAAGGAATCAGCATTATTTATATCTCCCACCGTCTGGAAGAAATTTTTGACTTGGCGGATGAAGTAACTGTATTAAGGGATGGAAAACATATAAAAACACTGCCGGTAAATCAAGTTGACAGAAAAGGACTAATAACATTAATGGTTGGCCGTGAATTGACAAATGAGTATCCAAAAGAAAAAGTTGAAATTGGAGAAATGGCACTGGAGGTGACGAATCTTTGTAGAAAAGGGGTGTTAAAGGATGTAAGCATTAATGTTCGAAAAGGTGAAATTATCGGAATTGCCGGGCTTGTAGGCGCAGGACGCACGGAGACTGCCAGGGCGATTTTGGGAATCGACAAGATCGATTCAGGTAAGATTGTTTTATATGGGAAAGAAATTGTAAACAGAAGCTTTAGAGATGCAATCCGAAAGGGGATGGGATTGGTTCCGGAGGACCGTAAAAAAGAAGGGATCCTTCCGATAATGTCGGTAAAAAACAATATAAGTGTAGTTAATATGAAAAAAGTTATTAAAAATGGAATCATACAGGAAAAGCTGGAAGAGAAGTATGCAGAAGAATACATAAAGAAGTTAAATATTTCTACGCCTACAATGGAAGCGGAGGTTCAATATCTCTCTGGCGGTAATCAGCAGAAAGTTATTATTGGCAGATGGATGCTTCAGAACAGCAATATTATTTTTATGGATGAACCCACTCGTGGTGTAGATGTAGGGGCAAAGGTAGAAATATATGAACTTATGAATGAGATGGTTAAGCAAGGGAAGGCAATCGTCATGATTTCCTCTGAATTACCTGAAATTCTTGGTATGAGTGACCGCATTTTTGTTATGCATGATGGGGAAATGGTTGGCGAATTGTCAAGGGAAGAGGCTACGCAAGAAGGAATTTTAGCTCTGTGTATATAAATTTTATATACAATAACTCATTAACAGGTATCCAAACTTAAGGAGGAACGGATATGAAGATGAAAAAGTTAGTTACAATGTTGGCTGTATCTGCTATGTTAACAGGAATGTTGGCTGGATGTACCGGTGGATCTGGGGAAACAGGGACAACGGCTGCGAAGGAAACAACTGCCCCTCAAAGCACAGAGGCGAAGAAAGAAACGGAGGACAGTAAGGATACGGAAGCAAAAGCTGAATCAGAAACAGATGCAGCGAAGACGAATACAGAAGCAAAAGAAGATGCTTCAACAGGGTCTTTAAAAGGGAAGAGAATTGCGGTTGCCCACATATCTATGTATGACGAATGGTGTACTGGAGTCTATGATGAATTAATGGCTCAAAAGGATAAATACGGAATTGCAGAATTAAATGTACAGGATGCTAACTTTAGTATTGAAACACAGAAGAAAAATGTAGAAGATTTTATTAGTCAGGGCTATGATGCAATACTTATTGATATTGTTGATTCAGAAGCAATTAAAGATACCTTGGACAAAGCGTATGATGCAGGTATTCCTATTGTAGCTTTTGATTCCGGCACCGATTGGGAACATTTAATTTCACATATTAAATGGGATCATGCCGAAACCGGAAAGCTGACTGCTCAGTGGGTAGCGGACTATGCCACTAAAAATCTGGGTGGTAAAGTTAAGGTAGGTATGATCACCTATAATACTTTAGCACATGTAAAGGTACGTGGAGAAGCTTTTACAGAAGAATTAGAATCTTTGCTTGGAGCAGATAATATTGAATATGTATATAAGCAGGATTTTGATCAAACCAGAGAAGGCGCATCCAATATTACAACTAATAATATTGCAAAGCCGGTAGATGTTATTTGGGGTGCTGTTGATAACGCAGCATTTGGAGCTAAAATTGCCCTGGAAAATGCAGGAGCGAAAGATACTATAGTAGTAAGTGCAGGAGGCTGGGGAGCCGAGACCTTTAATGCTATTAATGATAATAATCAATATTATAAAGCAGCTGTTGCAGTACCTCCCGCTGGTATTGTCCAGTATTCATATGATACATTGGAAAAATATTTTGCCGGTGATAAAGATATTCCTAAAACACAGGATATCGAATTAAAAATCGTGGATGCCAGCAACATAGCAGATTATATGGGATATATAAAATAAATAACTTATACATAACTTATATGAGCCGATAAATAAATTTGCAGATTCGCGTACACTTCCAGGAATTACTCCGGATACGCCCTGGAAGTGTATGGACTGTAGAATTTTATCTTCATATAGTATTTGCAAAGAGTAAATATGTAATAACAAAATAAAACTGGATACTGCAAAATGAGAGTAGGATTTGGAGGAGGATCAGATGAATGCGTTAGGAATCTTTATGAACTTTTGGGAAAAAAACTGGGATGCAGATCATATTAAATATATAAACAAAGCAGCGGATATTGGTTTCGATATTTTAGAATTTCAGGCACAGCCTTTGCTTGAAATGTCAAAGGATCATATGCTTAAAATAAAGAAAGAAGCAGATGAAAGAGGGATTGAATTGACGTACAGTCTGGGGCTGGATCCTGCTTATGATGTATCAAGTTCCAGTGAAAGTATAAGGCTTGGCGGCATAGAATATCTAAAAAGAATTGTAGAGAAAGTATCTTTTATGAATGGTAAAATTATTTCAGGCGTCAGTTATGCAGGATGGGGCACTTCTAACGAAGTGATAGATGACAAAAAGGCTTTGGTTGATCGCAGTATTTCCAGTATGAAAGAAATTGTGAAAACAGCAGAAGATTATGGTGTTATCTACTGTGTAGAGGCGGTGAATCGATTTGAATCTGCTGTTATCAATACAGCCCAGGAAGCGCTGAGTTATATAGAAGCAGTGGATAGTAAAAATATTGGAGTTTTATTAGATACTTATCACATGAATATTGAAGAAAAATCCATTGGGGATGCTATTAGGCTGGTTGGGAACAAATTAACTAGTTTTCATACAGGTGAAAATAATCGTACAGCACCAGGAAGGGGACATTTGGACTGGGACGAGATTTTTAAAGCTCTTTCTGATATTAAATATCAGGGTCGAATCGTGTCGGAACCATTTATTATGATGGGCGGTGAGGTAGGAAGTGATATCAAAGTATGGCGAAATCTGATAGATGATCCCACAGAGGAAAAAGTGGATAACGAAGCTCGTTTCTTGCTGGCTTTTGAAAAAGAAATGATTCAGAAATATATGCAATAATTATGCTTGAGAAAAGGAGTGGGTATATGTCCCGCAGCAAAAAGTATGTTTTCGTAATAGCGCTGGGCGTACTGTTTTTTCTGGGGTTTGAGGCTGGTGGATTTCAAATATCATTGTTGGAAATGTCGATAGAATTCAGATTATCCAATAGAAGCAGCGGAGTTTTGGTAGCTGCTCAGCAGAGCGCTGTAATACTGGTACCTGTATTATTTGGAAAGTTGGCAGATAACATTGGGAAGAAAAAAATATTATTTGGTGCTTGTATCACATTTTCAATGGGATGTTTTTTAAGCATCATAAGTCCTGTATATGGTATCCTGTGGCTGAGTATTTTCGTGATAGGTGCTGGATATAGTGTCTGCGAAAGCATGATTTCTGCCTTGTTAGCAGATCTATTCCATGAAAGATCCAGCAAATATTTAAATTTTGCTCAATGCTTTTATAGTTTTGGAGCTGTGATAAGCCCACAGATTTTAAAATTTGGAACGAAATTGCTGGGATGGGATTGGAGAGCTTTGTTTGTTATCTGCGGTATTAGTTATTTACTCATGGCTGCAGGTGTATTATTTTACCGGGAATCTAAACGGCAGGAGGTACTGATCAAGAAAATTCATAATCCAAAATTGAAGGTGGAAGTAGATACCGTCAGCAGGGATGGAAAATTATTATTACTTACGATTGGAATGTTTGCCTATGGAGGTCTGGAAGTGGGTATTAGTTATTATTTAAATACTTATATCAGTAAAGAAATTTTGCGGCCGGAAGCTGCGGCAAATGTATTATCCATCTTTTGGATTGTTATGATACCGGCAAGATTTCTCGGAGGTCTGTTACATAGAGCAAAATTAAAAATCATGGTTTGCTGTTTTGGAAGTGTCTTTGCAGTATTGTTTTGCATTCCTTTTGTTCAATCATTTTGGATACTTGTTATTCTAATTGCAACTTTAGGAGCAGGACTTGGACCCATCTGGTCTAATCTTATGAGTACTGCGGCACAAGATTATAATAAAAGTTCCGGAATGGCAACTGGAATTCTATCTACTGGATGTGGCTGTGGTGCCGTATTTTTCCCGGTAGCTTTAGGCGCCTTAAGTGATGTTTTTGGATTAAGAGTAGTTTTTTTCCTTTTGGCAGCAGCTGCAGCATTGGGGATGACGGTATGTGCAGCTTATAGAAAGAAAGTTTTGAGGAATGGATTATCAATATCGTAAAAACAAATTAAATGTATATAGGTTACGAAAGACAAGGAGGTTTGGATATGAATGTTTTGGCAATAGGATGCCATCCAGATGATTTAGAGATTGCCTGTGGGGGCACTCTGAGAAAATATGTAGAGCAGGGAGCCGATGTTTTTATGTGCCATGTTGCAAATGGTAATATGGGTCATAAAGAAATACTTCCAGAGCCACTGGCTATTATGAGAGCAGCAGAAAGCGAAAATGCCGGTAATGTGATTGGAGCAAAACAAGTATTTAATCTGGATGTGGGAGATTTATTAGTTGACCGCTTTGATAACCATATAGTAGATGCAGTGGCAGATGTAGTGCGTTATGTAAAACCGGATGTTATCATCACTCATAATGATAAAGACTATATGCAAGATCATGTAGAAACAAACAGACTTGCATTTAATAGCAGCTTCGTATCCACTGTAAATCATAAGGCAACACAATATGGAGTACATGATAAACTTGTGCCAATTTTTTATATGGACACATTGGCAGGCGTAGATTTTATACCAACTCACTATGTGGATATAAGCGACCAGATAGATATTAAAATAAAAGCCCTGGCTTGTCATGAGTCGCAGATTAAGTGGATGATGGAACATGACAATATCGATTTTCTGGATATGGTAAAAACATGTTCCCGATATCGGGGGTATCAGTGTGGTGTGACATATGCGGAAGGATATCGTCCATGTACCGTATACCCAAGAATGACAACCGAGCATTTGTTACCATAGAAAGTATATCATGGAAGGTATATCATAAAAGGAAGGAGTATCATAATGAAAATCAATTTTAGTACAACTATGAAAGGAAGCCTGCTGGAGGGATTTTATCCATCGGGTTGGGAAATGGAGAAGATTGATAAATGCTGCAGTCATAAACCGGAAGAGATCAACGAGCGGCAGGCATTTTGGAATGAACAATTTAGTTTAGATTCTTGTAAGACAATCGATGATTTCAATGTAAAGCTGGGACACGAGATTGCACAAGAAATAAGAGTGGCTAAAGAAAAAGGACAGACACTGGCATTAATACTTCCGGTTGGACCTATGGGGATGTATGAATGGATTGTCTATTTCTTGAAGAAGTGGAATATTTCCTGTAAACATCTATATTGTTTTAATATGGATGAATGGGCAGATAAAGACGGAAATACTCTCGACAGTGCGGATACAGGCTCCTTTCAATATGCTATGGAGCACGCATTTTATGAGCCGCTAGGCGAACTGACAGTACCGGTTAATCAGAGAAATTTTGCAACCCGGGAAAATCTGCCATCATATCCGGATAAGATCAGAAAACTTAAATCTGAAGGAGCCAGATTAGTAACAGTGTATGGAATAGGAAGAATGTGCCATATTGCATTTTGGGAGCCGCATTTTGCAGAAGAGTTTACATCCGATGAAGAGTGGAAACAACAATGCTATAGATTAGGAGCGTTACTGCATCCACTTACTATTGAACAAAATGCAATAACAAGCTTTAAGAGCAGGACACCGTTGGTATCGTGCAGCGCTAACACTATCGGTCCAGGACTTTTCTTGCAGTCGGATCGAATGATAGGCGGAGCAGATGGAGCACTGTCAAGAGGGATGCAGTGGCAGGGAATGTCATTGTGGATGACATTGCGATACGGCTCTACACGCTTTATTCCTTCTTCTTATATCCCAACTCTGCCTGGTACTTTATTTTATTTAGGTGAGTTGGGAGGACCGCTGATAGCAGAGTGTAATTAAATATCGCGCAGCTAAATCCATAAAAGACCGTGTCTGGTAATGACATGGTCTTTTTGGAATAAATTTATAACAGTCAAAATAATTACAACATGACATACTGTTGTCCTGTTTCCTATGCTATAATTAACAAAATACATTCCGGAGCATCTAAACGAAGTTTCGGAAAAAGAAAGAGGGGAATCGGAGACAGTGACAGAAATAAAAGCAATGAACGGGATCAAGACAATCAGATGCTATGACGATTTTATAAAATCACTTTTTATGACTGGAATGAGTATGGGGGGACCAAACGATGAACATGTCTTTTCCCTGTGCAATTATTTTGGTGATGAAATAGAGTGGCATACGGAAAAACCAGATACGGACCCATGGGAATGGCGGATGCGGGTCCTGAACGAGCGGGATGATATCGCCTATGGCAAGCTGTTTTTTAAGAAGAGCGGCTATATTACAAAAGACTGGTTTCCATATTTTTATGCCGCACGCCGTGATAAGAAAAGTCTTGAAGAATCCTATGCAGAAGGAAAAATCAGCCAGCCGGCGAAATTAATTTATGAAATATTAAAAGAGGAGAGAACAATGCCGCTGCATCTTCTGAAATCTGCAGGGGGATTTTCCAAAGAAAATAAAGCGGCTTTTGAACGCGGATTAACGGAACTGCAGATGAAAATGTACATCACCATGTGCGGGCAGAAGAGGAAACGTTCGGAAAAAGGAGAGGAGTATGGCTGGTCTTCCACTGTATTCTGCCTGGTGGAAGACTTTTTTGCTAAAGGCATACTAGAAGAAGCAGGGCATATAGACGGCGAAGCCGCTTTGTGGAAAATTTCTGAGCAGATCGTGCGGTTTAATCCAAAGGCAGATCCAAAAAAGGTAAAGAAATTTGTTTTAGGTTAGTAATTCTCAATTGATTTCGCAACATAGTGAAATGAAAATGTATAATGATTCTTAGGATAATAATATGAACTATACGCTGGATTGTCAGAGTTTTTTGAAAAAATTTAAAAGGTGTAAATGCAGGCTTAAAACCTTCATTTACACCTTCTTATTTCATAAATTTCTGCAAAACATGCACTTGTTGATCAATCGGCGCAAGCAGAAAGCATTTTCAATTCTTTCTACGCTGATGCCTCAAACTGACTGTTATAAAGAGAAGCATAAAAGCCTTCCTGCATAATCAGGTCATTATGGGTGCCGCGTTCTATAATATCTCCATCTTTTACTACCAGGATTAAATCTGCATTTTTGATAGTAGAAAGGCGGTGGGCGATGACGAAGCTGGTTTTATTTTTCATCAGGTCTGCCATTGCTTTCTGGATCTCCACTTCTGTTCTGGTATCTACACTTGAAGTCGCTTCATCTAAAATCATAAAGGATGGGTTCGTCAGCATCGCACGGGCGATAGTTAAAAGCTGCATCTGCCCCTGGGAGATATTCGATGCCTCACTGGATATGATGGTGTCGTAACCCTCTGGAAGTGTTCGGATAAAATGATCACAGCGGGCAGCACAGGCGGCTCTTTGGATTTCCTCAGGGGAAGCATCCATTTTTCCATAAGCTATATTTTCTGCAATGGTACCTTCAAACAGCCAGGTATCCTGCAGAACCATTCCAATTCGGCGGCGCAGTTCGCCTCGCGGCATTGCTGTAATATCTACGCCGTCAATAGAGATGCTGCCGGCATTCAGATCATAAAAACGCATTAACAGATTGATAAGCGTTGTCTTTCCACCCCCGGTAGGACCCACAATGGCAATCATTTCATTTGGATGCACTTCCAGATTCAGATTGTTCATTAATATTTTGTCTTCTGAGTATCCAAATTGTACATGCCGGAAGTCCACATGGCCATTGGAGATTGGTAAATTTTCGCAGGCTGTATCGGCTGTCTCTTCCTCTTCGTCAAGAAGTATAAATACCCGCTCAGCCCCGGCAATTGCAGCCTGAAGGGAGGTAATCACATAGGATGCCTGCGTAACAGGTTCTGCGATCTGGTTTTCATACTGAAGAAAAGCCTGAATAATGCCAAGGGAAATCTGCCCCTGGAGAACCAGATAGCCGCCCATCAGGGCGGTTGCCACGAACCCCAGCTGATTGATAATACGGATTGCCGGGTAAATGGCGAAATTGGCAAACTGCGCTTTCCGGTTAGCATCAAACTGTTGTTCACTCAGTTTCAGAACAGCATCAATCGCTTCGGGCTGCTGGTTAAACACTTTAATGATACGGTTACCGGTATAAAGTTCTTCCACTTTTCCATTTAGTTCACCGACCACCGCCTGGTTTTGGGCAAAATAGCGCTGGCTCAGATCAGACACAAACTTAGTTGCTACTGTGCTTATGGCTACGGAAACCAGTACCAGGAGGGATAATCCGGGACTCAATAACAGCATTGCTGCTGCAGTAAGCAGGATCGTAAAGACGGATGATATAAACTGCATCAATCCTACCTGCAGAACCTCAGAGACTTTCTCCAGATCATTAGTAATGCGGCTCATAATATCCCCAGTTTTATGGGAATCAAAATAGCGCAGCGGAAGTTTTGTGATTTTTGCACTTATGTCCTGCCGCAGAGACAGGGTGAATTTTTCACCTACGCTGGCGATAATATATTGCTGTATATAGGATAGCAGCCAGGTTGCCAGGGAGGCTGCAATAATCAGCAGAACCGGAATCAAAAGAACATCGCTTAACAGTGCCAGGAGATTAGTTCCCTTTTCATATTGCTTTAGCGCCTTTAAGAGATTGTCGATTCCGGCACCTACCATTAAAGGCATTAACGCATAGGCTGCACTGCTCAACAAGGCGGTAAGCAGAACTAAAAACAATTTACCTTTTTGATCAGACAGTCGTTTTAGCAGACGCTTTACGGTGGCTTTTGTATTTTGTGGGATATCGGAAACCTCTACGCCCACAGTGGGTTTCTTTTTTGTGAATTTGTTTTGTTGCATTTGTTTCATACTGCAGTAACCTCCTCTGGTGATAACTGGCTTTTGGCAATTGCCTGATATACCCGGCAATTTCTCATTAATGCCGGATGTTTTCCGATTCCTGCTATTTTACCCTCATCCAGTACGATAATCTGGTCAGCATCCATAATCGTGCTGATTCTCTGGGCAATTATAATCTTGGCAGTCTGTGGTGTTTCCTTTTTTAAGGCTCTTCGCAGAGCAGCATCTGTTTTAAAATCAAGAGCGGAAAAGCTGTCATCGAACACCAGCACAGGAGATTCCTTAATCAGCGCCCGGGCTATGGACAGCCTTTGCTTCTGTCCGCCGGAAAAATTAGAACCGCTTTGGGATACCGGAGCATTCAGACCAAGGTGAAGTCCGTCTACAAAGTGTTCTGCCTGGGAAATGCGAAGCGCTTTTTTCATCTGTGTCTTGGTGGCTGTTTTGCATCCCATGCGAAGATTGTCTGCAATTGTGCCGCTGAATAAAAAAGCTTTTTGTGGTACATATCCGATATTATCCCGTAGTTTTTCCTGGGACAGTGTACGGATATCCGCTCCGTTTAGACTTATTTTTCCAGAATTGATATCATGCAGGCGAAGCAGAAGATTGGCAATCGTGCTCTTTCCTGAACCGGTACCTCCGATGATTGCAGTAGTCTTTCCGGCATAGCAGGAAAAAGAAAGGTTTTGCAGAACCGGTTCTTCTGCACCATTATATGAAAATGTGACATGGTCAAACTGAACAGCCGGCTTATTCCCAACAGGCATACTGCTTTGCGTCCGGGTATCTTTTATTTCAGGCGTCATGTGAAGAATTTCTTCCAGCCGGTCCAGACAGGACTTCATTTTAGGCAGAGTCACGCAGGACAATGCTGCCATAATCAGATACGCCAGTGTCATAATCGTATACTCAGTCACTGCGGTGATTTCTCCAATCTGCATGGTTCCCTCCATTGACATCAAGCCCCCGAACCAGACGATTGCAGCCATAGAAAGCCCCATTACCAGCCATACGGTGGGATTGAGGAACGCAAAAAGTTTATTAAGTTTAATCATATTATCTGCATATCCGGAAAAAGCTTTATCACAGCGGTGCTGCTCATAAGTTCCGTTGTCAAATGCCCGTATAACACGGACTCCGGTAATGGATTCCCTTACAACCTGGTTGATATGATCCATCCGCCGCTGTATCTGTGCGGAAAGGGGACCGGATTTTTTCAGGATAACCCATGCAAGCAATAAAAATAATAGAATGCAGAATACCGGGATCAAGGTCAGCGGCAAATTTACACTGGCAGTCATCAGAATAGATGCAATTACCATCAGCGGAGCCGGAACTACCAGCTGGAAGACCATTCCAAGGCTTTGCTGCAGCACGGATATGTCCGATGTGGTACGTGTAATCATAGATGAGACACCAATACTATCGAATTCCCGAAGAGACAGTTCCTGGCTTTTACAGAAGACTGCATTTCGCATATCCCTGCCAAAAGCGGCCGCCAGATCTGCTGAATAAAAACTGCCCAGTACTGCAACTATCGTGGTTAAAAGTGCTGTGACCAGCATCTGTACCCCAATTAAAAGAATGGCGTTCATATCTTCTTTCATAATGCCTTTATCTACGATACCTGCTATTAAAAAGGGTATATACAGGGTCCCCGCCACCTGCCCTAAAAGGAGGAGCAGCAAAAGGACTGATTTTCCTTTGTTGTTACGAAAAAAAGATTTTAATAAAGTCATAAATACCTCCGTCATGTAATAAATAAGTTGCTTCTTTTTCCACTAAATGGTACTATAAACTATAAAGTAACTTTATAGTCAAGTGTTTTTTTAGAATTTACAAGAATTTTACAAAATACATTTTCATTGGACATTAATTCAAGCTTTAGGGATAGCCCAGAGTTGTGATCTGCGATGCAGGGGGGATAAAATGAAAAACAAACCATACATGGCAATTAGTGAATTTGCGAAACTCACCGGGATAAAACGGGCAAATCTGATATTTTACGATAAGATTGGGCTGCTGGTTCCGGAACACCGGGGGGCCAACGATTACCGCTATTATACGCGCCGCCAGTTGGGATCTGCGTATCTCATCGCTTCACTTCGCGAACTGGGAATTGGGATAGAAGAGATTAAACAGTATGCCAGCAGCAGAACACCGGAACAGATGATTGCGCTGTTTCAGATACAGGAAGAAAAAATTCAGACGGAGATCACAAAGCTTTGCCGGCTGCAGGAAATCATGAAGTTATATACCGATATGGCAAATGAAGCGCTGACTACAGATGTGGATGAGATTACGATTGTGAAAAAGAAAAGGGAACCTGTTTTTCTGGGACCTCCATCTGAAACGGGACAGACAGAGGATGAGAACACCATATCCTTTTACAACTATGCAGCGGAACAGGGAATGGATCTGGGCTGTCCCATGGGTGTCGTGATTGCGCAAGAGAATCTGCTTAAGAGTTCGATTGATCCGGTATACCAATATTATCTGAAAGCCAAACACGGTGCAAATGGATACAAGCCGGCAGGTTCCTATGCCACTGCATATGGCAGGTGCAGATACGGACAATCTCATTGCGTTTACCAGCGATTGTTTGCGTATCTGGATAAAACAAACAGGAAGATAACAGGGAATGCATATGAGGAATATCCTCTTAATGAAATGGCGATGCAGGATGAGGACGAATATCTGGTGAAAGTTGAAATTATGGTGGAAAATTAGCAGATTCCACTTAAATTCTACTTCCGGTGGATTGGATTCTCAGCTAAAATCTGATAAATCTGTTATGGAGAGGTGGTGATAGAATGGAACAGATAAAAATAGGGAAATTCATTTCAGCTAAAAGAAAGGAACAAAATCTTACACAGGAAAAACTTGCTGAACTGTTAGGTGTATCGAACAAATCCGTTTCTAAATGGGAAACCGGTAAGTGTATGCCGGACTGGTCGCTGCATCAGCCCATATGCGAAATACTCCATATTTCCATGAATGAATTGCTGTCGGGAGAAACAATCAACCATGAAAATCTGAATCATATGGCGGATGAAAATATCGCAAAACTATTAAAAATGTTGGAAAAACTGAATTCTCAGAAAAATCTGTTTATCGGTTTATTTCTGATTATGCTTGGCCGCATTCCGGTTTACGCTGCAGGAGATCATGCAAGTGCTGTTCAGCAGTTTTTTTCAGGCCTTTCTGTTGGGTTGTCCGTTGGCATCACCTTAGTTGGGCTTGGATTGTTTGCTTATGCATTAAAACGCTGATGTCTCATATTCTCTATTGCAATTTAGTAAAAAATTTAGTAATATTAACTAAATTATATTCGTAAGTAAACTATATCGTAATAGAGGTGGACTATGGCATTAAGAGCAAAAGACATTGCTGAGATGATCGGGGTATCTACGGCGACGGTTTCTCTGGTACTGAATAATAAACCGGGTGTGGGCAATCAAAGGCGTCAGGAAATCATTCATAAAATTAAAGAACTTGGCTGTGAATACATGTTAAAAGAGAACGTGGCAAATAACGGGAGCATTGGATTTGCAGTATATAAAAGAAGGGGAAATATCGTCAATGAATCTCCCTTTTTTACCTGCATTTTGGAAGGCATTAACTACAGTGTCAGCAAATATGGCTATCACTTAAATTTTATTTATCTGGATAAAAAAATGACATTGGAAGAACAGAAAAATCTGCTGGGGGCTGCAAATTGCAAGGGACTGATTCTATTTGCTGTAGAAATGCAGTATGAAGATCTTGCTGTTTTTAAAGATTCCGGTCTGCCGTTTGTGGTATTGGATAATTCTTTCCAGGAAAATGATGTCGATGCCGTTGCAATCAACAATACCCAGGGTACAAGCAAGGCACTTTCCCATCTGTATGAAATGGGGCACAGAGAGATTGGTTATCTTCGCAGCAAGGTGAGAATCAACAGTTTTGATGAACGGTATATGGTATATAAAAATCAGTTAAAACGTCTCGGACTGACATTTAACAGAGAATACGTTGTGGATTTGGGATACTCAGAAAATGAAGTAAAGCAGGGGATAAAAAATTATTTACAAAGCAATTCAAAGTATCCCTCTGCATTTTTTGCAGAGAATGATCTGATTGGCTGCAGTGCTATTCATGGTATCCAGGAATCCGGACTCAGCGTGCCGGAGGATATTTCTATCGTTGGATTTGATGACAGACCTATCAGCGAAGTGGTAAAACCGGGACTCACCACAATTAATGTCCCTAAAAATATTTTTGGGCCTGCAGCGGTAGATCTCCTTATATCCAAGATGGAAAAAGCAAGAGAACAGTCCCTGAAAATTGAAGTCGGCACCAATCTGGTTATGCGGGAAAGTGTTAAAAGATTATAACACATAGCGGGCTATGTAACCTGAATTCGGGGCAAATATGCCGCTAAGTGGGGCGTGCAGATGGCGGGAATGAAATTTCAAACACGCTCTAGAACAGGAACAGCTTCGGACAGTATCGAAAGAGGCTGTTCTTTTTTTGTGTACAAAGGTTTGACATGAATTTAATCTGTAGGATCAGGCGTGACTGCTAAGATGGGATACGCTTGAGAAAGCAAGCTGAAGCGGGGCAGGCGCTGGATGTGGTACCCTTGGAATTTGTCCTTGAAATATATCCTTGGAATATATCCTTCGAATATCCCCTTCGAATATACTCTTCGGATAATAATACCAGAAATAGTACCAATATAAGATCAATACTTGATACTAAATTTAATTTAGTAAATACACTTAAAAACAATCGAAAGTACATTTATATAACTAAATTAATTTAATTTATTCTATTGACACGCAAAACATGAATTGCTATAATACCTTTAATAATCATAAACACAGGCAAAAAGAATAGTAGCCACAATGTATTTTATTATTGTATATTAACTTAATAAAATTTAGTTTATCAGCAATCGTACTATAATATCTTATCACATTATCACATTCAGAAAGAAGGGTTATAAAAATGGAAGGAACAATGAAAGTAGCAGTTATGACAGGTCCTTTAAAAATGGAATGGGAGGAACGACCTGTACCCCAGCCAGGAAAAGGAGAGTTACAGATTAAGTTAGAATATGTGGGAGTATGTGGGTCGGATCTGCATTTTTACGCTGAGGGCAGGCTTGCAAACTGGATACCGGATGGTCCCCTGGTACTGGGGCATGAGCCAGGAGGCGTAGTAACCTCTATCGGAGAAGGGGTGACTGGATTTGAGATCGGAGACCGGGTTGCCTTAGAGCCGGGGGTTCCCTGCGGACACTGTGAAGACTGCCTGAAGGGACATTATAATCTATGTAAAGAAGTAAAGTTCATGGCGATACCCAAAGAAAAAGACGGAGTCTTTTCCGAATATTGTACTCATGCAGCAAGCATGACTTTTAAACTGCCTGACCATGTATCTACATTAGAAGGAGCATTGATGGAACCGCTGGCAGTGGGGATGCATGCCTGTGAATTATCCAATGCAAAACTGGGTGAAACTGCTGTGGTACTGGGAGCAGGATGCATCGGATTGGTAACACTGATGTCCTTAAAAGCCAGAGGAGTCAGTGAGATTTATGTAGTGGATATCCTGGATAAACGTCTCACAAAAGCAAAAGAACTGGGAGCCGCCCGAGTATTTAACAGCAAAACAGAAAATATCGAAGAATTTGTCAAAACACTTCCGGGCGGAGGGGTGGATCAGGTATATGAATGTGCCGGAAACAGGATTACAACACTTCAGACCTGCCGCTTGATTAAAAGAGCCGGAAAAGTGACTTTAGTGGGTGTTTCTCCCGAACCCGTACTGGAACTGGATATCGCCACATTAAACGCAATGGAGGGTACCATATATTCTGTATACCGCTACCGGAATCTTTATCCTGCAGCAATCAGTGCCGTAAGCAGCGGGCTAATTCCGCTCAAAGAAATTGTGTCTCATACATACGATTTCAAAGACGTTATGGAAGGCGTAGATTATAATTTAAATCACAAAGACGATGTAATAAAGGCAGTTATAAAGATGATTTAAAGCGCACTGTTTCCGCTGGTTTTAATTGGCATAGATATTCTGAAATCCCGTAAAAACAGGTGCCTGCGTACCCATATAATGGTATGAAAAAAAACTGTTCTATGCTATACTGGATGTAATATAAAAATACGTCAGTACAGGAAAGCGAGGATAAAGAATGCAATACAGAACATTAGGAAAAACAGGTCTTAGTGTCAGTGAAATCGGTCTTGGCGCGGAATGGTTAGAACGGCATATGTTAGAAGAAATCAAGGATGTTATGAAGCGATGTGAAGAGAGCGGCATCAATATTTTAGACTGCTGGATGGCAGAACCAAATGTACGTTCCAATATAGGGAAAGCAATGAAAGGAAAACGTGACAGATGGATCATTCAGGGGCATCTTGGTTCTACCTGGGAGGATGGACAGTATCTCAAAACACGGAATATGGCAAAAGTAAAAGAGGCATTTGAAGATTTGCTCACCCGACTCGACACCGATTACATAGATCTGGGAATGATTCATTTTGTGGATGAAGCGGCTGAGTTTCATCAAATTATACAGAATGAATTTATGGAGTATGCAAGATCGTTAAAAGATCAGGGCATCATACATCATATTGGATTGAGCACCCACAACCCGGATGTTGCAAAACTTGCAGCCTTACAGGGTGAAATAGAAATGATCTTATTCAGCATCAATCCTGCATTTGATATGCTTCCGGCTACCGAAGATATGACAGAGTATTTCAATGAGAAATATGCTGATGAACTGGGAGGAATTGCACCGGAGCGGGCGGAACTATATCAGATATGTGAACGTGAAAATGTTGGCATCAATGTTATGAAAGGTTATGCAGGAGGCAGGCTGTTTTCAGCAGAAGCTTCACCTTTTGGAGTAGCGCTCACTCCTGTCCAGTGTCTGCACTATGCTTTGACCAGACCAGCGGTTGCCAGTGTTCTCGTTGGATATGATACAATCGAACACGTTGATCAGGCGGTTGCTTATGAGACAGCTTCCGAAGAGGAAAAAGACTATGCAACGGTTCTTGCAGGGGCACCAAGCCATGCGTATTCGGGACAATGTACCTATTGCGGCCATTGCCTGCCATGTCCTGTAGGAATCGATATTGCAATGGTACAAAAGCTTTACGATTTAGCCACTATGCAAAAAGAACTTCCGGATACCATTAAAGCACACTATTTTGGGTTGTCTGCAAATGCGGCGGACTGTGTTGCCTGCGGCGGATGTGAAGAACGATGTCCATTTAGTGTTCCGGTTATTCGGCATATGGAACAGGCAAAAGAGTTGTTTCAATAATCTGTTGGTTAGCCGGGGAAAGACGCTTTGTGTATTTTTATACAAAGCGTCTTCTTTACATTCAAACCCAATTTACTCATAATATTCCAGACATGATTTTAAGACATATCCTGCCGTATACGAAAAATTATGAATTCAGCTGGTCGGGTGGGTGCTATACCCACATCAAAAATCAGCCGTTTATTTAATATATCATCTTTAGTCATTGTAGTAGGTCCAATATTTATGAAATAACTTTCATCCGGAGTTGAGCCTGCCAGCATACCATTTCTCCAAACAGTATTTAAAAAACTGCTTACAGATAGCTGAATTCTGTTCCACAAATTGCAATCGTTCGGTTCATATTTAACCAGATCGATGTAAACTTTCATACTTTCTTCTATATATATAAAAAGTCTTCGAATATTCAAATATCGAAATGATGAATTACTGCTTGCGGTCCGGGCGCCCCAGATACGGATCCCAATTCCGGGCATACTTCGTATCAGGTTAATTCCTTTTGGATTCAGGATATCCTGTTCTTCCCCGCTTAAGTTAAACTTTAATCCTGTGCAATTAACGACTTCATTGGCAGGCGCCTTATGTACCCCTCTGGTGTGGTCGGTTCTGGAATAAACACCCAATACGGCTCCAGATGGAGGGAAAAAGGAAGATTTTTTAGCAAAACGGTCAAATATCTGAATCCATGGATGATACATGGCAGCATGAGAACTGTCAACCATATTGCGGTATTGGGTTAATTCAGATAGATCAGACATTTCCTGCGGCATATCGATAACGGCAAATCTGTTTCTGTTATTTTCGCAGTGTGAGATTAAGGATAATACAACTTCTGGCATGGTTATTCCAGGAACTGCCATTGTACGGACAGTATTATTTTCCTTAAATGACTGTATTCCGTTTTGCTTCCCCTTTCCGTTATCTACTCCGATAAAAGTAGCCGCGTTCACCTGATCCATTGTTCCGTCACTGCCTCCTGATAATACAATCTTTCCGTTATAATCCCCAAGAAGAATTTTTGCTGGGTCTGCTAATTCTGCAGCCGGAATTATATTGATTTTTACCAGTTCACTATTTTTCATGACAGCTTCCATATAATTAGGTGAAGCAGGATTTAAATTGATATCTGTGAAACTTTCTAAAATATCTCCGCTATTTACCGTTACTGCCAATTCTGACAAACTAATAAACTTTTCCGGAACGATACGTTCTTCAACAACATTTTGGGAAAATTCATATTCGAATACCACCTGATTATCATTGATGGTAACAATTCGATTATATTCTTCGCCAAATTGAACAATACTGCCCTGTTCAAAACCGGCTGTTGTTTTGGCATGATAGATTTTTTCGGCCAGCTTTTTTATTAACTGCATCTTTTTCCTGGTAGTATTTTGAATATTCAGAGTTATGCTATTCCCCCACGAGCCTTCGTTAGCAGCTTCTACTATAAGATTAGTACTTACAGCTTTGGCAGTTTTCGCATTTGCCGGAATCACTCTTGCTATATAACATCGCGATCCGCCATTTGAAAAAAACTGTTCTACTGATCCTGGCAGATATCGATATGAGCCATAATCAGCCTCACTTAAATAGCCTCCAAATTTTTGGGTAAATTCTTTATAACTGGTGATTAAAACCGGTGGCTCATTAACAGGACCTCTCTCTGCAAGACCTATAAAACCAGCGGTGCTGGTATCCACGCCTCTTATCTCAGTAATTTTCTGTGAATCATATTCCTCTACATATACTCCAGGTGATAAGTATTCTGCCATGTTTCATCCCCCTTTACAATTTTTTGAATCGTCTAATTTTTCATTGATATCTTATCATATCGCAATCATTCCCAGCTTACAAGATACTTAATATTATAAATGCAATATACTGGATACTTCCAAAGAAAAAAATTACAAAATAGAATACCGAAAAATTGACATACGTTGTCAGGGTTTTCATGTTATGATAGTAAGTATCTAATGAGGGAGGTAAATCCGATGTCCGAAGGGCGTTTATTCAAAATCATCTATTATCTTTTGGAAAAAGGGCAGGCAACTGCGCCGGAACTTGCTGAAAAATTTGAAGTCTCCATTCGAACAATTTACCGGGATGTCGATTCGCTCAGCAGTGCCGGGATTCCCATTTATGTCACAGCGGGCAGAAAGGGCGGAATTCAGCTGCTGGATCATTTTGTCCTGCATAAATCCATCTTATCGGATAAGGAAAAGCAGGAAATTTTGATGGGGCTGCAGAGTCTTGGCGCAATACAATACCAGGATGCAGAGGATATTCTGACAAAACTGGGCGCTGTTTTTCAAACTGCCCAGACAAAATGGATTGAGGCTGATTTATCTCGTTGGGGTATCTCCAGAGAAAACGAGCAAAAAATATTTCAAACTTTGAAGCAGTCTATTTTGGAAAGCAGGGTCATTTCCTTTACTTATTATTCGTCTTCCGGCACTGGTATGAAAAGAGAAGTGGAACCTTTGAAATTATTTTATAAAGACAGAGCCTGGTATCTTTATGCTTACTGCCGCTGCCGGTCTGGGAACAGGCTTTTTAGAATTTCCAGAATGAAGGAGATCACACTTACAAATGAGGAGTTTAGCAGACAGATGGAAACCGCTGATACCGTATTTCCTATGACAGAAGATATGGGGGCGATAATGGATATAGAGCTGCAATTTGCGGAGAAAATGGCTTATCGTATATATGATATTTTTGATGATCAGGATATTGCAAAGCTGGAAAATGGATATCGGGTAACAGCATCCGTGCCGGAAAACCAGTGGATTTATGAATTTATTATGTCCTTTGGGGATCAAGTGGAAATTATATCACCGAAACGGTTAAGAGAGAACATTATAGAACGCTGTAGGCGTGCATTGCAGCATCACAGGAAGGAGTAATCACACATATGAATATAAAAAAAGAGTTGGAAAGTCTGTCTGGGAAAATCGATAGGATGCAGTTTAGTAATGTTGATATTCAGCCTGAAAAAATCCGGGCTGTGATGATTAATGAGGTAGTTCCAGGCGATTCAGAACAAGATTTTTACGGCGGCGGCAGGACTGCATATTTAGAAACGACAATCCCTCTGTTCCAAAAAGCAGGTGCCTGCGCAGACACCATAAATGATATAATTGATTTGGGCGTTTATATTACGAATGCAGTAAAAGTTCCAAAATCAGAATATGCAATAAGCCGGGAACATATCGAAAAAAGCCTGCCGTTTCTGGAAAAAGAGCTGTCACTTTTCCCGGATTTGAAAGTAATTATGCTTATGGGGGACGTTGCAAAAAAGGCGTTCAATCTAATCAGCAAAAAAACATCCGGGAAAAATACAATTCCAGCCCTTTCAACTTATAAAATGCGAAGCAGAGAATTTTACTATAAAGGTATCCGAATAATGCCTTCCTATATAATGACGGGACAAAATATTCTGATCGAAAAGTCTAAGTTTCAGATGGCTTCAGAGGATATAGCAAACATGCTGGAGATCATTCGGCTGTAATCATATAAGAGTATTATATTAAAGGATCATATTAGGATCATTTTAAAGGATCGTTTTAAATATCATTTCGGGTAATGTAAAATCTATGCAATCCCAGTCAAGTTCTGGCTATAGAATATAGTTATATATCTTAAAGCACTGTATATTACAAGCATAAAAAAATATACAGTGCTTCGTTTTTAATTCCATCTCTGCTATAATAGTATAAACCAGAATTTATTTGCATGCTATTAACGCATAGATCAAAGCAGAAGATTTATACACAAAAAGAAATGAGGTAATCAAATGAACACTATAAAAATGGGCTTTTCACAAAAAGATATTACCCCTTTGGATTCTATTCAGACAGTTGGGTTTGGACGGCAGGATGAATGGTCAAGAGGCATTCTGAATCCCCTGTATGCACAGATTTCCATATGGCAGTCGTCTGATGAAATGGGCTGCCTTGCCGCAATCGACCATATTGGTTTTTCCAAACAGCATGGAGAGTTTTTGAGGGATGAAATCGGGAATCTGTTATCCGTTCCCCGGGAGAAGGTAATGCTCTGTTTTACCCACAGCCATTCGGCACCCAATGACAGCAGCGCCCCGGAGTATTTTCAGTTTCTCTGCAGTCAGGTAAAATCCGGAGTAGCAGAAGCACTGCAAAACATGGATTTTGTATACGCGGCATGGGGGAATGCCTATACCGATATCGGCTTGAACCGGCGCAGCGGCTGTGATACGGTAGACAAAAGGATCGGAATATTAGAAGTCAGGGGAGCGAAAGACGAAGAGCTGAAGTTAATCCTACTTCGCCTGTCTGTCCACAATAACGTACTGAAAGCGGATAATTACCAGATATCACCGGATTTCTTCGGCACTGTAAGGGACGTATTACAAGCTAAATATGACTGTCCGGTTATGGTAACCCAGGGGGCTTCCGGAAATATAGCGCCAAAGTATTTTCAATCAGAACTTTTGCCGCCGGATGCCAGTGACAGCCGTTTTATCCGCTCTGAAACGGCGCTGAACGACATGGCACAGGCGGTGCTTTTGCAGACAGAGCCGGTCATTGCATCCCTGGAACCAGGACCGCTTAAAACTATCTCCATGTATTCCAGAAACATCACTCTATTTGCAGATGTGCCGTCTTATGAGCAGGCAGCCGCCATTGCCAAAGAAGCAGCAGAAGCATGTGGGATTGATGGTACACTATGGCTCAGGGAAGTACAGCGTCTTTTGCAAAATAAGACAGACGTACAGGAGGAAGAGATCGAGGTTCAGTATTTGTTCCTGGATACGTTCTGCCTGTGCGGTGTGGCAAATGAAATAATGTGTGAATTTGCACTGGATGTTTCCCGGCTGCTCCAGAATGATTTTTTCTATTTCGGAGGCTATACCAATGGATGCACGGGCTATTTCCCAACGGAAGAAGAATTTGATATGGGCGGATATGAAGTTTACTGGTCCATGCTATTTTATTTTATGTATCATGGACGTGTCTTTCCGCTGCAGAGGAACTCGGCATCGGAATTAATCAGGTTTGTTGCTGATCATGCCCTGGGGAGGAATTCAGACAGATGAAACTGTTATTAATAGAAGATGACCGGATTCTTCGCAGAGAGCTGGCGCGGGAACTGGACAGCAATGGGTATGAAGTGAAGCTGGCGGATGACTTTGACCGGATAGAGGATTACGTAAAAAGCGGAGATTATAAGCTCCTGCTGCTGGACATTTCCCTTCCGGGCAGGGATGGTTATGAAATCTGCAGAAGCATCCGGCAATTTTCTAAAATACCAATTATGTTTTTGACCAGCAGGGATTCGGACATGGACGAACTGTATGGGATGACGCTGGGCGGGGATGACTATATCCGCAAACCTTACAATATGCCCATCCTCCTTGCCCGGGTTGCTGCATTGCTGAGAAGAAGCGGTGCTGGTCCATCGGAGGACCGCAGTCTGCAATGGGAAGATTTTTACCTGTGTCCGGCAAAAGGGAAGCTGTGCAGAGGGGAGAAAGAAATTATTCTCACCAGACAGGAATCTCTTCTGTTGGCATATTTGTTTTCCCATCCCCGGGAAATTGTCAAACGAGTGGATTTAATAGAGGAACTCTGGGACAATCAGGTGTACATTGATGATAATACCTTAAGTGTTCACATGACACGGCTCAGAAGCAAGCTAAAAGATCTGGGTGACGGCAATCTCATTCAGACACGTTATGGTCAGGGGTATCAGCTTTGAACGGGTGGCTGTACTGGCAGCAGCGCCTGACCTATATATTGGTTTCGTTTATCGGTTTGTCTGCTGCCTGTTTGTACCTGAAAGCACTGAAACTGAGTTGGTGGCAGATTTTTCCGGTATTTTTTGTCTGTCTGGCGGTCATTATTATTTATAATATGACTATTTAAAATACTATAGAAAATCAACCTACAATTTTCGCTGAAAAACCTAGTAAAATCAAGGCTTCACAGGATTTGTAACAACTACTAAAATATACCACACTTAAAAACATCAGCAATAGCAAACAAAATAAGTGTCGTAAAAGTGTCGTAAAAATAATAACAACCAAAAGGAATCTTGATGTATAAATACAAGTGTCTTTGGATAAATATACAATACCCATGTGTATTTATCTAAGGACATTTTTAGTATACAAATAGTCCTATAAGCAGCGTAGAACTGTTTGTGGGACTATTTTAGTGCTTAAATATCTATTGAAATCAGACTGTTGGTGATAAATGTATTATAAGAATAGTAGGAATTAGTATGAAATACATCGAAAAATTGTGTATTTTGCACAAAACAGTTGAAATGGTAATATATGGAGGTTATAATATAAGAAATATTAATTTTATGGAGGGCAAGAGGTATGAGAAGAGGAAAAGTTATTGGATTTTTAGCAATTTTATTTTTATTTTTATTTATTATAAGTTCTATGAATGCACTAGCAGCATTTAATCCAAGAAATGCAGCTCCAGATGGAAGCGATTATAGGTATTACAGTAGTCAGAATCCATATTACTATCTTAATGGTGTTCCAAGAAAAAATAATTGCACAACATATGCTTTTGGTCGTGCTTGGGAAATTATTGGAAGTAAACCTAACTTACAATTTTCAGGTAATGCTGGCGTTTGGTTTGATATTAATAAAAGAGAAAATAGGTACTCTAGTGGAGATGCTCCAAAATTAGGTGCTATTGCTTGTTGGAAAGCTCCAAATTCTGATATGGGGCATGTTGCGGTTGTAGAAAACATTTCGGGCAATACTGTTACATTTTCTAATTCTGAATATAATGGAAAAATATTTGGTACAATTAGTAGAGAAAGAACGGACATGTACTATGGTCATTACGTTTTCAAAGGATATATATATATGCCTGGAACCGAATATAATGATACTATCCCTCCAGTAGTATCAAACATCCGAGTTTCAGATATCAATAGGGATGGATATACTGTAACTTGCGATGTCTCTAATAACAGTGGTATAAAAGAAGTTAAATTTCCTACATGGTTTCAAAATCAACAAGGAAGTGACGCTAAGTGGCTTCAGGGAACAGTAAATGGTAACACAGCTTCAGTTAGAGTTAATATTAATGATTGGGGAGGAATGGAAGGATATTATCATACACATGTCTATGCTTATGATTTAAGTGGAAATTATTCTCAGGGTACTGCAGAGAGCAACTTCATTGACCGCACTGTACCTAAAATTAGCAATGTAAGAATAGAAAATATTGATAGTACCGGATATACTATTGTATGTAATGTCAACGATAATACAGGAATTGATAGAGTTCAGTTCCCCACATGGTCTATATATGGGAACCAAGATGACATTATGGAAAATTGGCCTGTGAATCCGGCAGCAAGCGGTATTCGTGATGGAGATACAGTTCGATATAGAGTAGAAGATTCGGATCATTATTATAGACGCGGATACTATTATACCCATATATACGCATCTGACAATTGGGGAAATCAATCATGCTACGAAATGGATGGATTTAATTTTCAAAATACTTACAAGGTAAAAAAGTATATTGATTACAATGGGCATAGATATTCATTATATGAAGACATCTTAGATTGGAAACAGGCAGAGGCTAAATGTAAAGCATTGGGCGGTCATCTGGCTACAATCACTTCAGAAGGAGAAGAACGAGCTATAGAATCGCTTTTAGATGGGAATATAAAGCGGATAGGTTATTTTTTAGGAGGTACTGATAATGGAAGTAAAGGTAGTTTTAGATGGATTACTGGTGAGAAGTTTGGCTACGTAAAGTGGAATACTAATCAACCGGACAATTATAAAGGGGATGAAGATTACATCGAAATTTTAAGAGAACAAAAATCATGGAATGATGTAAACTTAAATGATTTTGGTAATTTAGGCAGAGGATTTATTTTAGAGACTACTGCAGTTTATAATGTGACATCGATTAATCTATCAAATACAAGCATTAAATTAAATAAAAAAGGTGAACAACAAACGATAAAAGCAACTATTTCACCCGCAAACGCAACCAACAAGAAACTAACCTGGAAGAGCAGCAATCCATCGGTAGCGACAGTTGATCAAAACGGTAAAGTTACAGCAGTTTCAAACGGTACAGCCAATATTACAGTCACCACCCAGGACGGCAACAAGACCGCCACATGTAAAGTAACCGTAAATATACCGAAGCCTGTTACCCCGGATAAGCCGTCAGTTAGCGCTACATCAATTAAGCTTAATAAGCCATCCTTGACATTATATAAAGGTAAGACATACACGCTGAAAGCTACAGTGAAACCGAAGACATATAATTCAGGTATTAAATGGAGTTCTTCAGCCAGCAAATATGCAACGGTTTCCAGCAAGGGTAAAATTACCGCTAAGAAATCCGGAAGGACAGTAATCACCGCCCAGACGAAAAATGGCAAGAAAGCTACCTGCATTATAAAAGTTAAGGAAAGAAAAGCTACCAAGGTTAAGCTGAGCCGTAAGAACCTAACACTGAAAGTTGGCAGGAAATACGCACTGAAAGCAACAGTATATCCAAAAAATACAACAGATACGAAAAAATGGACAATCAACAAAAAAGGAATTGTTAAGGTTTCCAGAAAGGGTGTAGTCACTGGTCTTAAGAAGGGGAAATGTAGAATCACGCTTAAGACAAGCAGTGGGAAAAGCGCATATTGTAATGTCAAAGTAGAATAAGATTTGAGGATAGAGGCGTGCATTTGTATGTCTCTATTTTTTTGAAAAGATTTATCTATGCTTTGGAGTGGATAATATTACCAATTAGACGAGAATAGATACCAGTTAGTCAATAGGGGGTGAAAAATTGATGAAAGTGTGATATGATAATTGAAATTCAATGTGCAATATACATAAAATAATATGAATATTTTATGAAAATATAGTAAGAAGGGAGAAGAGTAAGATTTTACTATTTGGCAATTCCAGATTCATATTAGCAAGTAATATGTTCAATGAAACTACCAAAGAGAAAAGGGAGAATATCTATGAAGAGAAAGATGAAGATTTCAGGCAAAAAAGTAATAAGTAGCTGTTTGGTATTCGCAATGATGTGTCAGTTGGTTGGCAGCAATAATATGATGATCGCAAATGCAGAAAATGATACGGATGCAGAAACAAAAACCTATATCGTTATGGCAGACAGTTCAAAAGAATTTAACGATCTTACCAGTAGAGCAGCATTTAGTATTTCAGAAGAAGATCCAGAATTAGCAGATAATAACATTGCAGTAATGGAATTATCACCAGAAGAAGCAGAAGAGATGCAGCAAAATGATGGTTTGATTGTGGAAGAGGATATCATAATTTCTGCAAATTCATTGGAAGAAGAGATAATCACAGAAGGTACAGAAGCAGAAACGGTTTTTACGGAAAGTGAGGAAGAAAGCCAAACAATAACAGCGGAAACAGAAGTAACGGAAGAGACAGAAAAGTCAACAGTGAGCACAGAAACGATTGAAAATACTGATAATCTTACGTTGGAAGAAACCGAAGACCCTGAAACAGAAGATTCAGAAAAAGCAAAAAGAATGGAATACAAGCTTAAATTACGGGAAGCTAGAAACAACGCAAGTGAAACTGAGGTTGAAGCTGACTGGAACTTACAGGCAATCAACGCAGACGAAGTAAGTATAAATGCAAGAAGTATTGATAGAGTGAAAGTAGCTTTATTGGATTCAGGTGTAGATTATAGTGATGGAATTGATCTGTCTGATAGTATTAATTTCGTTGATGAAGAGGATTATGTAGTACAAATATACCAGGATCTAACGGGTCATGGAACAGGAATAGCAAGTATCATCTGTGCAAATGGAGAGGGTGGAATCAAAGGAGTTAATCCAAACGTAGATTTATATTCGGTAAAAGTATTAGATGGTGAAAATAAAGCACCTTTAAGCCGAATCATAAAGGGAATTTATTGGTGTATTGATAATGACATCAATATTATAAACATGAGTTTTGGAACATCCACATATTCAAATGCTATGAAAAAAGCTGTAGAAGATGCTTATGATGCGGGTATATTAATGGTTGGAGCATCAGGAAATAACGCAGGCACAGTAGAATATCCCGCAGCATTTAAAGAAGTAATGGCAGTAGCAGCGACAAATCCAGAAGCAGAGATTAGTTCATTTAGTAATACAGGAAATGAATTAGACGTTGCGGCACCAGGAGAAAATATTCAAACTGCATCATTTTTTGGTGGATTAGTTGTAACGCATGGTACAAGTATTGCAGTCCCTCATGTGGTAGGAGTGGCTTCTCTTTTGTGGGAAAAAGATATATCAAAGTCTCATGAATTTATTCGACAATTGATTGATGCCACCTCTAAGAATATTTTGAACTCTGAAGAGTGCGGGCTTATTGATGCAGATTATGCAATAAATATGTATGAAACTTTTGCTGAAAACTTTGATGGTTCTAATATAGAAAGAGAATCGATTATACCAGAGAACATAGAAAGTCCTGATTTGTTTAAAGAAATTTATGAAGATGAAGCGTATGTAGAAGGCAGATGGGGGAAAAGCGCCCATCAGGGCGTTATTGATTATTCTAAGGGAGAATTTGATTTTGATACTAAGGCTATCGATATTATGAAATTAGGGGCAATCTACCCCGATAAGGGCGAGGCTAATGTTGGTGGATATGGTAATTATCCGGAATATCATGGCGGTGTTAAATGGGATAAGGTGCCAGGCAAGGAAGTGGTACCTGTTAATTTTGTATCCTGTTATCTATTTTTAACTAGAATAGCACTTAGAGGTGGAGATACTTCAGTCTTTAAAAGAGTACCAATAGGAATGGATGCGAGAATTTTTAATAAAATCAAATCTAAAATTACTATTACAAAATTTGGGGATATGCCTTGGAGCCAGATTCTTGCCAAATATGGCAACACAAAAGCAAACCGTAAATACTTTCTATTTGGGGTTGCGGTACACCTTGTTTCCGATTCCTTTGCCCATAGGATCTGGTATAAGAATAATGGTGTAGTAGGTAAATTTATAAGTCATGATGATGCAGACAATCCTGAAGTATGTCCAAACAGGATTAAAGTAGCAAGTGAAGCTGTATGTGGTGTTCTTGCAAGTGCGCAGGAAAATGTTGCTGGAGATTATTATGATATTGCATACGCATTGGATTATTTTAATAATTCATTTGCCAGACAAAATTTATATCAGTGCTTAATTGATGTTGCGGGAAGTGAATTGCAATTAGATAAAGACTACTGCAACATAAAAAATATTAAAAAAGCGACACATACCCCAAAGTAAAAAAGGTGAAATAAATTTAAAAAAGGAGAAATGCGATATGAAGAAAATAAAAAAAGTCCTGCTCGCCTCTGTTATCATGATAATAGTGATGGCATTCTTACCTATGAATACCTTGGCAGCAAAAAGCAAGATTATTCCGAATGACAAGACTGGGATACCGGATAAAGTGTTGTATCAAACCATACTGAAAAAGCTGGGGAAAAGTAAAAACTTTACAGAAAATGATGCAGCAAAGATAAAGCGGTTAAATGCCCATAATGAGTTTAAAAAAAGTAAAATAAAGAGTTTAAGGGGGATTGGTAAACTTAAAAATTTAAAGGAACTGGATCTTTCTTTTAATGACTTGAAAACCCTAACCGGGATTGAAAACTTAAATAAATTGACCTATTTATCCGTACATGGTAACCAGCTAAAGAATATAGAACCTATAAAGAATTTGACAAACTTAAAAACGTTGCATATATCTGGGAATAGCTTAAAATCACTGTCTGGGATCGAAAATTTAAAACAACTAACTAGTTTATATGCAGATGGCAATCAGCTTGTGAATTTAAAAGAAATAAGGGATCTGGTGAAATTAAAAACATTATGGGCTTCTGGGAATAAATTATCAAGTCTTAAAGACATTGAAAAATTAACGGGATTGGAAGCCCTCCGTGTGTCTAGGAACAAAATAAAAAAATTGCCGGATCTAAATAAATATCCAAACTTAGATGCTGTCTCTTATACACATCTCCGAGCCCACGAGACCAGAGAGGATCTCGT